>JAEEGL012602349.1_pt1 | contig 12568 bp, 9 predicted proteins | sample 9134231 | NCBI WGS metagenome assembly JAEEGL01 (sample SAMN16246548, study PRJNA631951) | gut metagenome | biome: gut microbiome; feature: rumen; material: fiber-attached | host: Bos | place: Iran: Karaj | collected 2018-10
ATCGCTCTGCAATAGGAAAGATAGTCTTAAGAAGTGTGTAATAGAAAACGCTCCGTAGGAGCGTATTAAGGCTAGGCGGGTGCGCTTGCGCGCCCGTATAAGGTAATTCCCCCCCACCGCGCCCCGTAGGGGCGCCATAAAAAGTTACAAAATAAAATTGAAATCAAATTAAAATATTATTGACACACAGAATGATAATCTCGATGCTGCTTAACCAGCAACCAGCAACCAGCAACCAGCAACCAGCAACCAGCAACCAGCAACCAGCAACCAGCAACCAGCAACCAGCAACCTATTTTTCAATCTGTAAATCTCTATGCTGCACCGTAATCAAATACGCTGGATCGGCGAGCCTTTTTGCTAACTCTTCTGCAATCGCAACGGAACGGTGCTTTCCTCCAGTACAGCCGATACCGATACTAAGATAGGCTTTACCTTCAAAGACATAGTGAGGCAATAGAAACTTTAGGAGATCAGTATAACGGTTAATGAATTCGATAGTGGTTTCTTGGTTTAGAACAAAATCACGCACAGGCTCATCAAGTCCGCACTGCTTGCGTAACCCTTCAATAAAGTATGGATTTGGAATAAAACGAACATCCGCTATTAAGTCACATCCTCTTGGCGTTCCGTTCTTAAAGCCAAATGAGATAAAACTTACTGTCAGGGTTGTTGATCTTGTGTCGTGTTTATTATCAATAAATTCACGCACCTTACGTCTTAAGGCGTGAATGTTTAAGTTTGATGTATCTAAAACAAAAGTTGCAAGCTCTTTAAACAGGATTAAACGATTGCGTTCTGTATTGATTGTTTCAATAAGGCTGCTATCTTTGCCTGCTACAAAAGCAGGGTGTGGGCGTCTTGTTTCGCTGTAACGTTTAAGTATTGTATCTGTATTACAGTCAATGAAAAGAAGGTCGATATTTTCTTGGTGGCCATTCCTAAGCTCTTTGAAAATTGCCAAAAGTTCCTGCTGCTCATCTTCGGAGTAAACATCGAGCAGTAAAGCAGTATTTCTAAATTTTTCTTGATGTGTATTAGAAAACTCGAGGAATGTTTTTAAAAGTGAAACTGGAAGATTATCAACGGTATAGTATCCGAGGTCAGCTAAGGCGTGTAGAACCGACGACTTGCCCGCCCCGGATACTCCTGTTATTAAAATTAGCGATGATATGTGTTCAATATTTATGTTCAATTGTGCTTCGTCTGTTTTTCTTTGTGCTTACGCAACTGGTTCGTAAGAGAGTCTACCAAAGCATCAATGGATTTGTACATATCATCTGATTCAGCTGAGTTCTTAAATGAACCACCGTCAGCGCTAAAATCGATGTCTGCGATTTGGCGGTGCTTTTCAACTGAAAGAACAAGATTGACCTCAGTATTCTTCTTGATGAATTTTCTAAGGCAAGCTTCGATTTTCTCCTCCGCATAGCTTCTGAGTGCATCAGTAGCGTTTGTGTTCTTGAAGGTAAGATTTATCGAGATAATATTAGTCTCATTTGTCATAGTAACTCCTTATTTTAGTTAAAAATCAGAAGACTTTCTTACGCTTGGACGAAGAGAGTATACCTAGACTCTCTCTATACTTTGCAACGGTCCGACGCGCAATAGTGATGTTTTCTTTTGCAAGCATTTCAACTAGTTGCTGGTCACTAATTGGGTTTTCTGGGGACTCTGCCGCGATAATTGTCCTAATTTTTTCCTTGACGGAGGACGAAGAAACGCTGCCATCATCACCCTTTAGTGCTGTGGTGAAGAAATACTTAAGCTCAAAGACACCCTGTGGGGTGTGGATGTATTTATTAGTCGTAACACGGCTGATGGTGGACTCGTGCATACCGATGTCGTTAGCGATGTCCTTTAACACTAACGGTTTTAGGTATGCGATCCCCTTATCCAAAAACTCTTTTTGAAATTTGACGATGCTTTCCGCCACGCGGAAAATGGTGTTTTGGCGTTGGTGGATACTCTTTATGAGCCAAGAGGCAGCTTTCAAGCGATCATTTAGGTACGCCTTATTATCGCTACTTTCATTAGCTGCGTTTTCATTCATAAGCTGTAAATAGTATGGGCTAACCCGAAGCTTTGGTAGACCATCTTCGTTTAAGGTTACTACATAATCAGAACCATCTTTTAAGACATAGATATCAGGAACGATATAGCGGGTATCGTCTTCTGAATAAGCACGACCAGGTTTTGGATCTAATCTTTGGATTGTTCCAATAGCAGCTTGTAGTTCCTCTTTGGTTGCGCCCTCCGCTTTCATAATCTTTTCGTATTGACGATTTTCAAGCTGTGGAAGGTAATCTTTAACGATCTTTCCAGCTAGGGTTTCACTAAGTCCGATACGGTCAAGTTGCAGAATAAGACATTCCTTAAGATCTCTTGCAGCAAGCCCTGCTGGGTCAACGTTATGGATAATTTCTAAAACGTTCTCAAGCTCTTCATCGCTGCAGTGACTTTCTTCAACGATCTCATCATTGCTGATACAGAGGTAGCCATCTGGGTCTAAATTGCCAACGATTTGGAGTAAAACTTCTTTTTCTTTTTGACTTAATTCAGAAACGCAGATCTGGGATACGATATGTTCTGCTAGATCTTGTCCTTTGGTTAGAGTTGCTTCTAAGGAAGGACGATCTTCTGAATCGCTACTTCCTTTCGAGCTTGCACGATAATCTGAAAAACTTGCTAAGTAATCGTCCCATTCGATGGGGGATTCACCCTCGCGAGGGTTGATTGGGGCATCTTCCGTTTCGCGGAGCTCTTCTTTCTTGGCGTGTTGAAGGGTGTCCTTTTCTGGTTCCTCAATTATCTCTTCAAGGACTGGATTTTCGAGTAGTTCCTTTTCGATTGCTTCCTTATATTCCAAACGCCCAAGTTGCAGGAGTTTTATCGCCTGCTGGAGTTGTGGCGTCATCGCCAGCGTTTGGGTCAACTTTTGTGATAGTCTAATATCGAGAGCCATACAACTAAAACCTACTAAAATATTAACCGTGTTTTGGCACGAATCTTTCATTTCATAAGATGAAAAAAGCGGCAAAAATTTCTCAAAAATTTTTGGTAAAAATGTGTTAAAGTTGGACACTCATTTTTTATGGTAACATATTGATTTTATTGTGAGATTGTAGTCGCAGGTGCGACTTACCAAGCATCGTCTAGCAATGAATTTTCGAATCCTTGACACCAGATCTAGATTATTCGATGTCTATTTAGTCAACCGTGACGGGCAAAGGATCTGTAATGGGAAAGATAGCCTTAAGAAGTGTGTATAAGATAAGAAAACGCTCCGTAGGAGCGCCATAAAAAGTTACAAATACAATTGAAATAAACAAATTGAGGACACTCATTTTTTATAGCGCCCCTACTTTTATAGTACCCCTCCGGGGTGCGGGATGGGTGGGGTGTCGCATAACGGGGGTGACCTGCGCTGCGACCGCTAAAGCGGTCTTCGCTTGTTCACCACCCGCCTAGCCTCGGTCGCTAACGCTCCCTTTAATAAGCCCCTTCGGTATACGGGGGTGATCTGCGCTACGACCGCTAGCGCGGTCTTCGCTTGTTCACCGCCCGCCTAGCACCACTTCGCAGCTAAAGCTGCTCCGCTTGTTTCACCCGCTACGCGGGTAATATCAGTCAGCTACCAGTCAGGGATAGCTTGTCTTTTTCCGGGCTTATGACTATCATCCATCACCGTGCATACATTATCAGCAAAGAACATTTCAAAGGTTTATAGCGGTCGCAAGGTTGTGGACGGGGTATCTATTGATGTCCAAGCCGGCGAAGTTGTTGGACTTCTTGGCCCTAACGGAGCAGGAAAAACCACCACATTCTATATGTGTGTCGGTTTAATTGCGCCTTACAGTGGCGAGATCTTTTTAGACGGTCAAAACATTACTCGTGACCCGGTCTATGAACGTGCCAGAAAAGGTATCGGCTACCTGCCACAAGAAGCCTCTGTTTTTAGGAAGCTTAGCGTTAAGGATAATGTAATGGCGATCCTTGAAACCATTCCATTTGCATCAAACAAAGAACGTAAGGAACGTTTGGATGAGTTGCTAGATGATCTTGGTGTCACAGCGCTGGCTAACAACATGGCAGCATCTCTTTCTGGTGGTGAACGCCGTAGGGTAGAGATTGCCCGTGCCTTAGCCCGTTCCCCAAATTTCATTTTATTGGATGAGCCGTTTGCAGGTATCGACCCAATAGCTATCGCTGATATTCAATCCATAGTGGCAAAGCTTCGTGATAAAGGTATCGGTATTTTAATTACAGACCACAACGTTCGTGAAACACTCGGTATCTGTGATAGGGCTTATATCGTCGTTGATGGGCATATCCTAATCGAAGGCGATCCTCAAACCATCGCTAGCAGTAAAAAAGCGCAGCGTTACTATCTCGGTGAAAATTTTGCTTTGGCATAATTAAAAAATTTTTTTGAATAAATAGTTTTGTATTTCGTCAACAGGGGTGAAGTTTAGGTTCATTAGTTGAGGGTTAATAATGAAAAAAATTTGTGTATCTTTATTAGTATTACTTTTAAGTGTTGGTAACGTTAGCGCTGAAACGCGTGATGAATATATTCAGGCAGCACAGGCACTATCAAAAGCGTTCTCGTCGGTGGCAGAAGATGTCACACCAAGCGTTGTAAATATTAATTCATTTTCAGTTATAAAGCGTCGTTCACCACGCTTAAGATTTGCACCAAACGGAAGAAGTGATTTCTTCCTAGATTTTTATGGAGATGAAGCTTTTAGACATTTTTTCCAAGAAGATGCGCTACCACAAGAAGGACTAAAACAGCAAAACGGTATGGGTAGCGGCTTCATTGTTGATGAGGAAGGTCACATATTAACCAACAATCACGTTATTGAAGATGCTGATGAAATAAAAGTTCGTCTTTATAACAATAAGACATACAAAGCGAGTGTGGTTGGTGTTGATGATAGTACAGACCTTGCAGTCTTAAAGATAGAAGCTGATGAAAAACTCACACCATTAAAACTTGGCGATTCTGAAAAATTAAAAGTTGGTGAGTGGGTTGTTGCGGTTGGAAATCCTTTTGGTTTGGATCACACCATCACAACAGGTGTGGTTAGTGCTAAGGGAAGATCTATCTCACCTGAAAGTATGAAGTATGAAGATTACATTCAAACTGATGCTGCGATAAATCCTGGAAATAGTGGTGGTCCATTAGTTGATCTTTACGGTAACGCCGTCGGTATTAACTCCGTTATCTTTAGTCGTAACGGTGGTTATATGGGAGTTGGTTTTGCAATTCCAATTAATCTTGCAAAGAACGTCTTAAACAGCATCTTAAAACACGGTAGAGTTGTAAGGGGTCAATTAGGTGTTATGATTCAAGATCTAACTCCAGAGTTACGCGAATCATTTAACTTTAACGGTGATGGAGGTTCTCTGGTTGGTGATGTTACTCCTAATGGTCCAGCAGAAAGAGCGGGCATTCGGATTGGAGATATTATCGTTAATTATAACGGTAAAGCTGTAAATGATACTTCTCACGTTCGCTTTATGGTGGCAGAAACAGCTCCAAATACAACAGTTCCTGTAACGGTTATCAGATCTGGTGTTTCAAAAACTTTTGATGTAACGATGGGTGAAAAGAAAGATGGTCCAGAGCTTCTTCCACAACAACAGGAGATAAAAACTCAGCTTGATGATACAGGATTAAGCTTAAGGGACATTACTCCACAACTAAAAGCAGAGTATGGCTTAAAAACGCTAGGTAGTGTTTTTGTTGAAAGGGTTTCTCCATATAGCGCAGCTTCAAAAGCTGGTATTCAAGCAGGGGATGTGATCTTAAAGTGTGATGATACCGATTTAACAAGTAGCGAACAGTTTAAGCAGATCTTAAAAAATCGTGATCCTAATAAACGGTTACGTCTAGTTGTTGAAACAGACGGTATGAAACACTTTGTTGTAATGTAATCACTTGTGAAGATATAACAGTGAAAGCAGGATGAAACATTGTAGTCGCATCTGCGACAACGAAAGCGACAACGTATATCCCTGTATAATGTGCGTTATATATAAAGGATAAAGGAAAAGGCGAAGCCCTAAGTCTTAAAAAACAGATTGGAAAAAACCAAAACGTTCTCTGTGAGCTTAGGGCCGCGTCTTCTCCGAAGAATCGTGGGGTCTATATTAGTTGTAATGGGTTAACCAGTAGGTGACCTCCTCTTTCAATTCGTGCCGTACTTGTTGGCGGCCGAACTGAATGTAGGCCTCTGCCTGGTTATACCATTTTACCATTGTAGGATCTTCGATGGCCGTTCGATATCGAACGCCCTTCTTGAGAAGGAATTCCGCCTTTTCGACGGCGACGTCGATTTCTTCAAGATCCTTGACGATCTCGAGGAAAATCGACACGATCTCGTGAGAGGTTTTTTCCATTTCGAGATTGACCTCCCACTCCTCGGATTTTTCCTCTTGGGTAAGAAGGAGCCCGATTCTATTGCTCGTCCTTGTTTTAAGACGAGCGGCGCTCGATAAAACATTTTGATACCGCTTCGACATTCTTTTCTCCCTTAGTCTGAAGCAACATTAATTCCATCTACCTATCTATAAGCAACGTTATAACCTTAGCGGTTAAACCTATAAACTTTGGATGGACTTTAGTAAATTTTATAAAGTTCACTAAGGTCCACCAAAGAGATCTTTAGAGCTTCTACCAATATATATTTGACAGTTTAAATTTTAACATATCTATATTGCTAAGATAGCTTCCAAAAAAATAAAAAATTCACAGACTTGCATAGCGAATTGAGAGCGAATTGACGACACTCATTTTTTTTGTTGTTTTGTGACACAATAAAAGAAGAACTCGATGCTGTTTTATTAGCAGGTTGTAGATCCGTTGTCGCATCGTCCCGATGCGACTTACCAAGCATCGAATTATGATGAAGTTTTGAAGGTTGCAGTTTGAAGCCTTGTCTTATGACCTTTGGATCTTACGTTTTAAGACGAAGCACCTAAGTCGCATCGGGACGATGCGACAACGAAATAAATCGAGGACAATCGTATTTGTTGCACCCCTCCGGGGTGCGGTGGTGGGTTGTATCACATACGGGGGTTGCTCACTACGCTTCGCTTCGTTCGCCTACCCCCGCCTAGCCTTAAGACGCTCCTACGGAGCGTGACAAAGAACAGCAATCCGCAAACAGCGATCTGCTATCAGCTTCCCGCAACCCTGTTGCCTGATTTAATCAAACTGCTATCAGCATTCCGCAACCTGATGCCTAATTCCAGCAACCTCCTAAAACTATTAGATTTATTCTTTAAAAAGATCCCCCTTAAGTAATTTTTGTAGATTGCCGACGTGATAAGACGAGAGTGTTGTTTTATGGGGACTATTTTATGCAGTCTAGGGTTGGTGAATTGCTTGTCAGAACAGGACTACTGACTGATGAGCAGTTAAAAATTGCAAAAGATGCTCAAGCCCAAAATGGGGGGCTCTTGGCCAGCTCTATCATTAGTCAAGGCTTCATCAGCGAACGGGATTTCGCAAATATTCTAAGTGAACACTACTCAGTTCCAATTATTAACTTGAACGATTATCAGATTGATGATGCCGCAGTTAAACTTGTTCCGTACAATCTTGCAGTTAAGCACGGTTTGATGCCAGTTTTTACTGAACAAAATTCCCTAACCCTTGCGATGATCGATCCATCAAATGTTGTCGCTCTTAATGATATTAAATTTATTACAGGGTTAGAGGTTCACGCTGTTATTGCACTTGATAGCGATATTCGTTCAAAGCAAGAAAAATATTACGAAGAAGGTGTTTCTTACGACTCATTAATTGATGACCTAGATGCTGATGACATCGAATTGATCGGATCAAACGAAGAACCCGATATTATGGAGCTTGAGAGAGCAACAGAAGATGCTCCAGTTGTTAAATTGGTTAATGCTATTTTGCTCGATGCTATTAAAAAGGGTGCATCTGATATTCACTTCGAACCGTATGAAAAGGAATTCCGGGTACGTTTCAGAATTGATGGTGTTCTTTATGAAATTATGAAACCACCATTGAAGTTAAAGAACGCTTTAACATCGCGTATAAAAATTATGGCAGACCTAGATATCGCTGAAAGACGTTTGCCACAAGATGGTAGAATTAAGTTGAAACTAGCTGGCGATAAAGAGATGGATTTCCGTGTAAATGTTCTACCAACACTTTTTGGTGAAAAAGTTGTTTTGAGGTTGCTTGATAAATCAAATCTGCAACTTGATATGACGAAACTCGGTTTCTTCCCTGATCAATTAGAACACTTTAAGAAAGCGATCTATAAACCGTACGGCATGGTACTTGTAACTGGTCCAACTGGTTCTGGTAAAACCACAACCCTTTATTCTGCTCTTGCAGAGCTAAATCAAGTCGGAACAAATATCAGTACTGCTGAAGACCCTGTTGAGTTTAATATAGCTGGTATTAATCAAGCTCAGATGCACGACGATATCGGTTTTAACTTTGCATCTGCACTTAGAGCATTTTTACGTCAAGACCCTGATGTAATTATGGTTGGTGAAATTCGTGATTATGAAACAGCAGAGATCGCTATTAAAGCATCACTAACAGGTCACATGGTGCTATCAACGCTTCATACTAATGATGCACCTTCCACAATCAGCCGTTTGTTAAATATGGGTGTCGAACCATTCCTTGTTGCATCATCTGTAAATTTAGTTGTAGCACAGCGTCTTGCAAGAAAAGTTTGTATACACTGTATGGAAGAAGAAAGTGTCAATCCAGAACTTTTTATTAATATGGGTCTTTCTGAAGAAGAAGCAAGAAGTATTTCAGTAAAACATGGCAAGGGATGTGAGAACTGTTCTGGTACTGGTTATAAAGGTCGTGTTGCGTTGTATGAGGTGATGCCTCTTTTTGAAGATATAAGAGAGATGATCTTAAACGGAGCATCTACAGCTGATTTAAGACGTGAGAGTGTGAAGCTTGGAATGCTAACACTTAGAGCGTCAGCAATTCAGCGATTAAAAGAGGGCTTAATATCTGTCGAAGAAGTTTTACGTGTAACTGCAGCTGATTAGTTGGGAGATGAAATATGGCGATATACTTGTGGGAAGGTCGTTCTGCTGATGGTAAAACTGTTAAAGGTGAGATTGAGGCAAAGAATACTCAAGCAGTTTTTAATGCCTTAAAGGCGCAACAAATTACCCCTTTCGTTAGTAAGATTAAAGAGAAGGGCAGGGGCCTTGACATGGAGATCAAGATCCCCGGTATGGGCGAAAAGGTTAAAGGAAAAGATGTTGTGGTTTTTACTAGACAGTTTGCCACAATGATCGATTCTGGTTTGCCACTTGTTCAAGCGCTTCAGGTTTTAGGTTCAGGTCATGAAAGCAAAGCGTTTAGAAAGGTGTTAATGGGTATTAAGGAAACCGTTGAGTCAGGACACACCTTAGCAGATGCTATGTCGAACTATCCGAAAGTTTTCGACGATCTTTTTGTTAATATGGTTAAAGCTGGTGAGAATGGCGGTATCTTAGACATCATTTTGGAAAGGCTTTCAATTCAACTTGAAAAAAATATGAAGTTAGCGCGTGAAGTTAAAACCGCTATGATTTATCCAGCTGTTATTATCGCGGCAGCAATTATTGTTACATCTGTTTTGATGATTTTTGTTATCCCGACCTTTGCAGAGATGTTTGCAGACACAGGTCAAGCTCTACCACTTCCAACTCAAATTGTTATCAACATTTCTGATTTCTTCGTTAAGAATTGGTACTTTATTTTTGGTGGTGGTGGTCTTTTACTTTTCTTCTTTTACCGTTTTAGTAAGACACAACGTGGTAAAGAGGTCATTCACCCGATCTTACTGAAGCTACCAGTTTTTGGTGACATTATTCGCAAGGTATGCGTTGCAAGATTTTCAAGAACATTAGGCACAATGTTAAGTTCAGGTGTGGCAATCCTTGATGCACTTAATATCTGTTCAAAGACGGCAGGTAATTTTGTTGTTGAGCGTGACATAAAACTTGCAAGAGTTGCGATATCAGAAGGAAAAACAATGGGAGAAGAACTTGTGAAATCAAGTGTTTTCCCAGCAATGGTTACATCAATGATTACAGTTGGTGAATCAACTGGTGCGCTTGATGCTATGCTTAACAAGATAGCAGATTTTTATGAAGCAGAGGTTGATACTGCAGTTTCTAGTATGAAGCAGTTGATTGAGCCATTAATCATTTTAGTGCTTGGTGTTTTAATCGGTGGCTTGGTCGTTGCGATGTATCTGCCGATCTTTAAGCTTGGTACTATTGTATGACGGAAGGAGAACAAAAAAGACTTGCTGAATACAGTGTAGACGCTTTTATCACAGCGCGAATCTGTCTTGTAGCACTTGCTATCGCAGTAATGCTCTGCTTTAGACTTTCTGTAAGAATTGAACATTCAGCGGTCCTTTTTTGTTTTATTGCGTTTGTCATAAACTCGGTTTTCTGGGGGTGTTTGGTTAAATATGTAACAAACCGCAGAGCCCAGTATAAAGAGTTTATTAGGAATTGTATCGCTGGTTCATTCATAACAGATGTATTGTTTTTAACGGCAACAATTTATTATACAGGTGGGGCAGCTAGTCCGTTAATTGTTTTTTATTTACCACCTGTAATGATTGTTTCAGTCTTAACAACACTACGAGCTGGTTTTTGGGCTGCTGGAATAGCACTTAGTTGTTATCTGTCTTTCTTATTTTCTCCACTTGGTAAAAGTTCGATTCTTTCGGGAGATGCACAGTATTATCAGTTGTTGGGTTTATTTTCAGCGCATATCTTGATTGTAATTGCAGCTGATTATTTAAGACGAAAACTTGTTGGGGATAAACTGTTAGCGGAAAAACGGCGGCTTGATATTATGCAGCTTAATGCTACACAGGAAATTTTAATTAACGGTATTCCTGATGGTGTGATTTTAACAGATTCTAAAAAGTCTATTGTTAGAATTAATGATTCAGCACTTGAAATACTTTCTGCAAAAGGGGAGGATCTAATCGGTAAGTCGTTAGAGAAAACATTTCAAGAGTGTTTCGAAGATTTAAATTTCGAAGAGCTTAGTGTTGGACGACATGAGCTATCATTGCATACCCGTTCTGGAAACGGGCTAAAGATCGGTTTTACAGTTAGTGCAGTTCAAGACACAGAAGGAAAATCGTGTGGATTACTTTATATCTTGCAAGATGTTTCAAAAAACCCAGAAAAGTTACTTGCCCTTCAAGAAAAGTTAGCAAAGCTTTTATCAGAACCATCAGAACCTGCCAGACTAATTCATAGCAAATTGGAGAACTTTGTTGGTGAGAGTGAAGCGATGCAAGAGGTCTTTTCAAAGATTGAAAAAGTTGCATCGTCAAATGTAAATGTTTTAGTGCGTGGAGAATCAGGTACTGGAAAAGAGCTTGCAGCTCATGCCATTCACGTTAGTGGTAAACGAGCGAGTGCTCCATTTATTGCGCTAAACTGCGGTGCAGTGCCAGAGGGGCTACTTGAATCAGAGTTATTTGGCCATAAAAAAGGTGCTTTTACGGGTGCTAGTAGTGATCAGATCGGTATGTTCCAAAGAGCAAATGGTGGGACTTTGTTTTTGGATGAGATAGGTGAGATGCCGCTTCACCTTCAAGCTAAGTTACTTCGTGCCATTCAAGAAAAAAAGATCAGGTGTGTGGGTGGTGATGAAGAAAGACCTGTTGATGTGCGTATTATCTCAGCAACAAATCGCAATTTGCAGGAAGAGGTTAATGCGGGACGTTTCAGAGAAGATCTCTTTTATCGTTTAGATGTGGTTGAGATCTGTATGCCACCGCTTAGGGAACGGATGGAGGAGTTGCCGCTGTTAGTGAATTCAATCTTAAAGAATCTTACGAAGAATAAGAAGATGCCAGTTATCACTCCAGCAGCGATGCAGAGGTTATTTCAATACAACTATCCAGGTAATGTTAGAGAGTTAGAGAACGCCTTAGAAAGAGCGTTAGTTTTAGGTGGAGATATTATCTTACCAGAACACCTTGTTTTGAAGCAGGAAGATTTATTACCTAAAAAAGAAGATGATTTTTCAGTTAAACTTGATGATGCTTTGGGAAACTTAGAACGTAGCTATATTGAACGTGCCCTAAAAGCATCAGATGGTAATCAAAATCAAGCTGCAGCGTTATTAGGCATTAGCACCAGATCGCTTCGTTACAGATTAAAAAAATATAGTGAGTGAAATAATATTCAAGAATTACAAAACGGGGATGTGTTGATAAATAGTTATCATTAAATTTCTTTTGGCAAAGGAAGGGAGTCGCCTTCTTTTTTCTTAGTGTTGAGGAGAGATCTGATAACAGCTTTCTGCTATCAGCATTCTAATGTCACTCACTTTTTTTATAACATAAATATTTCAATAGTATTGGCAAGTTATATTTTGCACGATTCATTAATCGTAATAATTTACAATAGTTGTAAGGGTTGAAGCAGATGTCCCGCAGGGACATATCAAGTGAGCCGAAGGCGAACGTTACTAGGATGGGGTGACTAAGCGAAACAGCGTTAGCTGTGAAGCGCGGGA
>JAEEGL014432447.1_pt1 | contig 12568 bp, 6 predicted proteins | sample 9134231 | NCBI WGS metagenome assembly JAEEGL01 (sample SAMN16246548, study PRJNA631951) | gut metagenome | biome: gut microbiome; feature: rumen; material: fiber-attached | host: Bos | place: Iran: Karaj | collected 2018-10
CCCATTCCGTCGCCTATGCGCCCGTTCGTCCAGTCGGACGCGCTGGAGCGGTCGCCGAGGAACTCGACTTCCCACATCGATTCGTGGTACTCCGTGTCGTACTTGTCCCCTATCATGTTTATGAAAACCTGGCTGTAAGAAGGATTCAGGCGGTGCCCCCCGGAGGCCAGCAGCTGCCCCGTGTACTTTTTCACTTTCCCGAGGCAGGCCGCCTTGTCGGTTCCGGCTACGCTCTGCCCTGCGAGGAAAAGGTTGACCCTCGCAAGCATGCCCCAGGCCGTGAACACGGTGACCCGGGAAGGCTCGATGCTGACATCATCCGACAGGTCGGGAAGGCACGCTTCCATCTCGGAGGCGGCCCATTCGAGGACCGTCTTCTGCGGAGATGCGGGACAGAACACCCCCTCGTGGCTGACCACTTCATCATTGCGCAGGGGAACGTCTCCCCATGCCTGGGCGAGGATGAAGTGGTAGAAAGCCCGCAGGAACCTCGCTTCCGCGTACATGGTCCCGTCCGGATCGAAGTCCGAGGAGGAAATGGCGCGCATGAAGGCGTTCGCGTTCTTTATTCCCTTGTATATGCGCGTCCACGCATCATAAATCTGGCTGGTGCCGCTGTCGAAGCGGTACTGCTGCGCAGCGGTCGAGGACTGGATCGCACGGTTGAAATACGAGAGGTCGTCCACGTTTGAAAGCATCAGGGAATAATAATTCCCGTAAAAGGCTTCGTGACTCATGGCCCCGTAAACCCCGGCCAGGCCGTACCTGGCTTCCGTCTCGCTCTTGTAGAAGGTCTCCTTGCTGATTACGTTGGGAGTCATGTCGAGGAAACCGCAGGAAGAAAGAGCCAGCGCTGCAATTGCAAATGCAAATATCTTTTTCATATCGTCCGTCCTCTTTTAAAAAGTAAGATTGAGTCCTCCGGTGAGGCCGAATGCCCTTGGATAGGCTGACCAGTCGAATCCGGGGGTGAGAACCGAATTGCGGGTGGAGACTTCCGGGTCGGGTCCGCTGTAATTCGTAAGCGTCCACAGATTTTCTCCCGTGACATAGACCCTCAGGGCACTCGCCTTGATGCGGCGAAGGAGGGAAGGATTGAAGTTGTATCCGAGGGAAACCGTGCGCAGACGCAGGAAGCTGCCGTCCTCGACGACCCTGGACGAATAGAGTTCCATGCCGTTCGCCCCGGCCCGCGGGATGTCCGAATCCGGATTGCGTTCGGCATGCCAGCGGTCCTCGTAGGAGGTGAACTGATTGAGGTTCGAACGGCCGCCGGCCTCGAAGATGAGGCGGTTGGCGTTCAGCACGTCGTTGCCGTAGCTCCACTGGAAGAAGAAGTTCAGGTCGAACCCCTTCCAGTTCAGGTTGCTGCCGAAGCCGCCGGTGTGCAGGGGCTGGCCGCAACCGATGACCGTGCGGTCGTTGTCGTCCACGACACCGTCCCTGTTGATGTCACGATACTTGGGATCGCCGGGACGGACGGAGGACTTGCCGACCGAGGCAAGGTATGCGGTCCCCTCCCTGAGCAGTCCCGCGTCGGTGAAATCGGAACTCTTGTAGGTGCCGTCGTATATGAAGCCGTACATCATGCCGGTGGGCTTCCCTACCTGGGTGATATAGGCGTACTGGCTGTTGTACTTGGTGTCCCAGGATATCGAGCGGAGCAGGGAATACTGCCCGTCGGTAAGGGCGGTGACCTTGTTCCGGTTGATGCCGATGTTGAAGTTCAGGCCCCATTCGAAACTGCGCGTACGCACGGGGACGAAGTCCAGGGTGAGCTCGAAACCCCGGTTGCGCATCGAACCGATGTTCAGCATTTCGGAGGTGTACCCGGAAGAAGCCGGAATCGTGGCCTGCAGGAGAAGGTCGAAGGTGTGCTTCTGGTACCAGTCGGCCGTCATCTTGATGCGGTTGTCCAGGAAGGCGAGGTCGAGTCCGGCGTCGATCTGTTCCGTGGTCTCCCAGCGGAGTTTCTCGTTGGCCATGTTCGAAGGGTAGTAGCCAGCTATCCTGCTGCCGCCGAACACATAGTCGAAGGACTCGTTGTCACCGGGAAGCGTGGAAATCTGCGAATAGAAATCATAAGGCGTGGACGTGCGGTTGTTGCCGGTCAGTCCCCACGAAAGGCGCAGCTTGCCGTTCGAAAGCCATCCGAGGCCCTTCAGGGCATCTTCCCTGTTGAAGTTCCAGGCAAGCGACGCGGAAGGGAAATAACCCACCCGGTTGGCCTTGGGGAACTTCGAGGAGCCGTCCGCCCTGAATGACGCAGTCAGGTAGTATTTATATTTATAATTGTAATTCATCCTGAGGGCCCCGGACATCAGGCGCCAGTCGTACTGGAACGGGGTGACGGTCTGGTATTCTCCGGTATGGAGCCCGTTCAGGCCTAGGACCTCCGTGGTCATCTGGGTCGAGGAGACTCCATGGTGGTCGTAATTCTGGCCCTGCATGGAGAAGATTCCTGTCAGCTGGAGATGGTGCTTGCGCTTCATGGTCCTGGTCCAGGTCAGGACGTAGTCGTTGAGCCAGGTACGCTGGTCATACCAGTTGATCGAACCGTTGATGCCCTTTCCGGAAGGCGAACCTTCGTAGCCGGTATAGGTCTGGCGGCCGTTGAAGGCATCGTTGTGGCGCTTGTTGGATGTGTATCCGGCGGAGACCTTCAGCTTCAGTTCGTCGGTGATGCCCCAGACAAGGGAAGCGTTGGCGTTGATGTAATCGACGACATTGTGCCGGTACTCGTTCCGGACGGTCTTCGCCGGATTGAAACGGTAGTCGTTGGCGCTTGCTATGTCGGCGTCGATGAGGCCGTCGAACCAGTCGTCGTCACCCGTGCCGGCCTGCGAAAGCGGGCGGACGGGACGGTATCCCCAGACGGAGTACATCAGCCAGCCGGAAGCCGACGAGGACTGCTGGGCACTGGTCGGGTTCGTGCCGCTGGTGACGCTCCTCGAATAGTTCGCAAGGAGGCTGAAAGTGAGGCGGTCGCTGATCTTCTGCTGGAAGTTGACCTTGCCCTGATAGCGCTGAAAGTTGGATTTCACGATGATTCCGTCCTGGTCCAGGGCCGAAAGGGAGACGTTGTAGGTGTTGCCCGCCTTCTTGTTGCCCCCGGAGACCGAAAGGGAATAGTTCTGGACGAGGGCGTTGCGGTAGATGCGGTCCTGCCAGTCCACCCCTTCGATGTCCTTGTAGTCATCCAGCGTATATCCCTGCAGGTAGAAATTGGTCGAGCCGCTCTGGGTGGTGACGTCGTCCTGCAGGCGCACGAACTCGTAGCCGTCCATCAGCCGGACCTTGTTGCTGATCTTGTTGCCGGTCCAGGTCGCGGAGAAATTGATCTTCGGCTTGCCCTCGATGCCTTTCTTCGTCGTGATGACTATGACCCCGTTGGCCCCGCGCGCGCCGTAGATGGCCGTGGCCGAGGCATCCTTCAGGATGTCGATGGTCTCGATGTCCGCCGCATTGAGGGACGTGGCCATGGAACTTTCGGAAGGGAATCCGTCGATGATGTAGAGCGGCGCGCTGGACTGCGTCAGGGAGTTGTTGCCCCTGATCACGATGTCCGCGGTCGCGCCGACGGAGCCGTCAGCCGTGGTCACGACCACTCCGGCGACCCTTCCCGTGAGCGCCTGGTCGAAACTGGTGACCGGCGTCTTTATCACATCGTCCATGGAGACAGAGCTGACGGAGCCCGTAAGGTCCCTCTTGGCCACGGAAGTGTAGCCGTCGCTGACGACCTGCGCCGCTTCCAGCGCCACCCTGTCGTCCTGCATGACCACGTCGATGACGCTGCGCCCGGCAACTTCCACCTTAAGGTCCTGATAGCCCAGGCAGCTGAACACCACGGTCCCCTTGGCCGGCAGCTTGAGTTGCCAGTTGCCGTCGGCGTCGGCGATGGTGCCGTTGGACGGCTTTCCGTCCTCGTATACCGTGGCGCCGATAACTCCCAGTCCGGCAGAATCGGTGACCCGGCCCTTGACGGTGACGCCCTGCGCCGCGGCTCCGATGGCCGTCAGGCAGAACACTGCCGCAAGGAACAGCATTTTCAGTATTTTCCTCATTTTGATGATGTGGTTATCGTTTTCTTTCGCAAATTAAATAAAAAAAACGTATCCTGCGGAAGAGGCTCTCGATGCAATCCGGTTTTTTTGGACAAATACGGTTATTTTTTGTATTATATTTGCCATACAAAGTTCGAATCGATCATGAAGATACGAAAATCCCTCCTCCTCGCCGGAAGCGCCGCCGCCCTCGGGGCATGCGGCACGGATATCCCTGAAAATCCGAATGTTGTGATTATCCTTGCCGACGACGTCGGTTACGGGGACCTGGGCTGCTACGGGGCCGTCGGGGTGCAGACCCCGAACGTTGACCGCCTCGCTTCGGAAGGCATACGCTTCACGAACGCCCATGCGACCGCATCGACCAGCACCCCGTCCCGCTACAGCCTGCTGACCGGGCAGTACGCGTTCCGGAAGGACAATACGGACATCGCTGCCGGAAACGCCGGGATGATCATCCGGCCGGAGCAGTACACTATGGCGGATATGTTCAAGGGGCTGGGCTATGCAACAGCAGCCGTCGGCAAATGGCACCTGGGACTGGGCCTCGAGACGGGCTGCCAGGACTGGAACGGGAAGCTTGACGCCGACCTGCACGACATCGGTTTCGACCATCATTATATAATGGCGGCGACGGCTGACAGGGTCCCCTGCGTGTTCATAGAGGACGGGCGCGTCGTGAATTACGACCCGGAGGCCCCGATAGAAGTCAGCTACGAAAAGAACTTTGAGGGAGAGCCCACCCTTCAGGACAATCCCGAGCTCGGGTACAACCTCCAGTCCAGCCAGGGGCACGACATGTCCGTCGTGAACGGAATCGGCAGGATTGGCTTCATGAAGGGAGGCGGCAAGGCCCTCTGGAAAGATGAGAACATCGCCGATTCCGTGACCGTCAATGCGGTGCGGTTCATAGACAGCCACGCCAAGGAGCCCTTCTTCCTTTACTTCGCGACCAACGACATCCACGTTCCGCGCTGGCCGGCGGAGCGCTTCCGCGGGGCCAGCACCATGGGCCTTCGCGGCGACGCGATAGCGCAGTTCGACTGGAGCGTGGGACAGATCCTGGATGCGCTCGAGCGGAACGGACTCGAAGACAACACGCTAGTGATATTGACCAGCGACAACGGTCCCGTACTGGATGACGGCTACTGCGACGAGGCCGTTGAAAAGGTCGGGGAGCATAGTCCCACCGGCCATCTGCGCGGAGGCAAGTACTCTTCCTTCGAGGGAGGCACGACTATTCCCCTCATCATACGCCGGCCGGGCAAGACGAAGAAAGGATGCACGACGGACATGCTCATTTCCCAGATCGACTTCTTCCGCAGCCTTGCCCTGCGCCTGGGGGTCAGGCTCCCGGACGGCGCCGCCCCGGACAGCCGCGACTGGAGGGTCCATAAATACGCCGTCGAGCAGGCCTACGACCACACCCTTTCGATCAGGAACCGCAAGTGGAAATACATCAGTCCCTCGGACGGGACACCCCTCGTCCCCTGGGGCACCGGCATCGAGACGGGTCACACACCCGAGCCCCAGCTGTTCAGCCTAAAGGACGACCGCGGAGAGATGCGCAACGTCGCAGCGGAGCATCCAGGCATCGTAAGGGTGATGCAGAAAGCCCTTGAAAAGGAAATCAATTCAAATAATAACACATGCTTATGAAATCCAAGTTGTTCCCAGCCCTTCTTCTTGCCGCCCTCCTTGTTTCCTGCAATGACGGTGCAAATACTGGGAAAATCATCAAGGCCTCCGAAGACCATCTGAACAGCCAGATCGAAAAAATCGACGCCTCGGGGAAGATCCTCTTCCCGAACACGGTCACGGCGGACGGAAAGACGAAATATATCTCCCTGAGCGACTGGAGGGTAGGGTTCTTCCCCGGATGCCTATGGTACATGGATAAACTGACCGGGAATCCGGTCTGGAGGCCCCAGGCCGAGCGCTTCACCGCAGCCCTGGAGCAGGTCCAGTATCTTACCAGCCACCACGACGTCGGCTTCATGATAGGATCCAGCTACCTGCTGGGCTACCGGGTCACCGGGAACAAGGACTACATCCCCGTCATCATCCAGGCGGCGAAGTCCCTCAGTACCCGCTTCCGCCCGGGAGCCGGGGTCATCCAGTCCTGGGACGCCGACAAGGGATGGCAGGGGAAGAGGGGATGGGAATGCCCCGTCATCATAGACAACATGATGAACCTCGAGCTGCTTTTCGAAGCCTCCATCCTGTCGGGCGACGACTCTTTCAGGCAGATTGCGGTGAGCCACGCAGACAAGACGCTGCAGAACCATTTCAGGGATGATGCCAGCTGCTTCCACGTGGTGGATTATTCGATGGAGGACGGCAGCGTTCGTTCCCGCTGCACCGCCCAGGGCTACTCCGACGCTTCCTCATGGGCGCGCGGCCAGGCCTGGGCCCTCTACGGCTACACCATGGCCTACCGCTACACCGGGGACAAGCGCTACCTGCAGCAGGCGGAGAAGGTCGCAGCCTTCATCCTCGGCCACCCCAGGCTCCCTGCCGACTCGGTGCCTTACTGGGATTTCGACGCGCCCGGCATCCCGGACGAGCCCAGGGACGCTTCCGCAGCCGCCGTCATCGCTTCAGCCCTTTATGAACTCCACGGCTTCGTTCCGGAAGCCGGCTACAGGGCCGCGGCGGACAAGATCCTTGGCAGCCTCTGCTCCGGGGCATATTTCGCCGCGCCGGGGACCAACGGGGACTTCCTCCTGATGCATTCGGTCGGAAGCATCCCGCACAACAACGAAATCGACGTACCACTCAGCTACGCGGATTACTATTTCCTCGAGGCGCTGTCAAGAAAATTGGGGAAATGAAAGTCCTGCCGCTCGTCCTGATCCCAGCCTCCGGACTGGCACTGTCCTGCTCCGCGCGAAGCCTGCCCAATGTCATTTACGTCTTTCCTGACCAGATGCGCGGCAGCGCCCTCGGTATCTGGCAGGACCCGGACTTCGCGCCCTATGCGCCCGGAACCGGCGATCCTGTCATCACCCCCAACCTCGACGCCTTCGCCCGTCAGGCCTGCGTCCTGTCCAATGCATGGAGCCCCTGCCCCGTCAGCAGTCCGCACAGGGGAAGCCTCCTTACCGGGATGTACCCCAGCCGCAGCGGTGTGCCCATCAACTGCCGCTCCGACAGGCCGTACAGCTCCGTCAGGGAGGACCTGACCTGCATAGGCGACGCCTTCAAGGCAGCCGGCTACGACTGCGGCTACATAGGCAAATACCACGCGGACCATCCCACCCAGAACGACCCCCAGAATCCCGGTTCATACACGGACAAGAGGCTTCCGGCATGGGACGCCTACACGGCTCCGGAAAGACGCCACGGCTTCGGGTTCTGGTACTCCTACGGTACTTTCGATGTGCATAAGAACCCCCACTACTGGGACAGCGAGGGCCGCCGGCACGAGCCGCATGAATGGTCTCCCCTGCACGAAGCGAAGGTGGCTGCGGACTACATCCGAGGCAACGGACGCAGCAAGGACAAGCCCTTCTTCCTCATGGTCGGCATGAATCCGCCGCACTCCCCGTACCGTTCCCTCAAGGACTGCGAAGAGCAGGACTACGCGCTTTACGCCGACAAGACACCAGGCCAGCTCCTGGTGCGTCCCAACGCCGACACGACCATGGAAAAGGCCTCCTGCGCCGCTTTCTATTTCGCATCCGTCACCGGGGTGGACAGGGCTTTCGGACAGATACTGGACGCCCTGCGCGAAGCCGGACTCGAGGACAACACCATCGTCGTATTCTCCTCGGACCACGGCGAAACCATGTGCAGTCACGGAGTCACGGACCCCAAGAACCTGATCTACACGGAATCGGCCAACGTGCCGTTCCTCGTCCGCTGGCCCGGCCGCATAAGGCCCAGGGCCGAGCGCCTTCTGCTTTCGTCTCCGGACATCATGCCGACCCTGCTTGGCATGGCAGGCCTGAGAAAGCGGATCCCGGAGCATATCCACGGCAGGGACCTTTCCTCCATTTTCCTTGAAAAAGGCAGGCAGGCCAAACGCCCCGAAGACGCCCTGTATATAAGGAACCTTGACGGGGCGGGCGACTTCCAGCCCTATTTCCCGGCGGTCAGGGGCGTGAAAACCGACCGCTGGACTTTCTCCCTCAGGATACGCAAGGACGGCACCCTCGCCGCGACGGAACTCTACGATGACGAGGCGGATCCGTTCCAGATGGTGAACCTGTCTCCGGAAGATCATCCGGAAGTCGTACGCGCACTCTGCGAGCGCCTTGCAAGGCTCCTTCGGGAAGCGGAAGATCCCTGGTACGAGAAACGGGTCCTGCCCGACCTTATCCCATACGGCAAATGAGAAAGTTGACAGCCGCCATCGCCCTTATTATCAGTCTGTCCGCCCTGGCTGCACCGGTTGACAGCCCGCGCCTGTTGACCTTCGAGGATGAGGCTTCCCTTGTGTGCGCCCGCCCGGGGAAAGGCAGCGTCCGCCTTACGGACAGCCATTTCCGCGAAGGAGAGCGTTCCCTCGAGTGGACCTTCCGGCAGGGAGAACCCCTGAGCCTCGACTGCGAAGTCCCGTTCGAACCCATGGATACGACGGGTGCGGACACCTACCTTTCGACCTTCATAGTCTGGATCAGGAACGACGCTCCGTCCAGCGGCCCCCTTACCTTCGAATTCCGCAAGGCCGGAAGGACCTGCTGCCAGTTCCGCATGGGCATGGATTTCCACGGCTGGAGAGCGGTCTGGGTATGCTTCGAAAGGGACATGGAAGGAACGCCCGAGCCCGGAATGGACGAAATACGGATCCTGCCCCCTTCCAGCGAAGGATCCATCTGCATCGACCACCTTGTCACGGCCGTAAAGGTCGATTCCCGTTTCCAGTCGCCTGATGCGCAGGCGCCGTTCGTCAATGCAGGCACCTCGAATCACTGGCTCCTGATCTGGAAAAATTCCCTCCTCCGGCCGGACCTGCCCCTGGAGCCCATTGACGGGGATGTCCTGCGGGAGCTCCGCACGGTTGAAGAAAGATTCACCCGCATGCTCCATGAACCCCGTCCCATCACAGCGGAAAGGATGGACAAGATACGGAAGCGCTTCGCATTCTACGGGATCCGCCGCGCGGAAGACGGGACGGTGACCGGAAGGCCGGTCTTCATGATCCGGCACGCCGAAGCATACGAAAGGCTGATGCCGGACTGGGACAAGGACTATTTCCGCAAGCGAGGGCTGGACTTCCTCTCCTACTTCGACCTCATGATGGCCGTGGCCACGGCATGGAACGACTGCGGGGAAGGCGCCCTCAGGACGGAGCTCCGGAGCATGTTCCTCGACCTTTACGACCACATCACGGAACTCGGGGTCACGGCCGGAAGCAGCTGGGGCTACTGCCACCACTACGGATACGACATACGCAAGATGTACCCGGCATATTTCCTGATGAGGGACGTGCTGCGCGAAAGCGGCCGGCTGGAAGAGGCCGCTGCGACCCTCCTCTGGTACGCCGCCACGAATGAAGTGCTGCCGGAGCCGGAATCCGACGGAATAGTCATAGACGCGTTCAACACCCATCTCGAAGGGCGCTTTGCAGGCATCCTGCTGATGGAAGACAGTCCGGAGAAAGTCCGCTACCTGCGCTCGCTGTCCCGCTGGATAGACAGGGGCTGCCGTCCTGCTCCGGGCCTTTCCGGCTCGTTCAAGACAGACGGCGCCTGCTTCCACCACATGAACAACTACCCCGCATATGCGGTCGGAGGCCTGGACGGGGCGACAAAGGCCATAATGTTCCTCTCCGGAACCCGCTTCCGCATCTCCGCGGTCGCACACGGGACGGTCCGGAAGAGCCTCCTGACCCTGCGCTTCTGCTGCAACCTGGCCCAGTGGCCGCTCAGCATGTCAGGAAGGCATCCGAACGGCAGCGGACGGCTTTCTTCACTCCAGTACGGGCTGATGGCACTGGCCGGAACGCCGGACGGCTCCTCGCAGCTGGACACGCTGATGGCGCGCTCGTTCCTAAGGCTCACCCCGTCCCTTCCGAAACCATCCAGATTCGAGAAGCAGCTTGCAGGCCGCTTCAGGAAAGCCGGCATACTCCCGGAGGATGATCCGCAGGGAAACCTGGCCCTCGGCTACGGATGCATATCCGCGCACAGAAGGGGCCGCAGCCTCGCCCTTGCAAGGGGCCACAGCCGATATCTCTGGGCCACCGAGCAGTATCTGGGCGCGAATTTCTACGGGCGCTGGCTGGGCTACGGCGGACTGGAGATACTCAGCTCCCCGGCGGGCCAGCCCGTCAGCCTCGCCTCATCCGGATGGATGGAGAAGGGTTTCGACTGGAACCGCCTTCCCGGAGTGACCTCCGTCCATCTGCCCTGGGGCAGGCTCCGCGCACGCGTGCTGAACGTAGACAGTTTCTCCGGCTTCGAGGAGATGCTCCTTTCCGACGAAGCCTTCGCCGGAGGCCTGTCCTCGGACGGCAGGAACGGGAACTTCGGGATGAAGGTCCATGGCCACGACAAGTACGACGGGAGCCTCAGGGCACGGAAATCCTACCATTTCATGGACGGGATGATAGTGGCCCTGGGCAGCGGGATCGAGGATGCGGACAGCCTGTGCCGGACGGAAACGACCATCTTCCAGCTGGCCTGCCCTTCCGCCGGGGAAAAGAGGCACTGGGAAGGCTTCGGGGAAAAGGACCGCTGGTTCGTGGACCAGTGCGGGACCGGCTACTATGTTTCATCTTTCTCCGCGGGAGACGCCGTTTTCCGCAGGGCCTTCCCGCAGGAAGGAGTATGGGAAAGGAAGGAGGGGTCGTCCTTGGGAGACTGGGTGTCCCTGGTCCTGGACCACGGGGCGGCACCCTCCGGGGCCGGGTACGAATACGCCGTCCTGCTGGAAACGGACCGGGAGCGGATGGCCGCCTTCGCCGGGAAACCTGCATACAAGGTCCTCAGGAGGGATAACGGCGCGCACGTAGTCTCCGTGCCCGCAAAGGGGGTATGTTCCTATGTCTGCTTCGAGCCGCAGCCGCGGATGAAACAGGGTCCGGTCGTCGCCGTGGACACCTCCGCCCTTGTGATGACGACCGTCTCGGGCAAAGAACTGCTGCTGTCCGTGTCCCAGCCGGACCTGGCCTTCTACCGCGGCGCCGCAGACGAAGTCTTCGACCCTGAAGGCAAGAGGACCGAGCGCAGCGTCTACTCCCGTTCATGGACAAGCAACGAAAGCGGCGAAATCCCCGTGACAGTGACCCTGAAGGGGCGCTGGGGGGCAGCTGACGCGCTTCCGGAGCACGTGGAGACGGCCCCGGCCGCAAAGGGCTGCACGACAGTGAGGTTCATCTGCCGGGAAGGCCGCTCATACGATCTTCACCTCAAGAAAAAATAAAGCTTGCTTTTTTCGCATATTGAATAACTGTTTTCGCAAAATGACGTTGTTTTGCACCCATTTTTTCGGAAATTTGCGTAATGCGTGATTTGTTACAGGAATCTGAATATCAGGAACAGGGCGGGACGTTCCACGGACTTGTCCCGGACATCTTCGGATCGAAGCTGGACCTGATATGCGTAGGGGCCCCGAAAGAAACGGCGGAAGGGCTCTGGAAAGACTTCTGCGATTACTGCAGGAAGATGGATTCCATCCTGAACTGGAACGATCCGCAGAGCGAGGTCGGCAAGTTCAACGCCGGCAAGATGCTGGCCCATTCATCCGTGAGCGACGAACTCGGAGAAGCCGTCGACCTGTGCAAGGAATACCGCAGCCTCACCTCGGGCCTTTTCGACGCCGCCCTCGGTAAGATGAATTACGTCGACCACGACGAAGAGGACGGCAGCCTGTCCCTGTATGGCGTGAAGCTGGATTTCGGCAGTTTTGCGCGCGGATATCTGCTCCGCTCCTGCCGGCGCATGCTCGCCCGGGCCGGCATAGGCTGCGCCTTCGTCAACTACGGCAACCATTCCTTCCTCGCTGTCGGGTCCCATCCTTACGGAGATGCATGGAAGGTCGGCCTGACCAATCCCTTCTCCCGCATGCCCCTCGGGGAAATTCCCCTGAACGATTGTGCGATGGCCCTTTCCTGCAACGCTCCCGGAGCCACCGGCCACGTCATCGATCCCCGGAACGGAAAAGCCGTCGAAGACAGGAAGATGGCCGTCGTGACGGCTCCGGACATTCTCGACGCCAAGGTGCTGGCGACCGCGGCGATGATAGCCGGTCCGGAAGAGACCGAAAGCTTGAAGAGCGCCTTCCCGGATGCCGAAATCAGAATTTATAACCTATAATTATAGCACAAATGTCAAGCAGAAGAGAATTCCTCAGGCAGGCAGCCGCAGCAGGCGCCGCCATTGCAGTCGGAGACAAACTCCAGGCAGCAGTTCCCTCAACGGCCCCGGGCCGTGTCCTCGGCGCAAACGACAAGGTCCGCCTCGGCGTGGCCGGTGTCCACAACCGCGGACGCGCCCTCGCGATGAACTTTTCCAAGATGACGCAGGATGCGGAGGTCGTCTGCATCTGCGACTGCG
>JAEEGL014631369.1_pt1 | contig 12568 bp, 14 predicted proteins | sample 9134231 | NCBI WGS metagenome assembly JAEEGL01 (sample SAMN16246548, study PRJNA631951) | gut metagenome | biome: gut microbiome; feature: rumen; material: fiber-attached | host: Bos | place: Iran: Karaj | collected 2018-10
CGAGAACTCTAACAGCTTCAACTTGAGACCCTATGTTTCTTACTCTTTCCATGTACTCTTCAAGGTTCTTCACGGCGTTTTCTCCTTATTTATATGTATGAAAAACACAATTATTCCATATGTATAATATATTGTTTTCAATGGATTGTCAACACTTTTTTAACTTGTATTCAATGCTTACAAACCAAAAATTTTTATATATTTTTAACAATAGCTAGGTAAGTAAATTTGTTAATAAAGTGTAAAAAATATCTTTTATTTGTATACAAAGCGTGCTCGTTTGTAATATAGTTAGAATGGTTTTCTTTATGAAAAATTATAAATAGTAAAGAAAGGAGCATGCCATGAGTGTAAATAAAAAAAACGCCAGGGGGGATTTACAGGAAGAATACGACATATATTTGGAGCTCCTAAGGGAACTAATATCGAGAAGAAAAGCTCTTAATATCACACAGAGTGAGGTTGCTAAAAGATGCAAGGCTAGCGAAAGCCACATCGGTGCGATAGAAAGAGGTAAGTACGTTGCTAGTGCTGATCTAATACTTAGATATGAGCAAGTGGTGGGAGTTGGATTTGGTGGAAAATCAGTGCTCGGCACAATAAATCCAGAGCTAGCTTCCATGATATGTGAGCTTGATGAAAGTAAGCAAAGACGACTTGCTACTATTGTAAGGGCTGCGTTTTTCGAAGAGGTTCCCAGCGTAAAAAAGAAAGCTAAAAAAGATAGCAAATAGGCAGTAATAAAAAGCACCAATTAGGTGCTTTTTACGTTACATTATTATTTCTACGTCATGTTCTTTGTCTGTGTCTTCTAAGTCTACTCTGTTTTTCCAATACTCTCGGTCATCAAACGACTTCCAGTCAATCTCTTTAACTTCATCGAAATCATTTACAATCGCCTTGTATGGCTCAAGATCACCAGCCTTTCCTTTTACAATAGAAAACAGGCTCTTGTATCTCATTGAGTAGTAGGTAGGATATTTGTGTCCTGGAGCAGGGCAAAAACTTGAAACAACCAAGGAGTCAAACAAAGTGATGTCAACCAGGCTTAGTGCTGCCGCTATGGCACATGAAACCTTTATATCATCTTCTGATGCAGTGCACCCTTTCAGATTTTTTACATTGTGAAGGCTTGGATGGTTGTGAACCATGAATACGTTGGCTGCATTGCAAAGAAGCCCAATCTGAACAACATCTCTTGGAGACATTCTGGTGCTTTTTGTGTCGCCAATTCCTACCCTGGCTATGCAAATAGGAAATCCTCCAGCATCTAAAAATACTGCGTAGGACTCCTCCCTTGCTGTGTCTGTAAGCTTTAAAGCAAGGTAATTAAGCACATCTCTACCGTTTTTTAATTGAGTTCTATCTGTACCTATTGTAACTTCAGCTGTTAATGTAGTGAATACAATAGGAAGTCCAGTTTTTGAGTTGATTATTTTTGAATTCATAAGAGTCTCCCACTTGATTTTTCTTAAATTATATCAAAAAGAGCAGGGTTTTCTATCCCCTGCTCAAATATGAAAAATATTTTTAAACTACTTTTCGTATGAGTCTTCAACCTTCTCGATGGACTCCATGGACTTGCTTGCAGCCTTAGATGCTAAACCAAACATTGTTCCCTTTCCCTTCTCAAAGTATGAAGTTAACTTCTCAGCAGAACTCTTCTTCTTTGAAGCAGAAGCAATCTTTTGCTCAGCCATCAAAGCTTCTGTCTGGTATGTTGCAACCTTTGCAGCGCATCCAGCACTTATAACAGCTGTCTTTACCTTGTTCATCATAGAATTGAAAGACTCAGCTCTTGCTTCTTTTTTCTCAAAAGCAGCATCAGCCTTGGCTTCATCTGAGTAAAGCTTTGAAAGAGCAAAATTCTTGTCATAGCTTGATAGATTTGTTGAGTTTCTAATAACTTTGGCAGCTTCTTCTACCTTTGGATCCTGGACTCTTTCCTTCTTCTCATATGCAGGAAGAGCTTCAATTCTTTCTGCTCTATTCTCTTTTGCTTCTGAAACTTTGATTTCAGCATTTTCCAGCTTTTCAACACATCTGTCTATTCTCTGCTGGTACTTTCTGCTTATATTTGATTCAAAGTTTGCAATCTTCTCACAAGTGATACCAAGTCCTGTAAGTACTGTAGACTTAACCTTAGCATGAGCTACAGCTACAGCCTCAACAGTCCTATTTGCACACTCTGAAACCTTTGAAACAAACTTCGCAGAAACCTCCTTAGCTCTGTCTTTTGCCTCGCTAATTATGCTAGATACTTTTGCTACGCCTTCTTTTGCAGCACTAGCTACCTTGTCAGCAAGAGGCTCCTTGTCACTATAAGCAAACTGTCTAACCTGGTTATAGTAGGTGTCATAATCTCCACCAATTCTGGCAGTTTTGTCAACGAGAGCTCTATTTGCTTTTGCAAGCTTAAGGAGAGCTGCATCGATCTTGCTTCCCTGGCCACTGTTTATCTTAGTTTCGAGCTTAGCAATAGTATCAGAGTTCTTGTTCATAGCATTTTTCATGCAATTTGAATAAGCACCGAATGTTATCTTTTCAAGAACAACATCACAAGTTCTTCTTGTTGCTACTGCTCCATTTACAACAGCGTCCCTAGCAACATCTACAGCTTCGCTAGCTTTGTTAGCTGCAGACTTAGCTATGTCAGCTGTACCTTCTGCTACTCTAACAGCTACGTCTCTAACGTAATCTGCCATACCAACAGCTGGGGCAATTACAAACGTATCTGCTGCGTTTTTAATGTGATCCTTTGCAACTTTTATAGTTTCCTTTGCATTCTCCTGTGCGATTTTAAGGTCTTCAATTGTGTTTGCAAGGCCATTCTTCGCATCGTAAATAGCAAAGCTAAGAGGGTGAGACTTCTTAACTTCTCCTAAAACAGCAGAAGCTCTTTCATTAATAAGTTCCTGCATCTCTTTATTTTCTGTAACACCCTCAAGTATGCTTGGATCTTCAAGAGCATTAGCAGTATAATTTGAAAGCTCAGCAGTATCAGCTGCTAAACCTTCTAACTCACTAATAACTTCGTCATTAGCTACCACCTGTGACTCGTAAGGAGCTAAAGACTGCTGCAAATCAAGCATGTCTTCAGCATACATCTGGTTGTCTCCACCTTTTTCAATTATGGGCACCCATGTGTCATAGGCCTGGTTTTCACAGTACTCTGTATAATAGTCTACAATCTTAGGTGCAGCAATATCAACACTGTAGCACTTTGTCTTGTCGTTAATAAGTTCACGATAACTTCTTGCAGCGTCAGTATCGCCTTCCTTAATTTTCTCAATAAGAGAATTGAATTCTCCAAGAACTTCCTCATTTTTAGCATAAGCCCTTGCTTTGATATTAAGCTTAGCAAGTTCTTCTTCTGTGAAAATTATTTCCATTTATCTATCCTCCATATCTAGTTCTTCTTCTTTGTTGTCAAATGATCCGCTTTCAAATTCATCTGAAAGGGCTTTTTCTCTTGGAGACAATCTAGCAATGCATCCTAATTCGGATGCTTCTGATTCGAGTCCAAGTCTTTTTGATTGTTCACTTGTAAGCATTCCCTGAACATACATACGCTACCAGCCTCCTTTCTATGGTTCTGGTAGCATATGAAAAATACTTCTAAAATTTACCTCTCGTATTCGCTGTCAAAGTGAATTTGCTTACCTGCGTGAGTCTTTCCATCCTTGCCTACATAGCTGTAGTCTTCTACACCGTTAGGTGTTAAGCACACGTTGTATTTCTTTCCAGCTTTTGATGTAAGACCTTTGAGGTGGACCTTCTTTCCACTTAAAGCAGCAGCCCATTCCTTGTCGGACATTGCCTTTCCAAACACCTTACCAAATGTCATTCCACACTTACTTGGGCAGTACAGTCCATACTGGCCCTTCTTTACAGGTGTGTGGCAGTTAGGGCAGTTGCCAACTACTCCGTGAGCACAAGCTCCTCCCTTTCCCTTTCCTGCCGAAGAAGACGTATCGAAAGAAGCAACCTTTCCGTCTTTAATAGCCTCTACAGACTCTTCCATCTTTGAAATAAGCATATCCTCAACGTCCTTATGATTAGCTTCTCCTCTTCTGATAGAATCAAGCTGCTCTTCCCACCTACCTGACTCGATAGGGTCGAAAATTGGTACTTCTTTGAAAGCATCATAAATGGCCATTAGCTTGTCATCTGCTACAAATGAGCCCTTCTCTACATGGAAGTAACCATTTTTCTGACACTCTTCAATGATTCCAGCTCTTGTAGCTGCAGTTCCGATTGAGTATGTTACCTTTCCATTTTCTCCTTCGTATGTCAGCTGATCCATAGCCTTTACAAGAGAACCATCGTTGTACCTTGAAGGCTTCTGGCTAACAATTTCTTTAGCAAAGAATTCAATAGGATTTAGCTTCTCATCTTTTGAGAATGTGATATCACTTGCCTGGCGAACTTTGTACTTTGGATTTAACATGAATTCAAATCCAGGATCAATGTCGTAATTTTCTGTGTAAACATAAGGATCCTTTGTTCCTTCTGGAACACCAGTAACCTTAACATTCATTACTATCTTGTCTTTTGCAAAGATAGCTGCAAATCTTCTACAAACCAAGGTATAAAGAGCATTCATGTCACTTGTCGCATTTGAAGGAAGACCATTACCTGTTGGAATAAGACCTGTGTGGCCTTCAGACGCAATAGCCTTATCATTGCAGTATGACCTGTCTTTCTTTACATCCTCTGGGTTCTTTGTGAGAAGAGATGTATCCAAACCAAGCTCGCCTACTACATTGTTTAAAACTTTTCCAATGTTTTCCTTGCTTGATATGTATTCACATGAAGTACGTGGGTAGCTTGTAGCTTTTGCTTCGTAAAGCTTCTGGAGCACTTCAAGTGTCTTCGTTGCTTTCCATCCAAATGCCTTGTGAGCATCAGTCTGAATAGTTGAAAGCTTGTAGAGCTTTGGAGCCTTTACAGCCTTCTTTTCATACTTCGCCTCGCTTACAACAGCTGTATCTGTGTTTGGAACAGACTTCATAGCAAGCTCCTGGTTTTCAAAAACCTCGTTTTTTACAAACTCACAGTCCTTGTATTTGAAAGCAGGCTTGTATGTTTTCTTTTCAACATAGTTCTGTATCTCAAGCTCTCTAGCAGCAATAAGAGCTCCAATGGCAGCTTTAACTCGACCAATTTTGCAAAGGGCCCTTGTTTTACATGACATAGCTCCAGTACAGTTCATTCCGAACTGGTAATCAGCGTGCTGTCTTACAAGAGCAGCGTGATAAAATCTGTCGTATTCACTGTCTGATGACATATTTTTTAGAGCGTTTACAACGGCTCCTTCTGTTATGTCGTTTGACCAGAATCTCTTAACTTCCTTCTTGTTTCCAAGCTTGTTAAGAGTTTCTCTAATAAGAATTTCACCTTCCTGATCTGGGTCGCCAGCGTGGATTATGAAATCATAGTTTCCTTTGTATGCTTCCTTTACCTTCTTAAAAAGGTCAGGTGTAGTTACCTTGTATTCGTATGGGTAAACCTCTGGATAACCTTCTAGTACCCACTTTCCATACTTCTCTGCATTTATTTCCTTTGGTAGCTTAAGTCCAAAAATATGACCAGCTTGGGCTACAAAATCAATATCAAAGTCGAATTCGTCCTTGTGCTTGTTATAAGCAGCCTGTATAGTTCTCATAAGAGATGGTTTTTCTGCAATGAGCAGAGCTTTCTGTCTTGCCAATTTTACATACCTCCGTATTAATAAATCCTATTTACTACATATGAAAAATTTAAAAATTTTTTAAACTGTGATCTAAAGAGGCTCGATATATGTTCCATCTATTACTATTACAAGCGATTTCATGTTAACCTTTCCTACATGAGTTTCTCCATTCGTTGTCTTGAAAGAAAATGTATCGAAATCTCCCCTAAAGGTTCCGTGCTTATAATTCGGATACACCCTTACAATTGCCAACTTTATTTCATTTTTAAATATCATTTTTATAAACCTTCTAAACACAAGGAATGCTAGGGCATAAAACCCTAGCGTCCTTCTCGACCTTTCTACTATTACTAGACGTAAACACATTTAAAGATGTTTAGTCCTTTTATGCTTCTAATATCCTTTTCCGACCTGAACTTGCCACTCATAAGTCCTTCGGCAATTTCTTTAAACAGGTCAGTCACTTCGTTGTAATAAGTGTCAGCACCGTAATACTGTGGTCCACCTTCCCAAACAACATACAGATATGAGTAATCCATTGCTGCCGATTGTTCAAGAGCCATAGCTACAAACTCGCCCACATCTCTGATGATGTACAAGTAATCGAAATTTGGACTTGCAATAAAGATTGCATGAACGTCTCCAGCTCTTCTTTGTATCTCCCTCACGATACTTTCAGTTGACACCTGTGAAGGCTGGGTGTGCTGGCTCTTAATCTTTGACTTAAGGTCACGTTGTTCTTTTGAAAGAAGCTCATCGTGATCCTTTTCCTTAACTGTGGTAGCCTCTTCTTTCTTCTGGAGTCTTGCATTGAATTCAGGGTGAGACTCTTTGTAAGCCTTTTTGTTTCTGTACATGGCTGCATCAGCAGCTTTTAATACATCTGAAACAGAGTGCTTACCATCACCAACAGCAAGACCAATTGAAATTGAATGAGGTACGTGTCTGTCACTCTTCTTCGCATAAGCTTGCATTTCTTTGTGGATTTCAGCAACCTTAAGGCCAATCTGTTCCTGGGCCTTTTTACCGTTCGAATTTGGAAGAATTACAACAAATTCATCTCCACCAGTTCTGAATGCATTATTTGCTCCAAACTGCTTAGCAATAGCATCGGCGGATCTTTTAAGTAACAAATCTCCGTCGTCATGTCCAAAGTTGTCATTAACAAATTTGAGGTTGTTTACATCGAAAAACAAAATAGCACAAGCCATGCCAGCTTTTTCTTTTGCTATCTTGAAAGCTCTAGTGTTACCAAGCCCTGTATTCTCATCGTGAGTAGCAATGTATTTCCAGTCAATTTCTTCACTGTCTTTAGGCTCGCTACTTACTTCTTCTGACTTCTTTACGCCCCTAGTAAAAGATGGAAGCTTGAAGGTTCTCTTCTCTTTCGGAGCTCTTTCTTTTTTCTCTACCTTCTGAGCTTTCTTAGCTACTTCCTTAGCAGGAACTTCTACCTTAGCAGCTTCCTTGGTAGCTACCTTAGACTCTTCTACCACTGTAGCTTCTACGTTGGTTTCCTTAGCCTTTGAAGATTCAGGCAGAGATGAAGCTTCCTTAAGTTCGCTAACTACAGCCTCAGCACTTTCATTTGAAAGTTTGCTAATAAGATCTGCTGCATTGACAGCCATCTTAGGTACAACTTCCTCTTCTGTAGTAGGCTCAGCTTCCTTAACCTCTTCTGTTTTAACCTCTTCTACCTTAGGCGATGCAGTTTCAGCTACAGTAGGAGAGATAACAGTCTGAGGCTTCTCTTCTTCTACCTCTTTAGCCTCGTGCAGGATTTCTGGAGTAGGTAAAGCTTCCTCATCTTCTCCTGTGTAAGATGAAGCTGTTCTAATATCTTTCTCTTTTTCAGCTTTTGGCTTCTTCTTGAAGAACTTAGAAAGCCTTCCAACAAGAGATTGCTCAAATTCTTCTCTAGCTTCCTCTTCTTCCTCACGCCTTCTTTCTTCTTCTTCGGCTAATCTAGCAGCTTTCTCAGCTTGCTCCTTCTCAAACCTCTTACGGTTGTACTCTTCTTCTATTTTTCTACAACGCTCATTTTCAGCCTGCTCATAAGCATCTCTTTCGGCTCTTTCCCTGGCCCTATCTTCTTCACTACGCTCTGTAGTAACAGCATCAATGAGCTCGTTAAGGTTTTTACTGTTTGCTTCATCGTCGACTTCGTCGTCAGCAATACCCATACCACTAATGCAACCAGTCGCTGTATTTACACTAGCATCATCTTCTTGTGGATATGCTTCACCAAAAGACTCTGCTTCTTCTTTTTCTGAAAGTTCAAAAAGTTTTCTCATTCTTTAATCTCCTAAAACTGCGATAAAAAGTAATATGCCGATGACACTATAAATCCTGCTGGTAAGTATGGGGATATGTTATAAAAAGTCTTGGACTTTATCCCAGCCCACTTGCACTTTTTTGCAACCCATACTGCTTTCAAATATTTAGGAAGGTATACAAACGATGCAACACCTATTGTTCCACCGACAATTCCAAGGTTAATTTTTCCTGTAAAGAAAAGGCCATGGCAGGCGAATGCTCCAAGAAGACCAGCAGTTGCTACCATAATTGCATCTGAAACAGTAAACACACCAAACAGTGCAAGTACTAGTGAAAATAACCCGATTATTGAAAGGGATACGAGATCCACAGAACTCCATGTCCCTAAACATCCGATAAAATAAGCTAAAAGAACAAGGCCTAAAACTTCTACCTCCCAGAGGTCAGCTAGCTTAGAAAAATCTTTCTTTTTTATTACCGACACAGTCTCTCTTATGCTAAGAGGCTCTCTCTTTTTCTTTTTCTTTAAAACACACAAAAAATAAACAATTGCTGTGCATATAAATGGCAGCTCTTTTGCTGCCGATATTAGTAATCCTTTAATTTCTGGATTCATTTGAAGCTCCTCTATCGTTGAAATACAAACCTAAGAAGCCATTTTCTTTCGCTAGTTAGGTTGCTGTTATCTATTGCCATTTGGAAATCTCCACCGTTTTGAATTTCCCTAGTTAAATCTTCTACGAGCTTTACTGGGTACTCTTCTTCAAACTGCTTAGAATATTCACAAAGATCATCATAGGTTACCCTGTACTGCCCTTTTTCACGACTTGCAAGTCTTTTTAAAACCTCAATTCTTTGGTTTACATCAATTGGAAGACCTGATTTTTTAATCTGCCAAACAAGTACCAAATTGTCTGGGTATTTTTGTAGAATGTTATCCCATGCCTTTTTGTTTTCATAAATAGCTTTAGAATCCACATCGTCACAGTCCTGGTTTTCAATTACAAAACTGTTAGGCTCACCTTTTAGCTTGTCTCCCTTTTTGTATGTTAATCCAGGTTTATTTGAAATAATCACACTCTACCTCCAAAAAATTTCGGTCCATGCCAAGTGTTCCATGTAACTAAAATTGAACATCCACATACATATGAAAAATAATTTTTTGCTAAGTTCAAAATCTTAAAAAAAATCCCTATATATATAATTAATATATATTTATTCTATTTACGGAAAAATTGGACTTTTTTCCGTACCTAAAAATATCTAAAAAATATGAAAGCCTTTAAAAATAAGGATTTTTAACGTTCCTGTTACAATTTTTTAAAATTCAGAAATATAAATTTTTGTACATTTTTAGGAAAAATAGAAAAATATTTTTTCTCATATATTTGTACAGAGATATTTTATTTTAAGAGGAATTAAAAATGAGTTATTACGCAATCTTAGAAATAAAGAAAATTAAAGGAGCTGGTGGCCTTTCAGCCCAGGAAGCTCACAACAACAGAGAATATCCAATGAACCATGTAGACGAAAATCTTTCGTACCTCAACAAGGACATAGTGTCTACTGGTGGTGTTTCATACAAAGAAAGATGGAAAGAAATCACAGAAGAATCCGAAGCTAAGACAGGAGTAAAAATCAAAGTTAAGGGCGGAGGCAAATACGGATCCGTATGGGCTTTTAACATGGTTATGGCTTTTTCTCCTGGAGCAGAGAAGGATTTGAATATAGATTTAAACAAGTGGTGTGAAGAAAATAAGAAATGGGTAGCTGACACATTTGGTGAAAGTAACATCATCTCAATGCAGCTCCACCTTGATGAGGTAGATGAAACAAAGGGGATGGGTCGAAGAGGCGCTCATATCCACGCTGTGGTAGTGCCAATTGATGACAGAGGACACTTATGCGCTAGAACATGGGTAGCTCACAGAGTTGACATGAAAAAACTGCAGACATCGTATGGCAAAGCCATGGAACAGTTTGGTCTTTCTAGAGGTGAGCAAAATAGCAAACTTAAGCACATAGAAAGAAAAAGATGGTATCACTCTGTGTCCAAGCTATGTAATGAAAAAGCACCTAGAATGAACGACGGTGAAACGATGGACGCTTACTATAACAGGCTAGATGAAGCCTTTCAAAATGTGTCTATTAAGGCAGCAAAGGTTGTTGAAAAAGCAAGCAAAAAGGTTGCTTTAAGTGAAACAAGGCAGGCTCAAATATTTGGTGAGTATGCATATGCTGTCAATTTGCAGCACATTCTTGAAGAGTCTTATGGCGGAGATATGAGCCAGGTAAATGAAAGGCTTAAAAACTACCAGGTATTAGAGCAATGTGTTCCTAGAAAAAATCTAAATACAGTCATAGAGAAACTTAAAGAAAAATACCCACCAGAAAACAGCTTAGCATTCTTTAGAAGAGGCAAAAAGAAGAAGCATGCGAAGTGGGAATCGCTCCCAGAGGAAACGGAGGCATCAGCATCATCTTCGTCATCTGATTCATACGGAATAATGTTCCCTAGCGAAGAGGATGATCTTAGCGAGGAAGAGCTTAAAAACAAGGCCCAGGTTGAAGAAAAGATTGCAGAAAATGATGCTAGTGAAATTTTATCTGTGGGTAGTCAGGTACTTGGAAATGCCTTTGGTGAGGAGCTAGAAGATTAAAATGGAATTCGTTGTTATCGGATCAGTTCTTCTTCTAACTGCATCAGAAATTTTATCATTTTTTAGAAAAGACTAAGCACCCCACTCTCCTATCTTTTTTCTCATATAAAACTATGAAATTTTATATGGGAAGGGAGAAAAAGATGAACTTTATGTTTCTTATTATGAAAGTTATGATTGTATTTCTAATTATTATTGGAGCTATGCTTATTATCTACACAAAAGTGATTAGTACAAAGCTAGACCAGCTTAATAGTGAGGAAACTAAGGAGAACAATACTAGAAAGCCTTAGTAACACAGGGAGAATATTTATGGATACTATAAAAGAGCTTAAAAAACTAGACAGGTATAAGAAATTTATCTTTCTAAACAAGACTGAAAAATTTGATGTTTTATTTAATAAAAAAGATTACGAATTTGTTCAGGTTCATGATATAAATTTTGTGAATCCAAATAATATAAAAGTCGGTATTATCGGCTTTAGCGGCGTTTTCGAATGGAAAAACGGGAAAATTACATCTTTGGATGGAGACTCTTACTACAAAGACATGGATGTTTATGGATACCGCGAGGTGTCAGTAGATGGAAAGACTGTACTTGATATTCTTGTCAAAGAATGGTAGGTAGTTTACAATGAAAGGGCAGGTTTTATGGATCTTGAGATTTGTGAAGAAAAATCTGTGCTAAGTGAAAGCATGGAATATCACGAAGATGAAAGGAATGCTATTTTGAGCGAAGATAAAGTAAGACGCAACCTTTTATTATCAAAAAAATACATGGTTGAAAGTATATACAGGTCTGCAAATGTTGAAGGCCTAGGTTTTACTTTTCCAGAAACCCAGTCAATATGCGACGGTATGAGTGTCGAAGGACACAACATTGAGAGCATTGAAGCTGTTGTGGATTTAAAAAGAGCCTGGCAATGGGTTTTTAATAACTATAACAGCAAAGTAGATGTTAGCATGCTTAAAACGCTAAGCAGTATATCTGGAAAAAATACTGTAATTAATTCAGGATGCCTAAGAGATGCCTATGATGAGCCAATAAGGGTCGTATTAAAAGATGGCAAGTATTATTACCCAGAGCTTCCAAATGAGGCCGAAATGGAGCTAAAAATGGGAGCAATAATGGAAACAGATGATAAGCTTGACGCAGCTTTTGAAATGTTCTGTTATGTGGCCAAATTACAAGCTTTTAATGACGGAAACAAACGAGTTGCTACGCTTGTATCCAATGTAATTATGATCCAAAACGGATGCGGAATATTATCTATTCCAAAAGAACAGATAAAAAGGTTTTATGAGGAGCTTACAAGCTACTATGAAACAGGTGACAATAGAGAGCTTAAGAAGTTTTTAAAAGACTTTTGCTATACAAAAGTTGCTGGAAAGTAAGCAATTAAAAAGCACCGAAAACTCGGTGCTTTTTTGTGTTTATTATGGGTTGTTTGAAGCTTCTACTTCTTCATCGTAACCAAGGTCGCTTATTTCGAAGGCTATCTCTACGCTGTCCTGTCCTACCCTGGCAGCTCCGTCTTCTGGCTCAGCTTTGATGTAGACCGTTTTGCTTCCCTTTTCTATAAAGGTTAGCGATGTTAGAGGCTTGCTAAAGGAAGCATCCTCGTAGAGAGACACGGTGTAGCCAGTGTTTGGCAGGAATACCTCGCTTGGATTAAAATCGACCGTCACGTCGTTGCAGAAATGGTTGCCGCAGTCAAAGCTTATCTGGAACATTTTTGATTGAAATGTCATAGCTACCTGGCTTTAAATCTCTCGCTGGAGTCCACTGGGAATACGTCCCCGAAGGTATAAGCCCAGTCTTGTGAATAAGATCGTCACCAAGGTAAACCTCGTATGCCATAAAAATGTCATCGTTTTCTTTCAGGTTTTCAAAGTAGACGACGTTATCCTGACCTACTGTGAAGTTATCAAATCC
>JAEEGL016708760.1_pt1 | contig 12568 bp, 9 predicted proteins | sample 9134231 | NCBI WGS metagenome assembly JAEEGL01 (sample SAMN16246548, study PRJNA631951) | gut metagenome | biome: gut microbiome; feature: rumen; material: fiber-attached | host: Bos | place: Iran: Karaj | collected 2018-10
CCTACATCAAAGCGCTGCCGCTCCAGTATGTTCTCCGGCGGGAAGTGATGGTCCCTCTTTGTGCAGAATCTGCAAAGCACGTGCGGCCATTGCCGGAAGGGTACTGCCTGAGCCCGTTCACTCCTGAGATTTTTGAAACACACCCCTTTGGTCACGGGATACACTATGCGGATTTTCAGGACTTTTCGGAAAGGGGAGCGGGCGCAGCCGTGCTGTATGACGGACACGTTGTTGCAGCCGCATCGAGTTTTCTGACGGTTGAGAAGCAGGTGGAACTGGATATTTCTACCGATCCCGGACATCGGCGGCGGGGGCTTGCAGACCAGTGTACTGCCGAAGTCATGCGTCAGTGCTGCGGGAAAAAGCTGGTAATCCACTGGGATGCGCAGAATCCACTGTCCGCAACGCTGGCAAAAAGTCATGGATTCCAGTCCTTAACGGAATATGCGGTATACTGCCTAGATAAAGGGGAAAACTGAGGAAAAACGGGCAAAAAGCAGAGAAAAATCGTGCCTGCCGTCCTGCCCCATTGCCGAGCGTGGCCATATCCTTTATACTGGAAAGACTATGGCAGTTCGCATTATTCTTCTCATCGTATTCTTTGCGATGATGGTTGCCGTCGGCGTGTACTCCCGCAAGCGGAGCGCCGACGTTGACGGTTTCGTCCTCGGCGGCAGGACGGTCGGTCCCTGGCTTTCCGCATTCGCATACGGAACCTCCTACTTTTCGGCAGTTGTCTTTGTCGGCTATGCGGGCCAGTTTGGCTGGAAGTACGGCATTTCAACGACCTGGATCGGAATCGGCAATGCCGTCATCGGCAGTCTGCTCGCCTGGGTCTTCATGGGCAGGCGCACGCGCGTTATGACCCATCACTTGGACGCAAAGACTATGCCGGACTACTTTGGCAAGCGCTACGACAGCAAGGTGCTTAAGCTGGTCGCTTCGGCGATTGTGTTCATCTTTCTTATTCCGTATACAGCGTCTGTGTATACCGGCCTTTCCAAGCTCTTCGGTATGGCATTCAACATTGACTATAAGTGGTGCGTCATTGCGATGGCAGTCCTGACCGCCTTCTACGTCATACTCGGCGGCTACATGGCAACGGTCATCAACGATTTTATTCAGGGCATCATCATGCTGCTCGGCATCTGCTGCGTCATTGCGGCGGTCCTGAAAGGGCAGGGTGGCTTCCTTGCCGCCCTCGCCAAGCTTTCCGAAATCCCCGTCGATCCAGCAAATACGGCTCCCGCCCTGCAGGGCATGAAAGGCACCTTCTCGTCCTTCTTCGGCCCCGATCCGGTGAACCTGCTCGGCGTCATCATCCTGACCTCGCTGGGAACCTGGGGACTGCCCCAGATGGTGCAGAAGTTCTACGCAATCAAGAGCGAGAAGGCCGTCAAGACGGGAACCGTCGTTTCCACCTTCTTTGCCATCATCATCGCGGGCGGCTGCTACTTCCTCGGCGGCTTCGGCCGCCTCTTTGACAATCCGTCGATCCACGGGGCAGGCGGAAAGATACTCTATGACGGCATCATCCCGTCCATGCTTTCCACCCTGCCCGACGTCCTGCTCGGCGTCGTCGTCGTGCTCGTCCTGTCCGCGTCCATGTCCACGCTTTCTTCGCTCGTCCTTACGTCCAGCTCTACACTGACGCTCGACTTCCTTAAGGATTCCCTGTTCAGGAAGATGAGCGAGAAGCAGACCCTGCACATCATGCGGGCGCTCGTCGTCTTCTTCATCGTCGTTTCGGTCGTGCTCGCCTTTAACCCGCCCACCTTCATCGCCCAGCTCATGGGCATTTCATGGGGCGCGCTCGCGGGCGCCTTCCTCGCCCCCTTCCTCTACGGCCTGTTCTGGAAGGGCGTCACGAAGGCCGCCGTCTGGGCGGGCTTCATCTTCGGCGTCGGAATCACGGTGCTGAACCTCTTCCTCAAATTTGCCTCGCCGATCAACTGCGGCGCCTGGGCCATGCTCGGCGGCCTCATCGTCGTTCCGCTCGTGAGCCTCATCACGCCCAAGCTTGACCGCTCGAAGGTCGATGCAATCTTTACCTGCTACGACGAGTCGGTCACCGTTACCAAGAAGTTCTACCTCAAGGAAGACGACGACAAGTAGCGGCAGAAAAACGGAAAAAGGAGCGATGCGATTATGATGACGGATGAATCCTGCAGGAAAATACTGAAGGCCCTCGGCAGTTCAACGGGCGGCCAGAAGGCGGAACCCTATATCCGCAGCAGGATGCATCTGTACGTCTGGCTCTACCTGTGTGCCGAAGCGGATGCACAAGGCCTGTCCCCGCGTTCTCCTGCGGAACTCCTGGCAAAGGCGGACATCCCTGAAGACATCCAGGCTGCGCTCCAGCGCTATGTGGCCGGATGTGCGGCGTTTGCGGCCGAGGACTGTTCGCACTGTACGAAGGCGAACGTCACGGCATTCTTTGAGCAGGTCTACGCGAGCTTCGTGACAAGCTATACTACGACGGGAACGCCGGAAACCCTCTACCGGTTCATCGCATCCCTGCTCGCACCCGGGGATGACGACGATATTGCAGACTTTTACGGCAATGCCGGATTTGCAGGCTACCTGTGCGGACAGCATGCCGGCCGCTCCGTCAGCTGCTTTGAGCCGCTGGCGGAAGACTGGCTCTTTGCCCGCATGTATGCCCGGCTGACCGGAGCGCAGCCCGCCTACCGCTGTCTGCAGCGCGACCTGACCGAAGGGGCGGACGGGCTTACGGCAGCCTTTTCCAGAATCTACGCCTTTCTCCCCTTCTACCAGAAGATGACGGTTGCCGAATCGACGAACAACGTCCGCATCGTGCGGAACATGCAGCGCAGTCCCGAAGACCGGACCGTGCAGCTGATCAGCCGGGTGCTCGACTGTCTTGCGGACGGGGGCCGGGCGGTCGTGCTCGTGTCCAACTCGCTCTTTACGCGGAACTACGCCGCCTTCCACCGGCAGCTGGTGGAGGACGGATTTTTAACGCAGGTCATCAACCTGCCCCAGGGGGCCGTATACCCCCGGAATGTCAGTGCAAGCTTCCTCCTGTTTGAAAAGCAGGAGGGGAACCGGGGTATCCGCTTTGCGGACCTGCGTTCAGTCGCATCCGCCTTGCCCGACCTGTCCGGTACGCCTCCGTCAGTTCCGCCGGGAGCCGACGCATCGCAGGTGCTCATGGACCTGCTTGCCGCAGACGATGCCGTATACAGCGTTTTTGTTCCTTATGAGCGGATTGCATCTTCCGGCTGTGATTTGAACGGCAGGGCCTACATCGGCCGCCATTCCCCGGACAGCAGGCAGCCCTTCATCCTGGGCAGGGAGGCGCAGATATTCAGGGGCCTGCAGGATACAGGTTCGTTCAGGGTCCTGCAGGAGCAGGACTCCGCGGGAGATTCCCGCTTTTACGGCGGCGACCGCTACCTGCGGATTACCGATATAGAGGAAAACCGGATTCAGGATACGATGCCCTATATTGAATGGCAGGGGCGGGAGCCGGAAAAGTTCATGCTGACGAACCGTGACGTCATCATCAGCAAGACCGCCGTGCCCATCAAGGTCGCCGTGCCGGAAGTTCCCTTCATATACCCCGCGGGGAATATCTTCATCATCCGCCTGAACGAAGATTCCCTGCTGAACCGCTATTACCTCAAGTGTTTCCTGGAATCGGAGGAAGGCCTGCGCAGGTTGCGGATGCTTTCGTCCGGCAGTTCCCTCGTTTCGTTCACGAAGGGCAGCCTTGACCGCCTTGAAATACCCTACAGGCCTGCGGCGGAACAGAAGGCCCTGGAAGAACGCTACCGGACCTGCGAGGCAAAAATCCGCCGGATGGAAGACGAACTCAAAAAGCTCAAGCAGGAACAGAAGGGCTATATCGCGGGCCTCCGCTAGCAGCCGCCCGGCAGTAGCAACCCGACGGTAAGGCCGTTTCCGCCGGGCGGATTTCCTGTCGGGGTGAAAAAGCATGCTTTTCCTACGAGCGCAATTTTGTCCAATTATTTCCCGCCGCTTTGCGCTACTGTTGAACCATCAAAACAAGAGCGGTTCCGCATGAATATGGAACCGGAAGGAGTTGTAGATGGAAAAATCCGTTTTTGAAAGGTTCAACGAGGGAAAGCTCCGGCTCAAGGGAAGTGAGAAGGACTTTGCGGAGATTGCGTGGTCAAAGCATCCTGTCTTTGAAGGTGTCGAACTGAAGCACATCATCACTTCAAAGGACACGGGCGGAGCGTTCAGCTATCACCTGGTGCGCATTGCGCCGAACAAGAGCATCGGGAACCACATCCACGAGACGCAGCTTGAAACGCATGAAGTGATTGCCGGCAGGGGTGAGTGCATTAACGACGGCGCGAACATTGCCTATGAGCCGGGCGTCATTTCAATCATGGGAGCAAAGGTTCCGCACGAAGTGAATGCGGGAAGCGAAGGCCTGTACCTGTTCGCGAAATTCTTTCCCGCATTGTGCTAGGGGCTTGTCCGCTCCGCGGCTGCCTGCAAAGGTCTGGAAGCACCTAAAACCGGCGCTATTCAGGAGAAGACGCTCCGTCATCCTGCAGGGATGCCCTGTATTCCTTTGGAGTAAGGCCTAGCACTTTCTGAAAGCATCTGTCGAGGTGGCTCTGATCGCAGAAGCCTGCATCATAGGTTACCTCGCAGACGCTTTTTTCTTCCTCAAGCAGTTTCTGTGCCTTCCGCACCTTGCACTGGATCTGGAACTGGTGAGGCGTAAGGCCGAATGCCTTTTTGAATTTCCTGATAAGCTGGAAGGGGCTGATGTCTGCGTCTGCGGCCATTTCTTCGATGAGGTACATATTCTCCGGCTTGTCCAGAATGCTTGCCTTGAGTTCCACCAGCCTGCTGTCGCCGGTCGTACGGACACATCCGTCCTGCGGTTTATCCTGCTCGGAAAAGAGGATGCAGGTAACCGCCATTGAGTAGGGCTTCCCGTCCACCGTTTTTATTTCGTGAAGTACGTCGGGCGGAATCTTGAACTGCTCCCCCGCGCGGTAGATTCTTTCAGTTCCGTCCATGATGAGGCAGATTTCCCCTTCTTCCACATAACCGAGGACGAGATGTCCCGTGTGCGTATGAGCTGCATAACATTTTGTTGAATGCCTGTAGCGGACGCACTCAATTTCATCATTCTTTTTGTGGTAGGAAATTTCGCTCATATTTTACTCGTTATATGCATAGTATAGCATAAAGAGTTTAAAAATAGCATAAAAAAGAGGACCCGTATGGTGCGGAGTTCTGCCGGGTGCCTGTCCTCATCTCTGCCGTCGTCCTGTCCACTGCGTGTGCCGGATAAGGTGTCTGCCGAGCGGTAAGGCCCTTCCGCCACGGCTTCATGCCCTGACCGGTCGATTTACTTCTTGCAAAATATGAGAATTTGGTCCATACTATAGACATACTATAGAATGGAAAAGAAGCCCCCGGTTCGGGCTTCGACCGATAGTTTTAATAAGCCTGTTCGGAAACTAACCGCAAGCAGGCCGAATGACAGACACAAACAGGGGGAACCCATGAACAGTGTAGACCAGTTTTTTAACAGCACGGGGTCGCTGACGAGTATACCGACCTTCATTGACGGTGAGAACGAAGAACAAAACCGTCCCGTCATCGTACCGAATGCGGAGTATTTTGAAAAATTCCTTGCGCGCTGCTACAGCAGTATCCTCAATGACGAAACCGTGAACCTGAACCAGAAGGGAGACACCTTCGGCGATACCGCCTTCCGCAAGGCCCTCTCTTCATTCATGTTCCGCTTCCACAAGGTTGAAGCGCCGGTTGACAACATCATCGTCGGGCCGGGACTCGGCGGCCTCGTATTCCGCCTGATGCAGCTGCCCAGCCTGCGTCATCCGTCCGGCGAAAAGAAGTCCGGCAGCCTCCTGTCATATGCGGAACAGGTGCGCCATTCCATCTCGCCGGTCGTTGCCATTCCAGAGGACGTGAGCACGACGACTGAAAGTCTGTTCAAGAATGCCGGATTCGGCATCAAGAAGGTTGCGGTCGATGATCTGGGCGTTTCGCTCGACTCCCTGCTTACTTCCGGCACGACCATCCTCTACGTCACCTCGGTGGAACCGCCCGAGTTCACCCTTGACGATCCGGCGGAACGGCGGCAGGGCATCATCGACTGGGCAGCGGAAGCGGACTACCGCTACATCATCGAAAACGATGATTCCATGAACATCAGCATAGATTCCACCTTCAAGACGGCGGACAAGAGCAACAAGGTCATCTACATGAATACCTTCTCGAACCTCCTGTGCAAGGGCCTGTCCGTTGCATGGATGGTACTGCCCGACAAGCTGCTCGCCGAGTACAAGGAAGCCTTTAAGGACTACCCCTGCCAGGTTTCCTACCTGGATCAGATTGTACTCACGATGTTCCTCGACAAAGGCTTCATGGACAACTACCTTGAGAGCGTACAGGGCGGCGACGGGGAGGAATTCTAGTTCCGCAGCCTGCAAAACCAATACGGTGGCATGAACAGCACAGCAGCATGAACAATGCGGCGGGTGGCATAAGCGGACCCGCCGTTTACAGGAAGGGTCAGGAAGCTTTACAACTTGACCCTTCCGTGCTATGATAAAATTAAGAAAAAAGTAAGGAGAGTAATTCTTATGGAAGAGGAAATAATAGACAGTTCTTTTTTTTCTGAGGAGCTTGACGACAAACTTTCCGTCGATGTAAAAAAGACAGGACTCGAAAACACCTTTAACGAACGGCAGGTAGGTTCCATTGCGATGCCGATAGAAACGGTAAGCAGCCAGGCAAGCCTGGATACCGCCCTTGCCATGTTTGAACAGCAGCCCGACCTTGCCGCCATTCCGATTGAAAAGGATGATCACGTTATCGGTGTCATTGAACGCGAAACGGTCGAGGCAAACACGAATACTGCCTTTAAGCGGCTTGTTTCCAAGACCTGCGGTGACTATGTAAAGGAATGCCCATTCACGATTAACTGCAGCGACTTCCTGGAAAAGGTTGCTGCCCGGGTAAATGAATGCGCAATCAATATCGAGATAAAGCATTTCGTCGTCCTGTTGAACAACCGCAGCTTCTACGGAATCATGTCGGTTGCAAAGATGAACCAGCAGCTGGAGCAGCTGCGTACCCATGACATGTCAAAGGCAGAGGCGATCCAGCAGAACATGCTCAAGAAATGTTCCGATACGGCAGGATTCCCCTTCAACGTGTGTATCTGGAACAGGATGGCAAACCCCGTTGGAGGCGACTACTATGTTGCAAAGGAAATCTGCAAGGATATCTATGCGGTTGGCTGTTTTGACGTTTCGGGAAAGAACGTTTCGGCATCCCTGCTTACGGTAACCCTCGGTTCACTCTTTTCCATGATGACCTTTAAGGATCCCGCACGGGTCAATGCGTCTAAGCTCGTTGTCATGATAGACAATTTCCTGAAAGAAATTGTTCCGGTCGGAAACTTCATTACCGGCGCCCTGTGCTATGTTGACATGAAGGCAAAGACCGTTGAACTGTTCAACTGCGGACATACCAATGTGTTTGCATTCCTCAAGGATGAGGGCGGGAAGAGCAGGCTTGCAACGTTCAAGCCGTCCCTTCCTCCCTTCGGTATGGGTGCCGTTTCGGAAGCAGTCTCCGGTTCTGCGACAAAGGCCGGATACCGCATGCCGATTATTGACGGGCTTCAGATAGACCTGTATTCTGACGGATTCACCGACATGCAGAGTGAAGAAGGAGTGCGCTACGAGGAAACACGTACAAAGGCCTTCTTCGGAAAGCTCTTTGAAACGAACCTGCAGGATGCGGCAAAAGAGATAGAAGATACCGTCAACGCCTGGATCCAGCAGACGCTGCTTCCTGATGACATCACGGTGATGAACATCAGGTTTTAACGGCGGCGATGTCCAAAGTTCATAGAGAGCGGAAGCTTACCTATGATGCGGGACTGTGCTTTTCGGGGCAGGTCCCGCTCTTTCTGGAAGCCCAATTCTATGTGCCGAAACGTGTGGGGAAGAAAGCGCCCCGGTTCACCTAGATTCCTTCTCCTCATCTGCCTGTTCGCCATGTGTGCCTCAGTCCGGGCCATGGCGGAACGGGTATCGCTCGACTTTATTCCCATGTGTAGCACGGAACGGAAAACGATGGCGTTTGAATGGGATCAGTCCTGGTTTTCCAGACCGCCGGAGGAATACAATCACGAGCTTGCGCGTATCTGCTGCTTCTTTTCCGACGCATCCTACAGCCTTGATCAGGACGGAAATCCGTCTGACCTGATTGCATGTTACCGCAAGCTCGGTGCAGACATGAACAGCATCCGCTACCATTACGGGCTGGACTACAACAGTGAAGCGGGAAATGACCAGTGTGCCTACATACTTGCGACCGTTCCGCTTTCCGACGGCACACCCCTCGTCATACTCACCGTGCGGGGAACTCCGGCAGGGAACAATGAATGGCTGTCGAATCTGAACATTGCAAACTCAAAGGAAAAAAGCAAATCCAGGAAGAACAAGAAGGAAGCGGCGGAAAAACCGAACACCCTGAGCTATCACGAGGGCTTCCTCAATGCGGAACAGATAATCCTCCGGGCCCTGCTTGAGTATACCGGCGGCATCAAAACACCTTCCGGCAGGATCAAACTGCTGATTACCGGGCACAGCCGGGGGGCTGCCGTTGCAAACATCATCGGCTCACACATTGTTCAGCAGGGCCTGTTTAATACGAGGAACTGCTATATCTATACGATAGCCTGTCCGAACGTTACGACCATGAACGAAGAGCTGGCAAAGAATTCCCGCTTTTCCTTCATCTGGAACATCATCAATGCGGAAGACATCGTTCCCGCCATTCCGTTTAACCGGACGGGGGACTGGAACTACCGGAAATTCGGCAACATCAAGGTTCTGGCAAACGCATGGTCGGCAGGAAGGCAGCACTTTTACCAGGAACTGCGTCCCAAGATGAACAGGACCTACTGCTACCTGACGGGCAAGGACTACCAGCCCTCTGGCGTCGGTTCGTTTATTACGGTTCAGCTGGGAAAGCTGCTTGCAAGCGTGAATCCCGACGTGGACAAGTTCTACAAGGGTACCTTTGCCCTCCATAAATATCTGGCAAAAATTGTCCCCGCCATGTTCCCTTCGGAAGAAGAAAAGGCGGAAAAGGAAGCGAAGGGGCCGAGCCTTTCTGACCGTGTCGTGCAGAAGGTAGACGAAAGCAACGACGGCATCATCACGAAGATTCTTGAAATCGTGAACAACCTGCACCAGAGTGAGAGCTACCTCTCCTTCCTGATGGAACTGGACGAAGCGGAATGCTTCAGTGATGCTCCGTCCGTTCAGATTATCATCAAGGGACTGCCCGATGCCGCCGTGCTGGATGCGGCCGGTAATGAGATAACGCGGCTGAAGGAAGGACAGACGAAGCTCTTTGAGCTGCACGAGTCTTCGGCGGCCTGCCGTCTGGGCTTACAGATGACAGCCATCGGCTTCCCCGTTGACGATGATTTCCAGATTATCCTGACCGATACGGCCCTTTTTCCCACCCCGGTGAGCATTATGACCGAGCGTTACAGCGCCGATGGCGTGCTGCAGAAATCAGAGATAGAGACCATCTATCCGAACCGCCTGCAGGTCTACAGCATCAGTGCCGGCAGGTCGCAGATGGGGAGCTGGGGTCTGGATGCACAGCCCCTGGAGGGAACGGAGCGGAAAGAAGCAAGGCAGAAGACGGGCATCTGGAAGAAGGAGAAACGGCGGCTTGCCCTTGAAGCGGACCTGGACAGCGACCTGAACCTGGGACTCGGAGTTTCCTATGGAACCAAGCTGCTGTACGGAACTGCGCTCTACCGCATTCCCCTGCAGGAAAACTTCCTCGGTACCTGGGAGATTGACGGCGGCATAGGCCACAAGACGAAACTGTGGAACACCGTGTACCTGAACAGCGAGCTGCTTGCCCGGGGCGTATTCGTTCCCGATAGTGACCTGCGTGAAGAGTCGGAAGAAGAAACGGGGCGGAACGGAGTATTCTCCTTTGTGCCGGCCCTGCGGCTGTCCCTCGCCTGGCAGCCGCTCCGCAAGGCCCAGGTCTTTGCCTATTCGATGGGAAGCCTTGCCATCCGCAATTTCAACGAGTCTGCCTTTGAGTCCCACCGGACGACCATTCACCCCATCGAGTTGAATGATAATCTGGGCCTTGTGCTGACGTTCGGAATGGGAATCAGGTTCTAGGGAAGGCGTGCAGGCGGTGTTTCATTGGTGAAACAGGGCTTGTTTCACTGCTGATACAGGTCCTGTTTTACTGTTGATACAAGTGTTGTATCAACAGTGATACAATCCTGTGCTTTTGCCGTATAGGAGACGGTCTTTGCCTTATAGAAGCGGAGTGCGGTATTTTTGTAGCCGTCCTCGTCCAGTCCGGCTTTGCGGCTCAGGCGGCGCAGAAAGGCTTCCTTCGTGTAGCCCCGTTCGGAAGCAAGCGATGCCTGTAGGAGTGTTTCCCGCCGGCCGGGGCTGTCTGCTGCCGGGTTCACGAGCAGCAGGGAGTCCTGCCCGGGGATAAAGTCATCGGGGCCCGCCATCGGCTCCCAATATGAAAAGAGCGATATATTGATGAAAAGCCTGTCCAATTCTTCGGGGCGGATGTATTCATACCGGGGGTCGCGGGCGGCTTCCCAGCTTGCGTATCCGGCAGCCTGCTCCGCATCGCCTGCCCCCGCCTCCGCATCTCCGCCGGTAAAACCAAGCCCGGAATAGAGGGCAAGGCAGCCCCGGTCCTCCGTTACCGTCCGGTAGCGGACGGCGATGCCCCGGCTGTGCGTATCGTCAAAGGCACAGCGGCTTTCAGGCGGCGGAGGCAGGCTCTTGCCTGAAAAATATGCTTCCAGAGCAGCAATCGCACTATGGTGAAGCTGCTCCAGTTTTTCCTTGCTTGAATACGGGGCAAGGAGCTGTTCGACCGCCCGCTTGTCCTGCATGGCCTGGAGTACTGCGGCGGTCGCCCTGTCCGCCCCGGTTGCCCCGGTGCAGGCGGTGACCTTCCTGCGGGCGAAAAGCTCTGCAACGGCGGGCGGGGCGCCCAGCCAGAGGTATGCTCCCCGGTAGAAGCCGCACCGGTAGCCCTGAAAGGTCGCGATGTCGTTCTTCCAACGGGCAAAGGCTTCCTGTTCTTCGCGGCTTTCTTCCGGCTCGCCGAAGTCCCCGCCCGCAAAAAGCCAGCGGACAGTGTCCGGGCTTTCCTGCATGAACGTCTCAAGATACCCCCACGCCGCCTCCGGGCTTTTCTGATAGGCGGCGGACAGGGCGACCGTTACGAGGGGGCAGCGTTCGGCCTGCAGGAAGCCGCAGGTCTCGCGGATAAAGCGGACCGCATCGCTTTCCGTTCCGCCTGCCGGGGAACTGCCCTGCGCGGACTCCGGCGGCCTGCTGTTCAAGGCGGCATCGTACAGGTCCAGGTCTATGCTGACTGCGTAGGGCTTCTGGAGTTTCAGCTTCCGGAAGCCCGTAAAGTCCACGATGTGAAAGGCTTCCAGCACCCGCTGTGCGTTTTCACGGCTCTTGTGCTGCGTATTCTGCTCTAGCCAGCGCCGTTTTGCTGCCAGCTCCAGGTCTGAAGCAGCATACTGGCAGACCCAGTAAACCTCGCTCACACAGCCCTGGTCTACGAGCTGCCCGACCCAGTTATAGCTCGTAACGGTGCCGGCATCCGCATTCACGTCATTGTGCCGGTCAAAGAGCACGAGCGTTTTGCAGTCCGTTGTTCCGCACCAGTTCCGTATTACATCAAAGCTCAGTCCGTGCCGGTCACTCAGAAAGTAGGTCGCCTTTCCGCTTTCCACCCGGCAGGAAGAAAGGCAGCACAGGAGAAGGCAGCCGGTCAGAAATAAAAGGAGGGTAAACAGGCCGGGGCGGAAGCGTTTTGCGTGTACGGGCGGGGCTATACCTGGCATACAGGCAGGCATTATAGCATAGGAACTGTTTTTATGCATGGCTGGTTCCACGAATGATTACATTCTGGCATAAAGAAACGCATTATGCTACACTCTCTTGCATATCTGGAGGAATATATGAAAACGTGTCGCCCGGCATTTGGCCCGGCCATTCTGATGATTTTGCTTGCGGCCAGTGCTGCATGCCTGAGTTCCTGCAAAAAGAAGGAAGCCGCCGCAGAGCAGGCTGCTTCCACCGAAGCAGTCCCGGTAGAGGAGGCTGCAGCTCCTGCAGCAGCCAGCCCCGCCGTACAGTCCGGAGCTTCCGGCGTTCAGTTTGCCTTTCAGCCCCTGTCCGGGGATTACCATACCGACGCGCATGCCGCCTACCTTAAGGACAGGTTCGAGTTTGCAAGCCTTGATCAGGACGGCAAGATTGAGGGCGGTAAGACCTACCTCCTTGTCGCGAGCAACGAGGCCCAGCTTTACGGCGCGGACGCGTTCAGCTTCGTGAAAGGCCGCGAGGACTACGGCGACGGCAGCGAATGGGCGACGCTCAAGGATCCTGAGGGCATGAAGGGCGAGAGCATCCCCATCGGAAGCTTCTTCCCCAAGGAAAGCATTGTCCGCTCAGGCGGCGAGGAGTGGTACGAG
>JAEEGL010345433.1_pt1 | contig 12567 bp, 16 predicted proteins | sample 9134231 | NCBI WGS metagenome assembly JAEEGL01 (sample SAMN16246548, study PRJNA631951) | gut metagenome | biome: gut microbiome; feature: rumen; material: fiber-attached | host: Bos | place: Iran: Karaj | collected 2018-10
CGTATGAAAGATGGAAAGAGAAAAATAACTAATATTTCAGAAGTTATTAATGTAGATAGTGGAGATTATGTACTTAATACAATATTTGAATTTAGAAGTAGAGGAATGAGTGAAAACGGTTCTATTACTGGAGAATATGAATTAAAAGAATATGTACCTGACGTTTTAAAGAAAATTAGAAGTGCTGGTATTAGAGATTTAGATGATATGTTTAATTTTAAGAAAAATAATAAGGATAATAAAAATAGTAAAAATAAGAAGAAATAAAGGAGGTATTTTATATGGATATGGGATTAATTATTAGTTTAATCTTAATATTTTCTATATTAATTTATTTTCTTTATAGAATAATATCTAGTGTAGTTAGAATTAATAGAGTTAAAGATTTTGCGTTGATAAATGATAAAAAATTTGATGATACTTTTGGTATGAATATTGTTTATCATTTAACTGATGGTTTAGAATATATCAAAATCTTTAATTGGTATGGAAAAAAATATAATAAATATGTTAATGGAAATAATAGAATAAGAAAAGGAATGGATTATGTTTCTATTAAGATACTACTTGGAATATTATTTTTTGTATTATATTTTGTGCTTATTGCTATATATAATGATGATATTAATGTTTTAGCTATTATTTGTTCTTTTATCCTAGGTTTTATATTACCTGACTTTTATTGTATTTTTAATAAAAGAAAAGTTACAAAGATTAGTAATAAACAATTATTAGAAGCTATTATAATAATGAATAATAGTTTTAAAGCTAATAGAAGTACTGAACAAGCTATTAGGGATGTTGTTAAAAGAAGTAATGGGCTTGTTAAGGATGAGTTTAAAAGAATATTAGATGATGTTAAAATGGGACTTAGTTTAGGAGATGCTTTCTTTAGAATGTATAATAGAACTAAACTTAATAATGTTTTATATATTAGTCATGTATTTAAACTATCCAATAAAGCCGGAATCAACATAGTAGATATATTTGATTCTTTAGAAAAGAAAATTGTTAAAGAAGAGAAGTTTAATAATGAAGTTATTGATTTGATTAATATAAACAAGATATCTTTAGTAATCTTTTCTATATTACCAGGATTATTTATTTTAATATATCTTAGTTCTAATATTGAATATTTTAAATTGTTTGTTTCAAATGTTGGAGTTATCATAGTTTTAATTATATCTATTATTTATATTCTTTATCTATTTATTATTAATAGAATAGTAAGGAGATATTGATATGGTTAGTATTTATTATAAAAAATTACAAAATAAGTTTAATTTTTTGGATATAAGGATGAATCCAAAGATATTCATTTATTTTAGATTGATTAGTACTATATTTATATTTATTTTACTATTATTTACTGGTAGATATGCATATTTAATCGCACCAATTGGTGCAATTACATATTATTTGTTGGTAGAATACGTATTAATAGATGTAGAAGTTAAAAAGAAAAATAAAAGACTTGAGATTCAAGCTTTAGATTTTTTTCCTATTTTCTTACTTGGTTTAAAGGGAGATAGGAATATTAAAAAAGCTATTGAACTTACTACTGATATAGTAGATAATGAATTGTCTTCAGAATTTAAAAAAGTGTTACAAGACGTAGATATGGGAAAGTCATTAGAAGAATCGCTAAGATCTCTTGATGATAAAATACCTAGTATTTATGTTAGTAATATTATAGTTAGTATTTTAGAAGCAAATAGATATGGAAATAATCTTAATGAAACAATTAATGTTCAATTAGATTATATTAGAGATGAGAGCAGAAAAAGGGTTTTATCTAATTATAAAAGCAAACCTTTTGTGCTGGCGATAGTTAGTATAATATTTGTATTTATTATATTAATAATCATGATATTTCTAAACTATTATTTATAAAAGACCATAGGTCTTTTTTTGTTAGTATGTTATAATGAATATAGGGTATGAAAGAAGTGTTATGATGAATATAAAGAAATTAATTATTACTGTTTTAATTAGTTTGTTTGTCTTTGTTTTTTTAGGATTTTTAATATATTTAATATATTGTTATGTATATTATGATAGTAATCAAGAAAACAAATATTTAGATAATTTCAATAATGGTAATTATTCTTTTGTGTATGACAATTTATATAATAGAGATTTGCTTGATAGAGAAAGTTATGACACAGTAGTGGATTTTATGTTTAATAAAGATGAATTAACTAAAATATATAAAAAGTATTATAACGGGAAAGTTTATGTTACTTTGGATGATTTTTTAAATGAGTTTTATTATGATAAAAAAATAAATTTAGAAGATATTACTTTTAATAGTAATGGTACTACTAATTTGTTTGAAAAAAGAGAGTTATTATATGAAAAAATTGTAATTAATAATAAACACAATATTAGGAGTGCTATTGGAGTATTTAAGAATATTTTAATAGATATAGAAGAGAATAGTAGTATTACAATTGATGATAAATTATATAAATGCTTTGATGAATGTAAATTAGATTACTATTATGGAGGGATTCATAAGGTTTTATATAAGTCTAATAACAATACATATTTTGCATTAATTAATATTAACGATAATAATCAAGTAATAGATATTACTAATATTGGCAGTATTATAAAGATAGAAGGATAATGAAAATTATCTTTTTATTGTCTTTTAAAACGAATAAATGTATGCTATACTAATATACGAGGATGTGTATAAAATGTTTAATTATTTAAAAGGTAAAATAGTAGGATATGGATCTAATTATGTTACTTTGGATAATAACGGAATTGGATTTTTAATATATGTTGCAAATCCTTTTGTATATAAAGAAAACACTGAATATACTATATATATTTATACTCACGTAAGAGAAGAAGAGTTTACTTTATATGGATTTAGAAACGAACAAGAAAGAGATTTTTTTGTAAGGCTTTTAAATGTTAAAGGAGTTGGGCCAAGACTTGCTTTACCAATTCTTGCTTCTCCAACAGATGCTGTTTATGATGCTATTGAAAGAGAGAATATATTATATTTAACTAAGTTTCCTAAAGTTGGAGATAAAGTTGCTCGTCAAATTATTTTAGATTTGAAAGGCAAATTAGTTAAGAATGATGATCTATTTACTAATGATGGTTTAGATGAATTAATGAATGTTTTAGAGAGTCTTGGATATAAGAAAGGTGATATTAAAAAGATATTGCCACAAATAGATGCTTCTTTACCTGTAGAGCAACAAGTTAAAGATGCGTTAAAGCTATTAATGAGGTAGTTATGAGAATAGGAATAGATTTAGACGATACTGTTTCAAAAACTAATGATTATTTAGTTAAACTTGCTTATGAGTATGATAAGAAGTTTGTCAAAGGAAAAGGTTTTAAAGATAAAAATGCTTATTCTTTTATGGATATGTTTTATTGGACTGTGGTGGATGTAGATAATTTTATGGAATACTTCAGAAACGGTAAATCATTTTTAGAAATTGAAGTTATGGAAAATGCTGTTGAATCTATTAATGAACTTAAGAATAGAGGGCATGAAATTATCTTTATTACTAGAAGAGAAGATAAACTTCGTACAAAAAGTAAAACTAAAAAATGGTTAAAGAATAATGGAATAAAATATGATAAGATTTTTTTCCATATTAAACATAAAGGAGAATTATGTGAAGAACTTGGTGTTGATTTGTTTATCGATAATGATGAAACAAATATATATGAGGCAGAAGCACATAATATAGAAGCGATTCTTTTTGATTCTATATATAATAGAGATGTTGCTGACTTGAAAAGAATGACTAATTGGAACGAAATATTTGATTTTATAAAGGAGGGTTAATATGGGTAGAATAGTTGATGGTGAAAAGAAAAAAGAAGATTTAGATTCTTTTGATCAATCAATTAGACCAGCATCTTTAGATGAATATGTTGGTCAAACAGATATAAAAGAAAACTTACGAGTTTTTATTAAAGCTTGTAAAATGAGAGATGAAGTATTAGATCATGTTTTATTATATGGTCCTCCTGGTCTAGGTAAAACAACATTAGCTCATATTATCGCTAATGAGATGGGAACTAATATTAGAGTGGCATCAGGACCTGCTATTGAAAAAAGTGGGGATCTTGCTGCTATACTATCTACATTAGAACCTGGAGATGTACTGTTTATAGATGAAATTCATAGAATACCACGTTATATTGAAGAAATATTATATCCGGCAATGGAAGATTTTGTGCTTGATATAGTTATCCCTAATGCAGATGGAACATCAAGAAATCTACGTATTGATTTACCGCCTTTTACGTTAGTGGGAGCTACTACTAGAGCAGGTGATATATCTGCACCATTGAGAGATAGGTTTGGTATTACATCTAAACTAAGTTATTATAGTGATGATGAATTGTTTCAAATAATTAATCGTACTAGTAAAGTATTGAATATGCCTATTGTTGAAGGAGCAGCAAAGGAATTAGCAAAACGTAGTAGAAAAACTCCTCGTATTGCTAATAGGTTGTTTAAAAGAGTTAGAGATTTTGCTTTGGTATTTGAACAAGATGAAATAGATGAAGATATAACGAAAACATCTTTAAAAAGATTAAAGGTAGATGAAGATGGATTAGATCAAGTAGATATTCAATACCTAGAAGCTTTAATTGAAAAATTTAATGGTGGACCAGTTGGGGCTCAAACTGTTGCTACTTCAATAGGTGAGGAAGTTACTACTATAGAGGATGTTGTAGAGCCTTATTTATTACAAGAAGGATTTGTTAAAAGAACTCCAAGAGGCAGAATTGCTACTGAAAAAGCTTATAAACATCTAGGAATAGAAATGGATAATAAAAAAGATAGAAATTAATCTATCTTTTTATTTGTAATCATTTCAATTAATCTATTAGTGGCAAAACTATGAATCGAATTTTTAAGGGTTAAAATACCAAATGATGTTTCTGGTAATTCTGGCTTTGTTTTTACAAGTAAAATGTCACGATTTTTAATCTCGTTTTCAACAAATTCTTTTGTAGCAAGACCTAGACCAAAACCTATTTCTACAAAATCTTCTAATAATGAAGCGCTGGCTATTTCTAATTTTGTTTCAATTCTAATATTATTTTTTTTGCAATAGTCTTCAAAAAGATCTCTAGTTGTAGATGGTCTTTTATGTAGTAATAAGTGATATTCATTAATAGTATTTAGAGGGATAACTTTATTATCTTTTAAGTATTTTTTAGATGATATGAAGCAAGGATGTAATTTTCCTAATTCTTGATAGTCTAGATTGTTATCTTCTTTAGACATTCCTTTAGCTATTAATATATCTATTTTCCCTTCTTTTAATTGTTCACGCATTGATGCTGATGGATCGGTAAATAATTGAATAGCAACATTTGGATATTCTTCGTGGAATTTGTGTAGTATTGGGAGTAAGAATATTCGGCATAGAGTGGTACTTATTCCTACTTTTATAGTACCAGTTCCTAATTGTTTTAAGTTAGTAAATTCCATTTCTGCTGATTCAAAGCATATCATACCTTGTTTGATATGTTTATATATTTTTTGACCATTTTCAGTTAGTATTACGCCACGTTTGGTCCGAATAAATAGTTGACCTCCTAATTCTTCTTCCAATGTTTTTATTTGTTTTGTAACTGCTGGTTGTGAAATCATTAGCTTTTTAGCTGCTTTTGTAATATTACCGGCATTAGCAACTTCATAGAAAATCTTATATAGTTCAAAATTAATATTCATATATCATAACCTCCTGTTATCATAATAATAAAAAAAATGTATTTTTATTATAATTAATGATGGTCTATAATGCAATAGTAAGAAGGTGATATCATGTTTAAAAATATGAATAGAACTAATTACATAGAGGGGGTTCATTACGATTTACTTAAGCTGTCTTCGGGAAAAACGGTTAAAGTAGGTTTTGAAAACAAACATGAACAAGGTGGTAGAGTAGACTTACATGTCCATAGCACTTCTTCTGATGGAAGTCTAAGTCCAGAGGAAATAATAAGACTGGCTATACTGAGTAATATTAGAACACTTGCTATTACCGATCATGATATTTTAGACGGAAGTAAACAACTATTAAGTGCTGATTCAAGAGGGTTAGAATTATATAGTGGAATTGAATTTACAGCATTAGTAAGACATGGTAAATCAAGAATTCATATATTAGGTTATGACTTTGATTTAAATGATGATAAAATCAACAAAGCCGTTGAATATGTTGATAAATGTTCGGAATATAATTTTAGATTATATATAAGATGTTTAGAAGAAGAATATCCTGAGATTGATATTCCAAAATTTGAAATTGATAAAATATTAGAAAATAGAAAAAGAACACACAAAAATATTGGTAGAGTAGATATTGCTCAATTATTGATAAAATATGGATATGGTGAAGATCCTTTGGATGAATATCCTAAAACATTTACTAAGCAAGATATTGTTTTTGAAAGATATTTAAATCCGATTAAATATTTAGTACAAGAAGAAAAATTGGGCATTAGTGCTGAAGAATGTATAGAAATAATTAAATCGGCAGGAGGTTTGGTTAGTTTAGCTCATCCTTCGTCACTTAGAGTTAATAATGAAAAATTAAGAGAAATAGTTAAGCATTATAAGGAATGTGGTTTGGATTCTTTAGAAGTCTATCATCCAAATAATAATAGTGAAATGAGAAGATATTATTATGATTTGGCTAAAAAAGAGAATCTATTAATATCTGGTGGGACTGATTTTCATGGTTATGAAGTAAAACCGGATATAATACTTGGACATGGCCGAAATGGTAATATTGATATTCGAGAAAACGATCTTACTTTGGTTAAGGCATTAAGAAAAAGGCGCTAGTTTTTTTCTTTTATTTTTGGTAAAAGGGTTTATTTTTATTTTATTTAATGATAAAATTATTATAGACTTAGGTAGGTGTATTATATGAAAGAGAAAACAAGTTTATTCGATGTTTCTCTAGTAAAGAAAAAGTTAGTTTCATCTACTCTTAGCGAAGTCTATGATGCATTAGAGGAAAGAGGTTATAATGCGATGAACCAACTAGTTGGTTATCTAATCAGTGGGGATCCGGGTTATATTTCAAATTATAAGAGTTCTAGAGAAAAAATCTTAGACTTTGATAGAGCAGAGATTACGGCTGTCATACTAGAGGATTATTTAAATAACCGATGAGATGTTTAGGGCTTGATTTGGGTACTAAAACACTTGGTTTAGCATTATCTGATAAATCTAATATGATAGCTTCTCCGTATAAAGTTTTGCATTGGGATGGAGAAGACTATGAGCCTTTGCTTGAGGAATTAGATTTGATTATCAAAGATAATGCTATTACAGATTTGGTTTTAGGTTTACCTAAGAATATGGATAATACACAAGGTTTTGCTGCTGAAAGAAGTTTAAAATTCAAGGATGTTTTAGAAAGCAGATTTCAATTAAAAGTTGTTTTAATTGATGAAAGATTGTCTACCGTAGAAGCTACTAATTATTTATTAGAAGCTGATGTAAGTCGAAAAAAAAGGAAAAAGATAGTTGATAGTGTTGCAGCATCTGTAATACTTGATTCATATTTGAAGATGAAAGGGAATTAGATATGAAAAACGAAAAAAAAGGAATTTTTACTATTGTAAATGACAAAGGAGAAGAAGTAGAATGCGAGATACTTTTTACATTTGACTCTGATGAAACTCAAAAGAGTTATATAGTTTATACTGATAATACATTAGATGAAAATGGTAGTACTAAAGTATATGCATCTGTTTATGATCCTACTGGCCAAGATCCTTCTTTGATGCCAATTGAAACTGAAAAAGAATGGTTAGTTATTGAAAATATTTTATCTTCAGTTCAAGAAAAAATTGATGAATCTAACGAAGGTGTTGCTTAATACTTATGAAAAAGAAAATACTAATTATAGTTATAGCTATATTTTCTTTTTTTGTCTTTTTTTTAATAGGATCATTAATATACTATAATAATTCTTTAGGAGCAACTGGAAAAACATCTGACAAAATTGAATTTGTTGTTCCTCAAGGAGCTACTACTAAGGATGTTATAGATAGTTTATATAAAGAAGGTTTAATAAAGAACAAATATACAGGCTATATTTTTCTTAAAACTCATAAAAATTATGTATTACAAGCAGGTAATTATAATTTAAATAAAGGTATGGATATAAAAGAAATACTAGACCATATTGCTTCTGGTAAAGTAATTGATGATAGTATTTCAGTTACTTTTATTGAAGGAAAAAGATTAACCAATTATGTTAAAGTGATTAGTGAAAAATTTGGTTATTCTGAAGAAGAAATATTGAAGCAATTAAATGATAAAGAATATTTGAAAACATTAATTGATAAGTATTGGTTCTTGACTAACGATATATTAAATGATAGATTATATTATGCCCTTGAGGGGTATTTGTATCCTGATACATATCAGTTTAAAGAAGATGCTACTGTTCCTGAAATAGTGGAGAAAATGCTTAATGAGACAAAGGGAGTATTAGATGAATATAAAGATGAATTTACTAATAATAAGTATTCAGTTCATCAAATACTAACAATGGCGAGTATTGTCGAGCTAGAAGGAGTAAATAGCACTGATAGAAAAGGTGTAGCAGGTGTATTCTATAATAGATTGAATAGTGGAATGAGTTTAGGTAGTGATGTTACTACGTATTATGGTGCTCGTGTTGAAATGAGTGAACGTGATTTATGGCAAAAGGAAATAGATCAAGTTAATGATTACAATACAAGAGTTCCTGCTATGGCCGGTAAACTACCAATTGGACCAATTTGTAGTCCATCTAAAGAATCTATTATAGGTGCTTTAGAACCAGCAAATCATGATTATTTATATTTTGTAGCTGATAAGAACGGCAAGACATATTTTTCAAAGAATTATAGTGAACACTTACAAATTATAAATAAATTAAAAAAAGAGGGTTTATGGTACGAGTATAAGTAAGGTGAGATTATGAGAGAGAAAATTCTAGATATGGAGGAATATGCCAGAGAGCATAATGTGCCAATAATAGAAAAAGACTCAATTGCTTTTATAATGAAGTTTATAAAGGCTAATGATATTAAAGATATACTAGAAATAGGAAGTGCAATTGGTTATTCAGCAATACTAATGGCTTCTGTTAAGGACGATATTAAGATAACTACTATTGAACGTGATGAAACAAGATATATGGAATGTCTTAAAAACGTTAAGAATTGCAACATGCAAGATAAGATTAGTGTAGTATATCAAGATGCTTTAGAGGTTAATCTATCTGGAGTTTCTTATGACTTAATATTTATTGATGCCGCTAAGGGTCAATATACTAAATTTTTTGAGAAATATAAGTATTTCTTAAAACCAGGTGGGGTTATTATATCTGATAATTTAAAATTTCATGGACACGTCGGAAATAGAGATCAAATAGCTAGTAGAAATCTTAAACAACTGGTTGGTAAGATTGAAAACTATATTGATTTTTTGAAAGAAAACGAAGAATTTGAAACTAAATTTTATGATGTAGGAGACGGCTTATCTGTAAGCATAAAGAAAAATGATATCTAAGATTATTTTATACGTAGACAATCTAAAATATATAGATAAATATAGAGAAGTGGGAGTTTCTACTTTTCTTTTTGCTTTAGAAGGATATTGTGTTGGGTATAACACTAATACAATAGATGAAATCAATAATGTTAATGTTTCAAATAAATTCGTTTTAATAAATAGAGTCTTGGAGAGCAAGGATATAGATAATTTAAGAAAAATACTTCCTAAATTAGAAGTAGACGGAATATTTTTTGAGGATGTTGGAGTTTATAATTTAATTAAAGAGTTAAATTTAGATATTAAAACAATACTTTTTCAAAATCATTTTAATACTAATAGTTTTAGTGTTAATTTTTGGTTGGATAGAGTAGATAGTGTGGTTATAAGTAATGAGTTGACCTATGATGAGTTAAAAGAAATAGTAAACAAATCAAAAAAAAGTGTTGTTTTAAATCTTTATGGATATAACCAAGTAATGTATTCAAGAAGATTGTTACTTTCTAACTGGAGTGATGAATTTAATATTCCATATAAGGATAAAAATGTTATAGAAGATGTTGCTACTCATGTTAGATTTAGAGCTATAGAAAATGAATATGGTACTGTAATGTATTCTGATAAAATTTTTAATGGTAAAGAGTTATTGGATTTAGACAATGTATTGTTTTTCTATGTTAATTCAATGATGATAGATCATGAAGATATGATTAAATATTTGAAAGATTTAAAGAGAAAGAGAAATGATACTGAAGATGATGGTTTTTTAGAAAAACCAACTATATATAAATTGAAGGAGAAGAATAAGTAATGGAAAGATTAGAATTATTGGCTCCTTCTGGAGATTTAGAAAGATTAAAGATTGCATTATTATATGGAGCAGATGCTGTATATATTGGTGGTCAAAATTATAGTTTAAGAGCAAATGCTTTAAACTTTTCTTTGGATGATATAAAAGAAGCTGTTTTATTTGCTCATAAACTTGGTAAAAGGGTTTATGTAACAGTAAATATTGTGTTTCATGATAAAGATTTAGATGGTTTAAAAGAGTATTTAATTGAACTCGATAAATTAAATGTTGATGCAATTATTGTATCTGATGTAGTTTGTATGCAAATGTGGAAGGATCTTAATTTAAAGATGGAATTACACGTTAGTACACAAGCCAGTAGTTTAAATTATGAAGCTGTTAAATTCTATAAAGAGTTGGGAGCTACTAGGGTGGTTCTTGCACGTGAAGCATCTAAGGAAGAGATAAAAAGAATTAAAGATGAAACAGGTATAGATATTGAATGCTTTGCACATGGAGCGATGTGTACTTCTATAAGTGGTAGATGTGTGCTTTCAAATTATGCTACACTTAGAGATTCTAATAGAGGTGGATGTGCCCAAGTATGTCGTTTTGTATTTAAACCAGATAATTCAGAACAAGTATTTAGTATGACTCCTAAGGATTTAAATATGGTTTCTAATATTGAAGAGATGATTAAAGTAGGAGTTAATTCGTTTAAGATTGAAGGTAGAATGAGAAGCGTTTATTATATAGCAACAGTTATATATGTATATCGTAGATTGATTGATATGGTTAAAAATAATGATATTAATAAAGGTATGGTTGAATACTATTTAAATATTTTAAATAGATGTGCTAATAGAGATAGTACTGAACAATTCTTTAATGGATTACCTGGTAAGAATGAACAATATTTCTTAGGTAGAGATGAAGTAAGTAATAAAGATTTCTTAGGTATAGTTGTTGATTATGATAAGAAGACAGAAATGGTTACTTTAGAGCAAAGAAATTATTTTAAACCAGGTGATGTTGCAGAGTTTTTTGGACCAAATCTTGATGCAACTGAAGTCGTTATTCCTACAGAGTTATATAATGAAGATTCTGAATTAATAGATGTTGCTAATCATCCAAAAATGATAGTTAGATTTAAGGTTCCATTTGAGCTTGAACCAAATGATATGCTTCGCATAAAAATGTTTGACATTTCTAATTTTTTATAGTATTCTTATATGGACATTTTTTATGAAGGAGATGCGTTTATGGCAAAAGAAGAAGAAATCCTATTAACTGCACAAGGTTATGCAGAATTAGAAGAAGAATTAAATGACTTAAGGGTTAATAAGAGAGCTGAAAATGTTCAAGCTATTAAAGAAGCAAGAAGTCATGGCGATCTTTCTGAAAATTCCGAATATGATGCTGCTAGAGATGAACAAGCAAGAATTGAAGCGAGAATTCAAGAACTAGAATATGAATTGGAACATGCTACTATAATTGATAATGCTGATAAATCAATTGTTAATGTAGGCTGTGATGTAACTGTTTTATATGTAGATGATAATGAAGAAGATACATATAGTTTAGTTGGTTCACTTGAAGCTGATCCATTTGAAAATAAAATTAGTAATGAATCTCCATTAGGAGCTGCTTTAATGGGTAGTAAGGTTGGAGATGTATTATCAGTAGATGGTCCAAACGGAACATATGATATTAAGGTAGTTAAGATAGCTTAAAGGCTATCTTTTTTACTAGTTAAATGGTTGTATTATTAGGAAAAGTTAGATATAATACTGATTGTTGAAGGAGAAGTGGGTATATGAAAAATGTACATGATATTGAAATAGAAATAAAAGGTAAAGAATGGGAAGATATTCTAGATGCTACTTTTAAAAAGAGAAATAAAAATTTAAAAGTAGATGGATTTAGGAAAGGTAAATGTCCTAAGAATATTTATATTCAAAGATTTGGTATAGAATCACTTTATATGGATGCTATAGATGCAGCTTCTAGTAAAGCTTATATGGATGCAATAAAGAAAGAAGATTTAATTCCTGTTTGTGAACCAAAAATGGACATTAAAGATATAAGTAAGGATCATGTTAAATTTACTTTTACAATTATTACTAGACCTGAGGTTAAATTAGGGGAGTATAAAAATCTTGATGTTAAAAAAGATGCTGTAAAAGTAACAAAGAAAGAGATTGAAGAAGAAATA
>JAEEGL010694132.1_pt1 | contig 12567 bp, 8 predicted proteins | sample 9134231 | NCBI WGS metagenome assembly JAEEGL01 (sample SAMN16246548, study PRJNA631951) | gut metagenome | biome: gut microbiome; feature: rumen; material: fiber-attached | host: Bos | place: Iran: Karaj | collected 2018-10
AAATACTCACATCCGACTCTGTCGCAGAGGATAGATGCGATAGAAAAAATCAGTTTAAATGAATGCCGCCCATTGCAGCAGGAATCCTAAGATACATTACTCATGCATAACGATCGGGAGGTTTTATGGGATCACTACTGTTAGCTGTGATATATCTGATTTTTATAAGCCTGGGACTGCCTGATTCTCTCCTTGGATCAGGATGGCCGAAGATGCAGGCTGCCTTTAATGTGCCCTCTTCATATGCGGGATATGTGTCAATGACAATATCCTTCATGACGATCATATCGGCACTGTTAAGCCCGGGAATGATAAAGAAGTTTCACACGAAGTGGATCGTGGTAGTATCCATCTTTTTGACGATACTAGGCCTTTTGGGTTTCTCCGTATCCACGGAATACGGGATGTTGTTTTTTTTCGCGGTCCCGTATGGACTTGGAGCCGGAGCTATCGATGCATCTGTCAATCATTATGTTGCTAATCATTATTCGGGTTCCGCGATGAATTTCCTGCACTGTTTTTATGGCGTAGGAGCGGTCATAAGCCCATATATCATGGCCCTGGCATTAAGCCGGGCGAGATGGAACGAGGGATACCGGTGGACAGCTTTTGTTCAGGCAGGGATACTTTTTATCGTTATAATCTCTCTTCCATTATGGAAAAAGAATGAAGACGCCTCAGATGAGGAGGAGATCAGGGATAGTGCTGATATAAAGGAAACACTGAAAGTTCCGGGAGTTATCCTCACACTGACAGCTTTTTATGCATACTGCTCAGGTGAAGCAACCTGTTTTTTGTGGACGCCGAGCTACTTTGCGGGCACGAAGACGGGGCTCAGCGATGGAATGATAGCATCATTTGGCTCGCTTATTTTCGGAGGATTGATGCTAGGAAGGCTTATCTCGGGATTTATTTCGGACAGACTTGGTGACCGGCTACTGATCCGTATAGGGATTGCGGTTGAGTTGTTAGGGATCATCATGGTATTTATTCCGGATATATCCTATATGGTCGCAGCAGCGGGTTTTGTTATCATCGGAACGGGAATGGGACCGATATATCCGGCGATCCAGCATATGGCACCGATAAACTTCGGAAAGAGGTACTCCGCGGCGGTTATAGGACTGCAGATGGCTTCAGCATATTTTGGCAGTACTTTTATGCCGATGGTGTTCGGAATACTGCAGCAACAGGCCGGGATAGGGATAATGCCTTTGTATCTCCTGATCTTTGCAGGATTAAACATTGGATTATTGGAGACCGCGTATAGAAAAGTGGATGCACTTCGGCAATTTTGAATGCCGGGCTTATTCTGGTTTATAATATTATACCGACTATAACAGGATTTGGAGGGATTTTTGATGAGGAAAATACTTGTTGTTGTAGATATGCAGAAGGATTTTGTGGACGGTGCGCTCGGAACGAAGGAGGCTGTTGCGATAGTTCCTGCTGTAGTAGAGAAGATCAAAGAGTATAAGAAAGAGGATATCTTTGTAACCAGGGACACACACCAAAAGGATTATCGCAGTACACAGGAAGGACGAAACCTGCCTGTGGAGCATTGTATAGAAGGAACGCCCGGATGGGAGCTGGATGCGGCTGTTGCAGATGCAGTAAAGGGAGCTGAGATAGTCAATAAGCCAACGTTCGGATCGACGGAGCTGACGGATAAGATCAAAGAGATTTCGGAAAAGGAAGAAATATCTATAGAACTTATCGGCCTCTGTACGGATATCTGCGTAGTTTCGAATGCCTTGCTTTTGAAGGCGTCTATGCCGGAGGTTGAGATAAGCGTAGATGCTTCCTGCTGCGCCGGTGTCACACCTGAGAAACATCTGGCAGCTTTGGAAACAATGAGATCGTGCCAGATAAAAATCGGTTAATGGATACAGACTGGGAACCGCCGGTGCTCGGATATGATGCCCTGGAAGATCTGCTGAAGGAGAATGCAGTTTCCGCGGAAGGTTCCAATGATATTCTTGTGATATTCAGAGTGACACCTTATATCGATGCTGTCCATTTTCACTATAGCCTGGAAAATAAATCTTATCCGCAGTTTGTTAACAGGTATGTTTTTCATGAAGGATATGTCTGGAGTCCGGAATATGAATATCAGTTTGAGGAATATTGCCTGCGGAATCCGAGGTGTATGTATTCCCATCAGTGTATCGATGAAATATTTGACTTTTATTCCGGGCAGTGTCCGGAGTGTAATCTGAAGAGATATTATACAAAGGACCTGCGTCTTCTGGACCATATATATCACTGCATGAGACGCGGCACGCTTAAAGAGATGCTGTATAAGGCCGGACTGGATGAAATAGCTTTCCAGAGCAGGTTTGCAGAAGATATTGACGGGACTGCATCTAAACCATCCGATGCCTATGGCGGATTAAGCATGAGGATATTACGGGCCGTTAACTGCGAGGCAGGATCAGCACTTCTTGCTAAGGATAAATACCGGAGATTCCTTAAAGAGATGCAGAAATTTTTTCCGGATACATTTGCTGAATCCTTAAATGATGCCCAGTGCAGATATCTTAAGAGGCTGATCGACGGGGACCTCACGGTGGGGGAATGCGGCAGGCTGTTCAAGTCCCGCAGAACGGATCTTTTCTTTATATGGTGTAAATCTCAATATGATGACTTTATCAGCCGGGAAAGAAACGATGAAGAAGAGAACGGACTGCTTAAGAGGATAGCAGCGATAGACCCGATATATGCAGACTATATCAAGAACAAAACCTGGGAGGACATGCAGACGGACGCCAGGGCGGATCTTATATTCTTTCTCCTGGTGAACAGGGAATTCTATGACCATAAGATAAGGGTTTCGAACCGGAAGAGAAACCCGGACTGGCAGGAACGCGATCACGGATATGTTGTACGCTATCCTCAGACTATCAACGACTTCTGCCGTGAGGCAATATATATGAGCAACTGTCTGATGACATATATAGAGGCATTGATCAAGAATGACACAACCCTGCTGTTCATGAGAAAAACAGATGATGTGAACAAGCCGTTTATAACTATTGAAATATTCGGAAACGAACTGATGCAGGCATATCATAATTATAATCAGGATTGTTCAAAAGAAGAGGAGAAATGGATAAGGGATTATTGCGGACGTCATGGCATAAAGGCCGATAAGTTCAGGTTTAATGCCGGGATAGATGTACTCTATTAGCTGAATGCTGACAGGGGCAAGAGAGCAGGGAGGGCGTTTATTGTTTGGATGCACGATTCTGCGTTATAATACTTTTTTGGACATCCGGACAGATCGGATCCTTTGAAAAGAGGTTATGACAGAATGAAAAACAAAAGCTTGATCGAAAAGACCATGCACTTCATGGTCCATAACGGTTTTATTGTCACTGTTGCGGTTATGTGTCTGGTCCATGTAACCCTGCTGGCCATAATGCTGGCGGCAGGAGTACTGCCTTTAGTAAACCTGAATATACTGAGCGTCGTTGTATATCTGTTCTGCGTTATATTGTGTAAGTTCGGACATATAATGCCGGTTTATGCGAGCATTATCCTGGAAGTTACGGCTTATACTATAGTATCTGTCTATTATATCGGGTGGAACAGCGCCTCCTACTGTTTTTTATGCTCCATCGTTCCCATCATCATCTACTTCGGAAGCTTTCTGTTTAAGGGAAAACAAAGATGGCACATTGTGATGATGCTGGCAGTGAATTTTGCCGTATATGTTTTTCTGTTCTTAAGATTTGACGGAGTGCCGCCGGTATATGAGGTACCGGATTCGATCAGAACGGTTTTGATAATCTTTTCTTCATTTGTGATGGTATTCTCAATGATCTTCTATAGCGCCGTATACATACATTCCAGCGAGCTTGTGCTGCAAAGCCTTAAACGGCAGAATGAACAGCTGTCAACCGATGCCCGGGAAGACTCATTGACGAGTCTTCTTAACAGGAGAGGTTTTCTGCCTATAGTCGCGGAATGCATGAATGATGATGTATCAAAGTATTTTTGCATTGCATTTATAGATATTGATAATTTCAAGCGCATAAACGATTCATATGGGCATGACTGCGGAGATGAAGTATTACGCCATATAACCAAAATGATAAAAAGGGAGATGCATGGCTGCAGTATATGCCGATGGGGAGGAGAAGAGATAATAATACTTATGAAGGACTATGATATGACAGTTGCAAGGGAAAAGATGGAATACCTGAGAAGGCATGTTGAATCAAATCCTACGGTTTTCTTTAATAAGCGCATACCTACAACAATCACCATCGGTCTCGAGGAAAACAAAGATGTTTATCATGAGCCTGATGATATTATAAAGGTTGCCGATGAACGGATGTATTATGGCAAACAGCACGGGAAGAATATACTGGTATATGAAGATGTTGCCATAGCCTGATGCTGTCAGCCGTATGGGACAGGCATTTCCTTGCTTTCAGATCCCTGTTTTGATAGAATCCCGGATAAGAAATGAAGAGCATTCCGGAGTGTGGAACTATGATGATGATTCCTGAGTTTGAAATGTGTTTTGACACGGCTCTTGAGGGGGTGCCCTTCGAGGACGGCCTGGATAATACGATGGCTTACCTGGACTGGTACAGGCTGGTTTTGTCGATGACCGGCGCAGAGAATCCTGACGGATGGCATGAGCTTTTTGACAGGGGCCTGGAATTCCTTAATGGCAGAGATGAAGCCTCCGGCATATCAGATGGAGCAACAGTATATTGTGGATATGGGATCACAAGGGCAGCAGGGGATTTCGGTCTCAGAGGCTTCCCTTTCTTTTGTTTTCTTATGGCGATCGCCCAGGAGATGGAAGCCCGCCTTAATTCAATGTTTTTAAGCCCTTCCGGAGAAGGATGCAGCCTGCTTTTAGCAGCAGAAGTGTACAGCAGGGTCGTAGATGGTCCGGATTTTTTAGCGGATGTTGATCAGATGCGTTCCTGTCCTTTATTTGTGTTTTTTCCGGGCAAACCCGGCAGCGGAAGCATGGGCGATAATTTCTGCGTAAACCGTGAGGCTGCCGCAATTATCAGGGGAAATTACGGCATTCCGGCTGAGCTTGTCAGCATATGCAGGGATGAGACGGGTAAGGGCAGGGAGGCAGGAAATATAAACATTTTTTCTGCGCAGTTTGATATGGCAGACCGCTATCTTTCATCAAGAACTAACGGAAGAAGCTGTCTTCTGCAGATAATAGGGTCCGAGGGAAGCGGCAGGGAAGGATTTGCTTTAAGAAGCCTTGAAGCCGGAACTCCGGCAACGGTGGTGTCGCTTGGCAGGCTTTTGGCAAGACCGGATGCTGAGATCCTGTCTGATGAGATACTGGTCCGGTGCAGGGCACTGGGACATACTCTGATCATAAGGGACGTACCAAAGGACGATGATACCGCCCGTATAATGATAGAACATTGGATATCCCGGCTTGACATAGTTTATGTAATAGTTTCAGAAAGACTTGAGAAGATCCCATGCGAAATATTCTCGGTCAAACTTCCTTCTCCAAGAACCAGAGAACGTGAGCTTCTTTGGGAGGAAGCATTCTCGGGATTTGATCTGGCTGAGGACGTATCCTTGAAGGAGCTTTCAAGAAAATATGTGCTGAATCCCGGCGATATCCGCGCCTGTGGTGAACGCGCGGAAAAGATCGCTGTTTCCGAGGGACGAAGTGAGATCAGCGCAGGAATTATCACACAGGCAGTGCTTGAAGGAAGCACAAAAAAACTGGATGCCTTATGTGACCGCATTCCCCTTGCTTTTTCATTGGAGGATCTGGTTGTAGGGGATAATGAACGGCGGCTTATAGAAACTCTAATAAAGAGGGTAAAGTACCGCAGCCAGGTGGATGAAGAATGGGGCTTTGATGAAAAGATTCCGTATGGCAAGGGCGTAAGCATGATCCTTTACGGCCCGCCCGGAACAGGCAAGACCATGACGGCTCAGGTTATGGCTAAAGAAATAGGAATGGCCCTGTACAGGGTTGACCTGTCCCAGATGGTTGATAAGTATATAGGCGAGACCCAAAAGAATATAAGCAGGGTTTTTGATGCAGCAAGGGACGGAAACGTGATCCTGTTTTTCGATGAGGCGGATGCGCTTTTTTCGAAACGGACGGAGGTAGCAAATTCCAACGACCGCCATGCCAACTCTGAAGTTGCGTTCTTACTTCAGAAGATAGAGCAGCACAATGGTGTCACCTTCCTTGCGACGAACAGGTTCAATGATTTTGATCAGGCATTCTTAAGAAGGATAACCTATGCAGTCAGGCTTGAGCGTCCTGATGCCGGGCGGCGGCTTCAGCTCTTTGAGCAGATCTTTCCGCAGAAAGCGCCGAGGGAAAAGGGACTGGATCTTAAGTTTTTTGCTGATAAGTTCGAGCTGTCAGGCAGTGAGATCAAAGAAGCGATATACAGCGCTGCATTCATAGCAGCAGGGGAGGAAGCTCCCATAGGCAACAGGCATTTGGCCATGGCAATAAAGTATCAGCAGGAAAAGACAGGCAAACTGATATCTGATACTGCATTCGGACCCTATGCATATCATGTGGAATAAGGAGGAGAACTGACATGCCGTTAATCAGCACATCTGCCTCAAGAAGAGAATCCGGACAAAGATCCAGGGGAGGTGTTACAGGTATTTTCGGGAGCAGAGGCTCTTATGGACAGCCGATGTATGCATCCGTTCAGGGATATTATCCTTATGGAAGCAGTTATTCCTACGGATACGGCGGATTAGGATATGGTGCGTATGCTCCGTTCCGGAATGGTTATCAGATGGGATATCCACAGGGGTACGCAGCATATCAAGGATATGGTGCATATCAAGGATATGCTCCATATCAGGGATACAATTCGTATCAGGGATACAGTTCATATCAAGGATATGCCGCTTATCAGGGATACGGCATGCCGTATTCATATTCTCCGTTTTCATTTGGACAGTATTACCCGCAGAGGCCGTATTATCCTCAAGTGCAGTCTTACCCGCAGGGACGGTCATATGCCGACATGGGGCAAAACCCATATGCGCAGCAGCTGCAGATGCCGAAGCCGCCATTGCAGAATCAGCAAGCACAGGCAGACCAGATCCCGTCGGCAGGTATTCCACAGGAACAGGTACAGCAACAGCAGGTATTGCAGACGATACAGCTGGAGTCGGAACGGCAGGCGCTGCGGACCGGGGAATACGCGTCAGAGCAGCAGGTGGTGAGCGCGGAAGAGCAGGAGGATATCGATAAGGTATTGAGTCCGGAGGAAAAGAAGGATATCGAGCAAGGGGAATCCGGGCAGGAAAGCAGAACTCTCACCATTGACTGGACAGCTGAGGAGACAAGGCGGAAAACTGCCCTTGTCGGCAAATTCCTGAGCCGGTGCCTGGCAAATCCAGTAGTTGATGCCATGATCAAAATGGGGATCTTCACGGAAGAAAGGGCACGGACCGCCGCGACCAATGTCCTGGAGAATATAGTCATCATGGGACTCAATATCGACAAATTGTATCCCACGATGGGAAAGACCGGTTCTGAGCTGGAAGAAGCAATGGCTAAAAGAATAGAGGGGAGAGAGCTTTCCTTCAGCGGCATGCGTACAGAGGATGAAGCAGCGGAGGCGCTGGTTAGTTCCAGGGTGCTGATCGCAAAACGGCTCATGGGCGGACAGATAGTAGATATGCCTACGCTGACAAGACGTTTCATGGGAAGACCGATAATGGACGGTTCATATGAAGATATGGAAAAGAGGCTCGAGACATTGACAAAGAGTGACTATTTCAAGCAGAGCTATCCCACGATCATGAATGATGAAGATGCAGTCAGGGATATGGGGATGAAATTACTGGTACGGCTTAATGAGAAACAGAGCCCGCTGCGGCAGAATCTGCTTTCGTCTGTCGGAAATTCCGTCGGGGCAGGGCTTATAGTGAAGGCAGCGGAGATTCTGGGAGAATACGAAATATGCATGCTCGGAGATCTGATCCTGGGCAAATCCGACAAGCTGAGAAGATTTGTGGAAATCACCGGTCTTGTGATGCCCGTATGATCTCTATAGCAGAACTTTGTATAGAGGAAATTCCATGAAGAAGATCGGGTATGCGATAATTGCCATACTTATAATACTTTTGGGCGTATCGGCTGCCGGGGGATTATTATACATTGCTGTTCCCGGATTCGCCGCCGCGGTCAATGAACGGCTGAATATCAAAAGCAAGGATGAGACCAATGCTGTATCTGAGGATGCGGCCGCAAAGGATGGAGACGCCGTGGAAGATACGTCCGTTGAGGAAGTAAGCGAAAGTGCTGCGGATGCAGCATACGAGCCAACGATATTTCCCGAGGCTGAACAATATGAGGGGATATCGCCCGATGTGGTGTCTGATTATACGCCGCCGTCTGAATATGACCTGCATATTCCGGAGGAATTGACGGGCTTTCTGGGGCTTGAACCTTTTGAAGATACTGTAGAGACAGTGTCCGATGAGGAAGCGGACCGGATAGAGGCGGAGCTGTCCACCGGACCGGTGGGAGATGAGCTGGACTTTGATCCGCTGTATTATCCTTATTACGCTATGCTGGATGATCAGTCCAGGCATCTGTACCGCCAGATATACGCTAATGCGAATGAGCTAAACCCCTCCTTCAGGGCTGTGGAGAAAGAAGTTTCGGCTAAGCAGCTGTATGACATCTTTACAGCGGTATTCGACGACCATCCGGAACTGTTCTGGCTTAATACGGCTTATGGAGCCATATACAGACAGAACGGCGACTTTCTCGAACTTGACCTTTCATTTAATTCTGCGGCTGACGATATTAAGACCAGCCGTGCAGCTTTCGACGAAGCGGTATCCCGCATAACTTCAGAGGCTAAGGGAAGCGAATATGATAAAGAGAAGACTGTCCACGATGTTTTGGCGGAATACAATGAATACCGGAGGAACCCTCTTGACCAGAGCGCATTCAGCGGCGTCGTGAAAGGAGAGACTGTGTGTTCCGGATATTCAAGAGCCTTTCAGCATATAATGAATCAGCTGGGCATACCGTGTTACATGTGCGAGGGATATGCGGGCGAAGCCCACGGCTGGAATATAATCTGTCTTGACGGGGAATACTATAACGTTGACCTTACCTGGGACGATGCCGATCCTGATGAGATCAGCTATAACTACTTCAACAAGACAGATGCAGACTATGGATTTACCCACATCCGCAGGGGTCTTTCCATATACCTGCCGTCCTGTAACGGCGAAAAATACCGGGATCACGATCCCGATGAATTCGATGATTATATTATGGTCCAGGATGGCAGCGGGTACCTGGTCATTGAAAACTGATCACCCCATTAACAGCTGACCGGAAAAAAGACTGTTGCAAAGTAACAAGATATAGTATATCATCTAATCGTTGCTACAATAATCAAAACTCCATATGTAATACTTTCTCTTATTCAGAGTGGTGGAGATGCAAAGGATCTGTGAAGCCACGGCAACCCCTGATACTGATAGATAGTTTCAGACGGAAGGTGCCAACCTTGAGCGAGTGATCGAACAATGAGAGGATTTGATTATAATGATCGGGTCCGCCTCAGGCGGATTTTTTTTATGGCATTATTGCGGAAAAAAAGAAAGGAAAAGGACGAAATGGAAAAGAGACTATTTACATCCGAATCAGTAACTGAAGGGCATCCCGACAAGGTTTGTGATGCGGTGTCCGACGCTATCCTGGATGCCTGCATGGCGGCTGATCCTATGAGCCGTGTTGCCTGTGAGACAGCCTGCTGCACAGGCTTTGTGCTTATTACGGGAGAGATAACGACAAGCGCATATATCGATATGCAGAAGATCGCAAGAGATGCGATAAAGGAGATCGGCTATACCAAGTCGGAATACGGTTTTGACGGGAATACCTGCGCTGTCCTGGTCGCGATCGATGAGCAGTCATCAGATATCGCGATGGGCGTTGATAAAGCGCTCGAAGCAAGGGACGGAAAGCTTACGGATGACCTTGATACGGGAGCAGGAGATCAGGGCATGATGTTCGGATATGCAACGAACGAAACAGAAGAGTATATGCCTTATCCCATATCATTGGCCCATAAGCTCTGCAGACAGCTTACAAAGGTGAGAAAAGACGGTACATTGAAATATTTGAGACCCGACGGAAAAAGCCAGGTATCCGTTGAATATGGTGAGGACGGAAAGCCGCTGCGCCTGGAAGCAGTAGTTCTTTCAACGCAGCATGATGATGATGTGACACAGGAACAGATACATCAGGATATCAAAAAGTATGTATTCGATCCGGTGCTTCCCAAAGAGCTTATAGATGATGATACCAAGTACTTCATCAATCCCACGGGACGTTTTGTGATAGGCGGACCTCACGGTGACGCAGGTCTTACGGGAAGGAAGATAATCGTTGATACCTACGGCGGATATGCGCGTCACGGCGGCGGAGCTTTTTCAGGAAAGGATTGTACTAAGGTCGACCGCTCTGCTGCATATGCGGCAAGATATGTGGCAAAGAATATAGTAGCCGCAGGACTCGCTGAAAAATGCGAGATCCAGCTTTCTTACGCTATAGGCGTGGCTCAGCCTACCTCGATAATGGCAGATACCTTCGGTACAGGTAAGGTTACCGATGAAAAGCTCGTGGATATTATAAGGGAGAATTTTGATTTAAGGCCTGCAGGCATAATAAAGATGCTTGATCTTCGTCGTCCTATTTACAAGCAGACCGCTGCTTACGGTCACTTCGGAAGAAATGATCTTGATCTTCCCTGGGAGAAGCTTGACAAGGCAGAGGAACTGAAGAAATATATTTGATCATCTGACAGCTATATTATCGTCTCCGAATGTTTTCTGCAGATCCTGCAGGACATCGGAGGCGATTATTGTTTTACGCAGTATCTTCTGCTGCTTTGTTTTTTTAAGGTATATGATAACCTGATCCTTTCCGTCTTTGTGTGAATTCAGGATGCTCATAAGCTTCTTATTATTGTTTTCATAATCATCCTTGTCATCAAATCTGATGTAAAGCTTCACAGGTATATCGTCAAATAAAGAAATGCTGTTTACGCCGATCGATGCATTCTGTTCGTCCTGAACGCGTATGCGTCCTGTAACGAAAATCTTCTGATCTGCTTCAAGGATATCTCTGTATTTCTGGTAAGCGTCGGGCCAGACCATTACCTGCGCGGAGCCTACAAGGTCTTCCAAAGTAAGAATGACGAAGGGGTCGCCTTTTTTTGTCTGACGCGGTGAGATATCGGTTATGATCCCGCCTATGGTTTCCGTGGCGCCGTCCTTAACCTGTGTCACATTACCGTCTTCGTCCTGCATGAGGTCTGTTGTTTTTTTTGTGATGTTATTCTTCCAGATGCGTTCATAGGCCTGCAGAGGATGCCCTGAAATATAAACACCGAGCACTTCCTTTTCATATACAAGCTTTACATCTTCCGGAAGATCGTCTACATCCGGCATGTTAAAACCCGGCATATTAGCAGCATCCGTGTCTTCCATGATATCGAAGAGGGACATCTGTCCGGTTATGCCGTGTTTCTTTTCATCGAGAGCGTTGTCTGTCAGAGAATTGAAAACTATCAGCTTCTGCCTGCGGTTTCCCGGGAGAGTATCCATGGCGCCTGCTTTTATAAGGTTTTCTATGGCTCTTTTATTAACCTCCCTGCCGCATGTGCGGTCGATAAAATCCTTGAGATCCCTGTATCTTCCGTTTTGTTCGCGTTCGGATGTGACAGTATTGATGACGGGACGGCCGAGCCCTTTTACCGCCGACATGCCGTATCTTATGCTTCTGTCACCGGATGCCGTGAATTCACCGAAGCCTTCATTAATGTCAGGCGGAAGGATATCGATCTTCATCTCACGGCAGACAAGGATATATTCAGCGACCTTTACGGAGTTGTCGAGAAAGCTCGTCAGGGTTGCCGCCATGAATTCGACAGGATAATAATACTTCAGCCATGCGGTCTGCATGGTCACTACCGCATAGCTTGCGGAGTGGCTCTTGTTGAAAGCGTATTTTGCAAAATCATTCATCGAGTCATAGATCCTGTCGGCGGCGTTCTCCGCTATACCGCTTTGGACACAGCCCCGGATATTCTGTTCCTTGTCACCGTAAATAAAACTATGCCTGTTTTCATCTATGACATATTGCTTTTTCTTGCTCATGGCTCTGCGGATATTGTCGGCCTGTCCAAGAGAATACCCTGCAAGGGTCTGGAATATCTGCATGACCTGCTCCTGATATACGATGCAGCCATAGGTAGCTTCCAGTATGGGAATCAGTTCCCCGGTCTCATAGCTGATGTTTTTCGGATCGTTCTTGCCGGCTATATATCTTGGTATGAAGTCCATGGGACCCGGACGGTAAAGAGCTATTCCTGCAATGATATCTTCCAGGGATCTGGGCTTGAGCTTTTTCATGAAGGCCTGCATGCCGCCGGATTCTATCTGAAAAATGCCGTCAGTCTGGCCTGTCCCGATATAGTCCAGGACTGCGCTGTCATTCATGTCTATGGCATCCATGTCGATAATAAGGCCGGGATGTCGGCGCAT
>JAEEGL011274552.1_pt1 | contig 12567 bp, 11 predicted proteins | sample 9134231 | NCBI WGS metagenome assembly JAEEGL01 (sample SAMN16246548, study PRJNA631951) | gut metagenome | biome: gut microbiome; feature: rumen; material: fiber-attached | host: Bos | place: Iran: Karaj | collected 2018-10
CATCGTATTAGGTGACGATGATTATGACCTGACACTTGACCATGCACACAAGTGCAAGATCCTGGCCACTTTCGGCGGAGCGCGTGAAGGTAGCGATGGTAGTGTTATAGTAGATGTTGACCCCACGCTGGTTAACAACCTGACTTTCGAGGACGGTTCTCCTGTTCTGCTTATGCCTGATGAGTATTATGACTTAGTGACTCCTAATATCTGGCCTTTTAACGGAACATTCAATGCTGGCACAGAGGTAGTGTTGACCGATGCGTTCTTTGCCGACCCAAGATCTGTAAAGAATACTTTTGTTATTCCAGTGGTTATAGAAGATCAAACAGGCTTTACTCGTATCCTTAGCGGTACGCCGATAGAGGGTAGCACGAAAGTGCGTACAGATGCCTCTCAATGGACAGTACAGCCTATGGACTTCGTACTCTACTGTGTAAAGTACCAGAACAAGTATTCTGGCTATTGGCTCACCCATGGCACGACTTCTATTGATAACATTGAGAAGGCTCAGCCGCACCAGATAGAAACCACGTCAATGACAGGCTGCGTCTATCACGCCACATGGACAACCCATGACTACTGTCAGTACAAGCGCGATGCACGTGGTCAGAAGACCAGCGAGATCGAGAAAGTGTCGAAGTCCTACAACTTTGACCTTGTCCTCACCTTCGACGGCAACGACAAGTGTATCATCACCGCATCCGGTGTCAACGTCGGCTCTGGCTCATGGTCGGACGACGGTGCCAAGAAGTCGTGGGGTGACAAAGACCGCGACTTGATGGAACTGAGTTATCAACTTTCCGCTATCGACACCGACGAGCTGGGCAACGTCATCAATGCCAACGTCCAGGAGAAACTCGTATGGCAGCGCAGTGGTGTGACTTTGAAGGAATTCAAGCCTACATATAATAACTAACGTTATAAAATTAACGAACAATGAAAAAGACTATCATCATATCTGCACTCGGAGCCATGTTTATGGCTTCGTGTGCCGACGAGTTCAACACGAACAACTACCCTGTTGATCGTCCAGCTAGGTTGGCAGAGTATGCTTACCTGAACGATTACCAGCCGTTGAAGAGTTATGTTGACCATAATAAAAATGCTAACTTCAAGTTAGGTGTTGGTACTACAGCCAGCAACTATTTGAAGAAGCAACTGGAGTACGCACTCGTCAATTCTAATTTTGAAGAGACAGAGCCAGGCAATTGTATGAAGATGGGATCTGTCGTAAATGATAGAGGTGAAATGAACTTCGGTACTGTTAGCGAGTATGTGAATGCTGCTACTGACGCTGGTCTCTCCGTTTATGGACATACTTTGGCATGGCACGCTCAGCAGCCTGTGAAGTGGCTTAACTCTCTGTTGAAGGACAAGGAACTTGACATTGATCCAGATGCAAAAATTGAGGTTGAAGTCTATAAGCAGGACTGGACAAAAGCTGGAGGCTACTCGATGTGGGGACAGTTCCCTGAAGCTATTACAACAGGTCCTGTTGTAGATGGAAAAGGTCTCACTATGACTACCTCAGGTACTATTCCTAACTTTTGGGAATTACAGTACATGGTGGCTGACGGCATTTCTTTGGAGGAAGGTGCTGAATATTTGCTTCGCATTGAATTGTCTGGAACACCAAAAAGCGACAACTTGCATTTTGTTATAGGTGCTTGGGGTAATGACATTAAAACAGGTGTAATAGACTTCAATGAAAATCTGGAAACACGTGACATTAAATTCACGGCATCTGCTGCCGTCGGTGGTGTGCATATGCTGGTACAGTCAGGTGACTATGCAGGTTCTTATACTATTAAAGGTGTAACGCTTTACAAGCTTGAGACACCTGCTATGGAAGTTGAACAAGAGATTTACTATCAGGATTGGACAAAAGCAGGTGGTTACTCGATGTGGGGACAATTCCCTGCAGGTGTTACTTCTGGTCCGGTTGTCGATAATAATGGTCTTACATTGACTTCTACTGGTACCACTTCTGGCTTCTGGGAATTACAGTACATGGTCGCTGATGGTCTTCAGTTCAAAGAAGGTGTTGATTACGTTCTAAAGATAAATGTCAAGGGTAATCCAGCAAGCAATAACCTGCACTATGTTGTAGGCGCTTGGGGCAATGATGTCAAGACTGGTGTTCTTGATTTCAAAGATGAATGGGCTACTAAGACAGTAAGATTTACTAGCACCGGTGATTTGAGTGGTGTTCATATACTGTTACAGTCTGGTGACTATGTTGGTACTTATACTGTTAAGGATGTTCAGGTCTGCGAAATTGTGAAGATGAATTCTATTCCTTTGACTCCTGAGCAGAAGAAGGATACCCTGACTTGGGCTATGGACAAGTGGATTAGTGGTATGATGGAAGCCTGCGATGGTAAGGTTAAGGCCTGGGACGTTGTCAACGAGGCTATTGGCCAAGGTGAAAAGCTTACCGATGGTTTCTATGCCCTGCAACATGGTAAGGAGGGCGATACCGAAAACTTCTTCTGGCAGGATTACATGAATGACCTTGACTATGTTCAGACTGCGGTTGCTTTGGCTCGTATGTATGGTCCAGAGGATATCAAGTTGTTCATCAACGATTACAACCTTGAAAGCGACTGGGACGATAACCTGAAGGTTAAGAGTCTGATTAACTGGATTGGAAAGTGGGAGTCTGACGGTATTACCAAGATTGATGGTATCGGAAGTCAGATGCACATCTCTTGCTATGCTGACAAGGCTGTTCAGGAGAGAAAGAAGGCTGCTATTGAGAATATGCTGAAACTGCTGGCTGCTTCCGGCAAGCTGGTTCGTATCTCTGAGCTCGACATGGGCTATGTTGATGCTAATGGTAAGGATGTTATTACAGCAGAAATGACAGAGGATCAGCATAAGGAAATGGCTGCACTCTACAACTGGATTATCCAGAAGTACTTTGAGATTATTCCTGTCAATCAGCAGTGGGGCATCTGCCAGTGGTGTATCACTGATGCTCCTGCCGATAGCGGTTGGCGTAAGAACCAGCCCGTTGGTCTCTGGGATAGTGAATATTATCGCAAGCATGTTTATGCTGGCTTCGCTACTGGTCTTGCCGGTAAGCCCTATGAGCCTGGTAAATAAAGATATTACCCCAAAAGGTAATTTTTAGAACTTTACATGTGTTGGAGCCCGTGTCTGAGAAGATGCGGGCTTCTTTATGAAGTCTCGCAGGATAGCGAGAACTTTGGAAACGAAAGCCCCGTGTCTGAGAAGATGCGGGCTTCTTTCTAATCAGAAACATTTAGGAAGGTATATTTTATATTTGAAAATTTGGTGCAATAGGGATTTCTTTGTAATTTTGTGCTCGCAAAATCGTTATGATTGTTTATCAGTCAAAGAATATAGAAGAGATAGGGGCTCGGATAGAGTGGGCGCACTTCACGGCAGGTGAAGTGGAGGAGTTGCATGCCATGTTGCATGTAGAGCCTCGCAGTGAACTTTTCGAAGGACAGATAGCCCGTATCCAACAGGCAGAGAAATTCTTTCTGGAAATGGAGGATGTGCAGGGCTCCAGCATTGTTTTCAAACGCTATTTCCTGAGTGATGCTACTAATCAAGTTCCTGTTATCCAGGAGCGTGACGCCTGTACCATCTCATACATCCAACAACCACCTCTTGATGGTTCCAAGGTGGCTGTATGGCTCTATCTGCAGAAGGGCACAGAGGTAAAGCCAATGAATAACTCTACAGTTGTCAGGCACAATGGCTATCAGCATATATGGACCTTCGGACTGATGGATTCCACTTCTGCAACCTCGTACATGCAGACTTGGCAGACCCTTTTTATCTATATAGACATATTGAAACTTTTCCAGGCTACGTTAGAGGGGAACTGTGTTCGTACCTGGTTCTTCGTTCGTGATGTGGATACGCAATACGGAGGACTCGTCAAGTCGCGCAGGGAATGTTTCGTGGAACGGGGACTCACCCCAGAGACCCATTACATTGCCTCTACCGGAATAGGTGGGTCGCCCTATGACCCCAAGGCTCTTGTCCAGTTGGACAGCTATGCGATGACTGGTTTTGAACCCCAGCAGCAGCGTTATCTCTATGGACTTTCCCACCTGAACCGGACTATCGAGTATGGGGTTACCTTTGAACGGGCTACGCTGATGCAGTATGGTGACCGCAATCATGTTTTCATTTCAGGAACCGCATCTATTAATCATAAAGGTGAGGTGATGTATGTGGGTAATGTGCAACAGCAAACCTTTCGGATGTGGGAGAACGTGGAGACATTGCTTAACGAGGGAGGTATGAGTTACGAGGATGTGATGCAAATCATTGTCTATCTGCGCGATAGCGCTGACTATGAGATGGTGAAAAGTATGTTCGACCAGAAATTCCCTCGTATCCCCACTGTTTTCACATTGGCTCCCGTCTGCCGTCCTACATGGCTTATCGAGATGGAGTGTATAGCCGTGAAGAAGGCGAACAATGATTTCAGAGACTTCTAATGAATAAGAAAAAAGAGAATGATGAAGAATAAGTTGCAAATAGCAGTGACAGCTTTGTTTGGAGTTTTGGCTTTCTGTTTCTGGCTGTTCGCTCGTCCTGCACTCATCGTGGAACGTGAATCGCTTCAGCTGTTTCTGTTGAATGGTGATTATCTGACAGAGCGATTGGCTGTGCCTGGAGGATTTGCACGTTACATAGGAGATTTCCTAGTGCAATATTTCATGTTTGAGGCGACAGGAGCTGCTATCCTTGCTGTTATTTTATCAGCCGTTTCATGGCTCTTTTGGATACTGCTCCATCGTAGTGTCTCTTCAGTTAGTGAAAAAATTGTTTTTCCCATTTCCTTTCTGCCAGCCATCGTATTGTGGTTTTTGATGTGCGACATAGATACTTCAATGACACTTCCAATAGCTGTGTTACTGACCTTATTGTTGATGTTGTTGTTGCCTGATAAGAAGATTCCCAGTCTGATAGGTTCTGTTGTTCTTGTGCCAGTAGGCTACTGGTTAGCAGGTCCGGTTTTCTTGTTGGTGGCAGTCTATCATTTGCGTTGGTTGCATCAACCTTTTAAGAAGGTAATGGTTGCGATGGAGAGTACTGCAATAGCATTGTTATTAGTGGCCTGTGTATTAATCAGTTCCTATTTCGTGCCTTATTCTCTGGAGAATATCGTGAAGGGTATTGAGTACAGGTCGATTCAGAGGGATAAGATCGGAACGCTGGAAATGATGGAATACGATTATTTACAGCGTAAATTAGCGTGGGAGAAGATATTGGAAAAAGCAAATAGGGCGGAGCCTAAGGCAAAAGCCTGTCATCATATTGTCAATCTGGCCAGGTTTTATCAGCATGAGATAAGTCCGGAAGACCTGATAACGAGTCTGTATCAGCCTTTCAAGGCCCTTACCAGTACGACATCTGCTATGATGATGAGCGATTTGTTCTTCCAGATGGGCTTTGTGAACTTTGCACAGCGGACGATGTTCGAAGCAATGGAGAGCACATCAAACTATAACAAGAGTGCAAGGGCGTTGTGTCGTCTGACGGAGACGGCCATTGTGACAGGTCAGTATGAGGTGGCTTTGAAGTATATTTCCATCTTAGAGGAAACGTTGTTTTATAGACGATGGGCACAGAATATGCGTCAGTTGGCTACCCATCCAGAGGACATCAAGAACCATCCGAAGTATGGAAACTTGCAGAAGATTTATGGTGAAACGGAAGATGAGTTGTTTATATAAGTAGTCGAGCAATGAAAAAGATGATAGCACATATCGGATGTTGGGTGCTTATGGCGTTTGTGCTGCTGGCTTGCAGTTCGCGTCCTGAGAATGTCCAGCATGTTGACCAGTTGCCGAAAATCTATCCTGACTATATCGGGGTGACAGTGCCTGTGGGTATTGCTCCGTTGAATTTCTCAATGGCAGAAGATGCCTTTACGGATATTGACGTGGAAGTAAAGGGTCAGAAAGGCTGTAGTCTGCATGTCAATGGCTCCTTTGCCGATTTCGACATAGATGAGTGGCACCAGTTATTGGCTGAAAACAAGGGTAGTCAGCTGATGGTTTCCGTGAGTGCCAGGAAAGACGGACAGTGGTATCAATATAAGGACTTTAGCATCTATGTGAGCCAGTATCCGTTGGATGAGTGGGGTATCACCTATCGTCGGATTCCCCCCAGTTATATGCTGTATAGCCACATGGGACTCTATCAGCGAAACCTGGCTGACTTTGAGGAACGGTCGATGATAGAGAATTCGCAAGTTCATGGCAATTGCATGAATTGTCATACGCAGAATCGTACAAATCCAGATCAGTATGTGTTTCACGTCAGAGGTTCACATGGTGCTACCGTTATTCATCGCCAAGGAATGGATGAGGTGTTGCAGGCCCGTAACGACACGTTAGGAGGCTCTATGGTTTATCCCTATTGGCATCCAGGTGGTCGCTATTGCACCTTCTCCACCAATAAGACCGCCCAGATTTTCCACATGGCAAACAACAAGCGTATCGAGGTTTACGATACGTCTTCCGATGTGTTTGTCTATGACACTCAAGAACATGTGGCTATCAAGGACTCTTTGTTGATGAAGAAAGATTGGATGGAGAACACACCGGTTTTCTCACCCGATGGCAAGTGTATTTATTTTATCACCACGCCCACTCGCAACTATCCGAAGGATTATGACAAGGTGAAATACAGCCTTTGCCGTGTGGCTTTCGATGAGGCTACAGGAAAGATAGGCAATCTGGTGGATACGCTGGTCAATGCTGTATTGACAGGCAAGAGTGCCACATGGCCTCGACCTTCTTACGATGGACGATATCTGATGTATACCCAGTTGGATTACGGCTATTTCTCTGTTTGGCACCCTGAGGCAGAACTCTTCCTGATAGACCTGAAAACGGGTGAGAACAGACCAATGAACGAGGTGAACAGCCGTAGGTCGGAGAGTTTGCACAACTGGAGCAGCAATAGTCATTGGTTCCTCTTTACCAGTCGTAGGGATGATGGGCTATACACGCGACTCTATTTCTCGTCAATAGATGAGCATGGACGAGCCACCAAGCCCTTTATGCTTCCACAACGCAATCCCAAGGAGTATTATCAGCAATTGTTGTATTCCTATAATACACCTGACTTTACGTCGCGTCCTGTCAAAATGGATGCCCGTGAAATGGGACGATGGTTAGAGAGTCCGAAGCGACAAAGCATACGCGCTGATTGGCGATAGCCTTATTGTTTTTTTGTCCGTGCCGACGGACTGCCAGTCCGTTCGGCTCGGACTGAGAGTCCGAAGCCTTCGGACAAACTGCAACTATTAAGACCCAAGGGTGTTTTATCATAACCTTGGGTTATTTCTCAATAAGCGTTCCTTAGCCTTACCCATCGTTTCCAACTAAACAGACTTGAAATTTTATTTTTTTTAATTTTGCTGCCATCCTGCCACCAAATGGCGTTAAACGCCCTGTTTAAAGGAAAAATCGGTGGCAGCAAGGTGGCAGCAAAAATTACTACGATACTAATTTTTTTTTCTTTCGGAGTAATTTTGTTTTCTTTCGGAGTAATTTTGTTTTCTTTCGGAGTATTATACTTTCTCCTCGTAACCTATATACTTACAGAGTATAAATCATATACTTATTGGTCATAACTCATATACTTATCTCATAACCACTTTCTTTCCTCCGATGATATAGATGCCACGGGGGAGTGACTTCAGTTGACTGCGCGTGCCGACTTTGACTCCCTGCAGGTTATATACCACATCGTTCTCTATCTCGCGATGGATCGTGGCGATACCTGTGGTCTGTTTGCTATAGTCATCGTTGTTGGTCAAATAGACATCATCAACATATAATGTTCCTCCTGTTGACCAGAAGTCAATGATATATACTTTCGAAAGATCGAAGGTCACTTCGCTGAGTTTGACAACTGTCATCTTGCTAGAGAGGGCCTTAATATATTCGCCGGCTCCCCAGATGTTATTAACGGGGAAGATACGGATCTCTCCACCGATATTCTGTTCCTGCTGCAGCTTGACAACTAAATATTTGTAGCCTGAAATGTCAATGCCTTCTGGATATTTCCATCCGATTTGTCCGTAGGCAGCCATCGTAAAGGCACGTGTGCTTTCATTGTAGCTGCAATTGTCCCAGATGGCAACCACATCTCCCTGCTTGAATGAGAAGAACTCTTTCGGAGTAACGGTAACGTTAAAGGTTGTCTGATACTGCTGATTATTCTTGTCAGTATAGCTGACGGTAACCTTGGTGGAACCAGCTGACAATCCTTTGATATAACCCGTGTTAGCGCTGGCAATAGCGGAATTGTCAAATGCATAAGTTGCCTGATCGCAGATTTCCTTTGTATGACCGTCAGCATAGTTGGCCTTTAGCGAGATCAGCACGTTGGCACCTTCTTCTATCTCTATGTCGCCAGTAGTAGCCGTGATGCTTGTGATGGTATAGGCAGCACCCGTCTCCTCCTCATCATCAGCATGAGGCCAGTTCACCTGATAATATACAGGATACCAATCCATGCAGGCTTTACCGCAGGCCTCTGGTAGTTCGTCAAAAGCAGGAACAACCTGAGGTGGAGTTAACAGCAACTTGTCGATATCCAAGAGACAACCTGTTCCTGAAAGGGTCATGGAAATGTTGCCAAAGTGGTCGTAAACGCCCTTGGTAATATTACCCCATACAGATGTACGGCCAGTAGCCCAAGTGCCGTAGTTAGACTCTACCCAGACACCATGCTCGTTATAGTGACCTGATCCTTCCTTAACAGGGCTCCAGTCAATCTCAGTGACGATGACAGGATAGGTATCGACTACAGGAACCAGACTATGGAAACTCTCTATCTTGCGCTGTGTGGCTGCAGGAACATCTTCTGCAGTCAGCTTCTTATCCTCACAGCCATACCAACCGTCATAGTCGTGTACGGCATAGCCGATATTTTTTAAATCATCAGTTATGGGATTAGTCACATAGCTGGTATAGTTGCCCTGCCAACCTGTTCCGGGTACCCAAATGATACCCGTAAAACCATTCGAGCGAATCTTGTCAACGATAGGCTGGAAGAAATCGTGCAGCGCCTTGGGGTCATCTTGGTTCTGTGCATTCTTGACACTGACTGGTTCATTGGCCAACTCAATGCTGATTTGGCCTGCATGCTGTTTGACATATTCATTCTGAGAGAATATATCCCATATCAACATCAGATACTGGTTATAGTAGTCGCCTACCTTCAGGTCATGAGGACAGACACCCGGTGGGCGAACTACCACATACAGTCCATGGCCCATAGCCTTTTCTGCCAATTTCAAATATAAGATTGGTAAATAATGTCTGTAACGCGTCTCGCTGAAATGCGAGATATCGGCCTCACCGCTCACTTCTTGTTCATTCGGGTCTAAGGTTATCTCCTTATCATTCTTCGTGATCTTCGAGAATCCTGTGGCAAAGATACTCGCATCATTGGTCCATGCTGGATCCATGTGCAAACGGAACACATTGCACTTGGCTTGTTCCATTCCATCGAAAATCTTTTCGAAGTATGGTAGGCATTTCGCCACACCTGCATCATCATAATTGGTCGGATTGGCATCCCACGGTGAACCCCAACGCCAATCGTTAAAATACATATTCGGTGTGTCCATTACACCATGTAATACAACCTGGTTGCCATGCTTGTCAACCAACCAGCGACCTTCGACATGTAGTGTAGGTAACGGCTTTACTCCTTGAGCCCAAATGGTGATGCAGCCCAGCAACATCAGCCAAGTGATAATGTTTCTTTTCATTTTTTTGATGATGACTTGTTTTATGCTGCAAAGTTATACATTATTATACAAAGAACGATGTAAAAATGTAACCACTATTTGGTTTTGAGACACCAATTAAAATTCGTGTTACATTTATCTCTTTTGTCTAAAGAAGTCTTGCATCAGTTGGCGGCATTCTTCTTCCAGGATGCCACCTGTTACGTTGCATTTGGGATGTAAGGCATGAGGGGCGTAGTCGTGATAGCCGCGCTTCTCGTCGCGACAGCCATAGACAATACGGGGAATCTGGCTCCACCCTAAGGCTCCGGCGCACATGATGCAAGGCTCTACCGTGACGTAAAGGGTACAGTCGGTCAGGTATTTTCCCCCTAACTCGTTGGCTGCTGCGGTGATGGCCTGCATCTCGGCATGGGCTGTGACGTCGTGCAGTGTTTCGGTCAGATTATGGGCACGGGCGATGATGTGGTCTTGGCAAACCACCACGGCACCAATGGGTATTTCGCCTTCGTCAAAGGCTTGTTGTGCCTCGGCAAGTGCCTTGCGCATGTATTGCTCGTCTTTTTTTTGTTGTTCCATGTTGCAAAAGTACGGAATTTTTTTCGTAATTCTGTCATTTCATGGCGAAGTTATTTACACTCGGCATAAAAAATAAATATATTAATTTTGTTCTGCCCTTGTTTTTTCGTAACTTTGCAACATGGAATGGAAAATTATACATATCAACGAGACGGATTCTACCAACCGATGGCTTCGTGAACAGGGTGGGGATGATGATGTGGTGGTATGGGCTGATTACCAGACGGCAGGCCGCGGGCAGGGAAAGAATACGTGGGAGTCGGAGCGAGGAAAGAACTTGTTGTTCTCCCTTTTGCTGCACCCCCGGAATATCCCTGCCAACAGGCAATTCGCTATTTCCATGCAAGTGTCTTTAGCTATCTGTGAGGCTTTGGGAGAACGGATTGGCGACCTGAGCATCAAGTGGCCCAATGATATCTATTGGCGTAATGCCAAGATTTGTGGGATATTGATAGAAAACCGGTTGAAGGGGAGTCATATCCGCGACAGTATTGTGGGGGTAGGCCTGAACGTGAACCAGCGTCAGTTCCATAGTGATGCACCTAATCCGGTGTCGCTATGGCAGATTTGTGAGCGGACGACAGACCGCGAGCAGTTGCTGAACGACATCTTGAAGGCATTGGACCACTATTGGAACAAGGATGTGAAGGCTCAGTATCTCTCTATGCTCTATCGCCATAAGGGTTTTCATCCTTATGCCGACAAGGACGGTGCTTTTATGGCAGAGATCATGGATGTGGAGGACGATGGGTACTTGTTGCTGCGAGACGAAGAAGGCAAGGAGCGCCGCTATGCATTTAAAGAAGTTTCATTTATTATATAAATAAGGTATATGGCACGATTTAAAAGAATTCTATTGAAGCTTTCGGGTGAGAGCTTGATGGGTAAGCAAGGCTTTGGCATTGACCCAGAACGCCTGAGTGACTATGCTCGTCAGATTAAGGAGGTGAGCGAGATGGGTGTACAGATTGGCATCGTTATCGGTGGTGGCAACATCTTCCGAGGATTGTCTGGTTCGCAGAAAGGCTTTGACCGTGTGAAGGGTGACCAGATGGGTATGTGTGCGACGGTCATCAACTCGTTGGCACTATCGTCAGCACTGGGAGCCATTGGTGTGAAAAACAAGGTGTTGACGGCTATCCGTATGGAGCCTATTGGTGAGTTCTATACGAAGTGGAAAGCCATTGAGGCTATGGAGGCAGGCTATGTCTGTATCTTCTCGGCAGGAACGGGTTCTCCTTACTTTACTACAGATACAGGTTCTTCGCTGCGTGGTATCGAAATCGAGGCTGATGTGATGTTGAAGGGTACTCGTGTGGATGGTATCTATACGGCTGACCCTGAAAAGGATCCTACAGCTACTAAGTTTGATGCGATTACCTATAAGGAGGTGTTGGCACGCGGCTTGAAGGTGATGGACCTCACGGCTATCTGCATGTGTTCAGACAACAACCTGCCTATATATGTGTTTAACATGGATGTAGTGGGTAACCTGAAGAAAGTAATGGATGGAGAGGAGATAGGAACGTTAGTGCATAATTAATTCATTTAAGTTTTGCATTCGCTCAACTCCTTACTCAACTTGCGAAAGTTGAGTTAAGATTCCTCAACGAAGTCAACATATTCGCCATCAGAGTCGTCGAAAATCTTCTTGTTTTCACGCTCTTGATGGCGATTGTCTATAATAGTCTCGCCCGTCTCTGTCCGAGTATGACGGGTGGTTGACTGGTATTCCCGTTGAGCACCCTGTGCCTGTTGGGAGTTTTGAGTGCGACTACTGTATTGCTGGCGCCTACGGCCTGTCTCCGTACGATAGTTAAAAGCTTGCTGGTCTGCTGCATCCTGGACGGCTTTGCGGAATTCTCTTATCTTTTTAAGGATGAATCCGCCCGTCAGCATCAAAATGAGGATGAAGAGGAAAAAGAGAAAGAGCAGAAAGCCCAGAAGACCTTTTAACATAATCATAGTGTTTAAGTTATTTAGAAAGGTAGCTGTTGGCTACCGAGAGGATGACATACCATGCAATGATGGCTGCCAGTCCACTTACTCCAAGAAAGAGTAAACGGGGTACGCAGGTAATCAGGAAGATGTACTTAATCTCGTTGACTTTCCAGCCCCAAGTCTTAAGCTTTAGCGCAAACATAGGAACCTCAGACACCAACAGGTAGCAACTGATGGGCAGCAGCACCAGTATTCCGTAGAAGTATATTTCTGGCAAC
>JAEEGL011849945.1_pt1 | contig 12567 bp, 13 predicted proteins | sample 9134231 | NCBI WGS metagenome assembly JAEEGL01 (sample SAMN16246548, study PRJNA631951) | gut metagenome | biome: gut microbiome; feature: rumen; material: fiber-attached | host: Bos | place: Iran: Karaj | collected 2018-10
GCAATCAACGTCCGACTTGATTTGATCCATGGATTGTCTATTAGCGTAAGCCGAACAATATGCCCAGACCTTTATATTTGACGCGTAGGGGATTTCTTCGCGTCATATTCTTTTCGTCTTGATTTGTTTCTTCCAAATTCGTATCTTTAGTCGGACTTATCGTTGGGGATTTGGTTTTAAAACCACTAGCGTTCAAATCGGGCATGGACGACACGACGCTAAGAATAATCTAACAAAAAACATATTCACATGGCGACGCCTTTATTCCAACAAAACGCAGAAAGACAATGATGCACAGCTACTCTATATTTGTCAGTCAGAAAGCATTGACTATTGCGTTTCTTTTCTTTCTGCTCGTATCAATTCCGTTTGTAGAAGGTTGGGGACAAGTTCCTCGTACAGGCGCCAGAGAACTTAGCACGCCTACTCCGTCTCTTCGACAGAATCAGACGTCTCAGCAACTTAATGCGCCGCGCGCGGGTGCAAACGCTCCAGCTTCACCCTCACAAGTTAAATCCGCCGTTGCGTCTCAGAAAGAATCTTGTGTGTTAAAATCTTCCCATGCCGTAGGTTCGACCGACGTCGTTGAAGTTTCGATGGAAGCGGCCGGGGAGATTATACAGACGAGTAAAGAAGGCAAAACGGAACGTTCAGATATGGAAGTCGTCGCCGGTTTTAAATATGAGGAACGTTATACCAAGTATTCGACGACTGGCCCTCTTCGCTCGATCCGACGTTATGAACAAGCGGGAATGAAACGTAAACTTGGCGCAAACGTCGCGCGTCCGCTGCTCGATAGTTCTAGGAAGTTCATTGTATCTGAATTCGACGGAAAGACTTCGCGCGTGTACTCCGAGGGAGGTCCGATGAAGGACGAGCAATATGCGCTTATTCATGAACTCCCTTTTAACACGACGCTCTTAGACCGTCTTCTCCCCAATCGTGAGGTCAAACTTGGCGAAGACTGGGGGTTGTCAGACGAACTTGTTGTCGCCCTACTTGGAGTCGACGCTATTGAGAATAACACGCTCCGTTTAACACTCACGTCTGTTTCCGACGCCTTTGCCGAGGTTGAACTCTACCAGATTAGTAAAAAAGACTCGAACGGAAACGACGCCGTCAGCACGCTAGAATGCGCGTCAGAAGGAGCAAGTCTTGGACTTGATATCGAAGGAAAACTCCAGTTTGATCTCAAAGCAAATCGCATCACAAGGTTCAGGTTGCATATCGACGAGCGACGGTCGGAAAGCGTGGCCACGCCAGGACTAAAATGGTCGGCCACAATTAAGATCAACATAGCTCCGCTTGAAGAACCTGATAAGCTTACGGATAAAGAGATCGCGTCTTTTGCCGATTCTCCCTCTCCTGAACAGCTCATGCTTTATTACAACGCCCAGAAAGGGCCGTGGAAATTCCAGCATTCTCGTGCTTGGAAAATGATCGAGGACGGCGACAAGGTAACCGCGCTTTGTTACTTGAAGGGCGGAGAAGCGGTTGCACAATGCAACGTTCTTTCGAATGGTAAAATTGATCTTTCTTCCAAGCCAACCTTGGCTGGTTACAAAGACGAGATCAAAAAGGGGTTGGGAGAGCGATTCGTCGAGTTCAAACAAGACGCGTCATACGACGGTCCAGGTGAAGTTTCTATTTACTACGTCGTCGCGGACGGCTACTACGACGAGCTTCCATTCCGCTGGATATACTACCTTGTAACCGACAAGGAGGGCAATCAAGCGACTATTATGTTTGAGTTACGCGCCGATCTTCTTGAGCAATACGACGATTCTGGCAATGAGATCGTCGAATCGTTCCGCCTCGTGCCACGTTCTGTCGCAGGCCTGCGCGAAGCGCTGGAAAACGCCGATACGTCGACTAACGTCAAAACAAAAGATACGACTAGATAAGACGCTATTCTCCGTGCCTCTAATCACGCCGTGGCGTTCGACGTTTACGTCGAATTCGTTGCGGCGTTAATTTATAACGACGATTCACCATGAAAAAAAGTGATGAAAAAGCAGCCCTTGACGCGCCGTTAAAGACTCAAAACAATGACGCCGGAATTGTGAATATTCCAAGAAAAAAGGTTTCCTTAAAAGAGAAAAGACAATTGATCGAACTCACGCTTGACGCGCTTAAAAAGGAGTTCCCTGCGCCCAGGTGTGCGCTCGAACATGAAACGCCTTTTGAGCTTCTTGTCGCTGTTATTCTTTCGGCTCAATGTACAGATAAGCGCGTCAATATGGTCCTACCCGGACTATTCAAACGTTTCCCAAACGCAAAGGCTTTTGCAGAAGCGCCCCTTGAGGAAATAGAGCAAGAGATTAAAACTTGCGGACTTTATCACTCTAAAGCGGCCAACCTCTCGAAAACGGCTAAAACGCTCGTTGAAAAGCACGATGGAATTGTTCCTTCGAACTTCGAAGAACTTGTTTCCCTTCCAGGAGTTGGTCGTAAAACGGCAAATTGTGTTCTTGGCGTAGCGTTCCAAATTCCATCAGGGTTCGTCGTAGACGCCCACGTCCTTAGACTCAGTCAAAGAATTGGTTTCTCAGATGAAACGACTCCTGAAAAAGTCGAAGAAGACCTGAATCGCCTAACCCCCCGTAACGAATGGATTGATTTGAGCCATCGACTTATCTATCTTGGACGACAGTATTGTTCCGCCCGCTCTCCCAAATGTGAAAAATGTCCCCTAACGTCTTTTTGCTTAAAACGCCTTCGAAATTGAGGTCGGTATAATATGCCGTCGATAAAAATTATAATAGCCGCAGTCATGCTCGTTTGTTCCAACACGTTCATGACAATTGCCTGGTATGGGCTTCTCGCGCCCATGCGTAATAAACCTTGGATTATCGCGGTTCTCGCAAGTTGGAGCGTCGCCTTTTTCGAATACCTAATTATGGTGGCTGCCAACCGAATAGGTTCGACTGTCCTATCGCTTTCGCAACTCAAAATAATGCAGGAGTCAATTTCCCTTCTCGTCTTTGTCCCGTTCGCTGTGTTTATTGCCAAACAGCAACTCAGTTGGAACTATCTTTGGGCGGGACTCTGCATTGTCGGCGCAGTTTTTTTCATATTTAAGACTTGATTCGAAAAATCGTTTCTAAAAAGATAAAACGTAGCAACGTTTAACTCAGAATTTTGGATAGTTGCATAAAGAGAGAGTTGAAATGCCACAATTAAAAGAAGATTATTCGCCGCGAGGAAATCGCGCTAGGGAACTTTTTCTCCAAGGTTATAACTGTTGTCAAGCCGTTCTTTTAGCCTTTAACGATATGACGGGTCTAGACGACAAATCAGCGGCGCGGGTCGCATCGGGCTTCGGCGGAGGTATTGGCATGCTGCGCGACGTTTGCGGCACGTTCACCGGCGCGTGTATGGCCCTTGGACTGATCGAGGGGTATGATCAGCCAAAGGCGAACGAAATCAAAAAAGAACTCTTCGCTCAAATACGCGAATTTGCAAAGCGCTTCGCCAACGATAACGGTTCATACGTTTGTCGCGAACTTCGAAGCGCCGATGCTCCAGTGCAAAACGTTAACCCCTCTGACCAGGGAGAGATAAGTCGTCGGAAGCGATCGTGCCCAGAGCTATGCGCTTACTCTGCGCAACTTCTTGAAACGCTACTCCTTGAACAAGCTGGAAACCATGCGTAACGACGTCAGTCGCTCCAAGCAAAAATGGGCGACTTCGTTTAAAGACGGAGTCGCCCATTGTCGTTTACCGTTGAATTCGATTAGCGTGGATAAAAATCACTTTTCGCCAGTTTCGCTCCCTTCACCCCCCGTCGAACCCGGCTTTTCGATCTCGCTACAACGCTTAAGGATATGTTCAAACGCTTCGTCGATTTGTTGAGATTTTACATTTTCAATTGAACCGGAATCGCAGGCAACCGCAAAACTCGGATCAATTGGCAAGCGAAAAACTTTTTCGATCCCGTGAGTTCGAGCGACCTCGTCAAGGTTGCTCTTGCCGAAAATCGCCAATTCTTCGCCGCAATGCGGACACTTAAACGTGGACATATTCTCGACGAGCGCCAAAACAGGCACTTTCATCATCTCCGCCATTCTGATCGCCTTAGTCACAATCATTGAAACTAGATCCTGCGGCGTGGCGACAACGACGACTCCCTTAATTGGCAAAGATTGAAAAACAGTAAGTGGAACGTCGCCCGTCCCAGGGGGCATATCAACGAACATGAAATCGACGTCGCTCCATACGACGTCCTTCCAAAATTGCTTGACGGCGCCGGCGATAACTGGACCGCGCCAGATAACGGGCTGGGAAGGATCCTGCATAAGAAGATTGATCGACGCCGTCGAAACGCCAGTTTTCGTCAAAACAGGAGTGATGCCAAAGGGCGTGCCCGACATTTGCTCGCTGACGCCAAACGCCTTTGGAATCGACGGTCCGGTAATATCCGCGTCGAGAATAGCCGTACGATATCCGCGGCGTTGCGACGCGCAGGCGAGAAGCGCTGAAACCAACGATTTACCGACGCCGCCCTTGCCGCTGACAACTCCGACGACGTTTTCAATCCGACTCATCTCGTGAGGCGCCTCAAGCAGACTCTCAGGAGACTGTCGAGACGAGCATTTCTCTCCACACGAACTGCAATTATGCGAACATTCGCCCATAGTTTACCCTTCTTTGACAATGAAACGCGCCTGAGTTACGCATGCGTTGTCTTAATCTGAACCTTTCTCTCCGCGATTTTGAACGAATTGCTGAATCGTTGCGACGAGTTTTCGCGCAACGTCAGTTTTCTTCCCATATGCATGCGCTAGACAACGACCTTGGATATCAAGAATATCGACGCTCGTATCGACGCCGTTAATCGACGCCGGTCCGTTAACGACAATTAAATCACAATGCTTGCGTTGGAGTTTCTGAAGCGCTTTTATATGGTGATCCGACGTTTCCAGCGCAAACGCAACAAGCCATTGCCAACCGTTTGGATCGTCCTTTGCACGCTTCATTTCACCGAGCGCGGCCATGACGTCGGGCGTTTCACACAAGGGCAAAAACCACTGCCCATGGGCGTTTACCCCTCGCGTTAGGTTCTCCTTGGATATTTTGTCTTGAGAAACGATTATCGGCTTAAAATCGCAAGGAGCCGCCGCGCCAATCGCTCCTATACATTCAGGGAAAATCTGCATTGCAGCAACATGCATTTCTTGAGTCGACGTAACGCTGATGACATCCGCGGCAACAGGATACTCAACCTCGACAGGACCGCTCACAACCGCAACTTCATACCCTGCGTCAAGACAAGCCTGAGCCAGAGCGGCGCCCATACGTCCGCTCGAAGCGTTCGTAAGGTAACGAACGGGATCGAGATATTCGCGAGTCGGACCTGACGTTATCAATATTTTGGACATATCGGCGACATGATGTTAGCAATAAAAAAGCGTCCGGCAGGATCGCCCGATCCAGCGTCGACATCAGCCAATATACAAGCTTCTAAAAACCCGTCAACCCTCGAACTAGCAGTTGCCAACACACACGCAAAAACTATAATCAAGCGATGGCGCGAGGTTCGAACGTCGGCGCTGCCGCCGCTGGTCCCATGCGCCCCAAAGGAGCGTTGCCATGTATTCTCGACTCTTTGTCAAGACGCTGTTTATTCTCGTCCTTACCTGTGTTGCTTTGTTAGTTTTTCGCTTTCCTGTTTTCGTCAGAGCTGACGAGGAACCTGTTCCGATAGTCCTTTACGATTCGAGCAAACAGACGACGCTCGACGCCAAAAGGAAGAATCTTGAAGAAAAACAACAAGGAACCGGTAATAAAGCGCCCTCAAATGTTGTTTTCATGGACGATGAAATCGACTCTACAAACTCTGACGAAGAAGACTTCTCTCTCTCTGATGAGGAAGATTTCTCCCTTAGCCCTGACAGTCCGGACGACGCTGAGCCCGGGCTATCTAATGCCAATGAAGTCCAATCAGCAGACGACGTCGCGCCTGATTCCGCCTTAACAAACGTCGATACTGTCGACGTGCTTATCGACATGCGTCATGCGTATGATTTCTCCGATTATCCACTGTCCGTCGACGACCGTTATTATCATCGCGTCTACTCCTTCCACCGTGCGTTTGAAAGTCTCAGGGCGCGAGGAGTCCGTGTAGAAAAATATGATTCAAAAGAACCGATAACGTCAGAAAACCTTGCGCGCTGTAAGACGCTTTTCATAAATCTTCCTTCTGGCGATAAAGAGCCCTTTTTAGTTTCTGAAATCATTGCTATCCGCGACTTTGTCGAATCCGGCGGTTCGCTCTTTCTCATTACAGATCACACAAACTGCTACTTTCATCAATCTCGACTCACGCCCCTCTTCCACGAATTGGATATCAAACCTCAGCATTACGGAGTCTGCGACAAGGAACAGTCGTTAGGTTCTTCCGGTTTCGGCTGGATTTACATCGACAAATTTGACGAGCATCCAATTACGCGGGGACTGCGTCACATAGCGTTCCAAACCGGCGGCGGGGTCGATCCGCGTTTTGCAGTCGCATGGTCTGGTCCTAACTCATGGCAAGACGCGCCTATAATGCCAATTTACGGCGAAGCTGATCTTGCATACTACGGCAACTTTTCCCTTGATTCAAACGAATCTGCCGGTTCTTCGGGAGTAGTCCTCGCTAAAGAACTCAAGAAGGGCAAAATTGTCGTCGTAGCAGATCAAAACATCTTCTCCCCTTTTTTTCTCCACTACCTCGACGTTTTTCGGCTTTGGAACAACATATTTGCATGGACGCTTGATCGTCCAGACCTCGCAGACGTTTCCCAATACGTTCAAACCGTCAAACAAGGTCGCCTCCTCGTCTGCTGGGAAGAACTCATGCACGACGCGTCGCGTTTTGGCGATCCTGATCCAAACGGTTATTACCATATATTTACGACTCTTTGCCGATACTATAACATTTTCTGCGTCGCTCACAACGATCCGGCGATAACGCCCGACGCTATTGTTCTCCTTCACGGCGGTAAGACGTATTCTCCTGAAGGACTTGATTACGCATACAAACAACTTCTCGCTGGCAAACCCCTTATCGTTATTGATCCAAGCGACGACGTCCTCGACGACGAAAGTTCAGAACTCTCGATCCTTGTTAAAAAACTCGTTAACGAGGCGGGCGTAGGCTTTAGCGTCTCTTCGCCGATTGACAATACGTCAGGCAAAAATTACGTCGAACGGTTCGAATTGACAAACGACGGAACAATAACCCTTGTTCGTTGCCGAAATTCATACGACAATAATTCCATTCCCAAGCCCGAGTCGCGTCTTCTGTTTACCCAAATGGAAGATATTAAGGTTCTACTGAATGTAATCGACGCCGCCCTTAAGCCGAAAGAGGTCTCGGGTAATCAGGATAAAACTTCGAAAGTAGAAACTGAGACGGCAGAACAATAATCGAAATACTTAGAGATTTATTCCTAGAAATAGCGGCGATTCGTCTTCGTCGTTTATGAGAATAAATCTTATTTTTCAGTCGGAAAAACGGGGTAGCCGTCGCTCTCCATTTCGTTGCGTTCCATAGTCCCGTCGCTGTTAAACTCGACCGCCTCGTAATGTGGGAAAAGAATCTGTTCAGAAATAAACGGAATGACGTCGACTTCGGGGTCATGAGGCGAAACGGTCAGATTTCCGCTCAATTTTCGGACCTTACTCTCCGCTACTGTCGTGATAATTTCAATCGTAACATATTTTAGCAGAGGAAAAACAACGCCGACGGCAAGAACGACTCCTGCGACTAGAGGGATTGCGACGTCTATAAGGCGTCCTGGCTCACGACCGTCGTCTCGAGGAGTTCTTACCCCGCCTCTCTCGCTGTAGTCGACGCTTCTACTTTCGAGTCCGCGGAACATTTTTAAAACAACGCTCCCGACGTACACCGGCGGCGCAGTCGCTATAAGGAGCGCTCTCGCAAGCAGGCTTGGCGGGGTATCCGAAGCGGTCATGTCGTTCGTTCCCTCTTCTTCCCAATAGTACTCGTTGCGTTCGATAGCGTTGGGCGTATGTCCTAAAAGTTCTGCAAGTCGCAAATCCTCCGCAGTAAGAGTCGGACCATTCTCGTCGTCAGTTTCGCCAGCTACGGCAAGATAAACGCCGAGGTTCTGTAGAATACTGGAACTCTGACCAAAAATTGCCGCAATTTCTTCAAGAACTTCTTCCCTTGTCAAAGAAGTCTTTTGATCTGGAACGCCCTTTTTCGCTAGGCGATTTCGTTCTTCATTGTCGGATTTAGATCTAAGTTCGCCAAAAGAATAAGGCTTGACGCGACGCAAACGATCCACGGGCTTGACACGGCCGCGTGTGTATGCCAAAGGATTGAGCGTAAATCGAGAAAATACGTCCGAATCGTCGCCAGAATCGAACTTGAAGTATTCTTCGTTCGAATCGCTTGGACATGATAAAACCGCGACGTCCCGAAGATCAGAACTGTAGCGGACGAATTGCAACTCGTCAGATTTATAAGAAACGACCTTTGTTACAAAACCGGAATCCCATTGGGCTTTAGTCTCGACTTGAAGCGAATCAGAGTCGACGTCGACCGGCGGAACGACAAAAGTTTCTTCGTCGCTCAATAAATCCGAACCCGAAGAGAGACAAGAAGTTCCATCGTCAAAAGAGGAGGTAGAGAACACGACGTTTAAGTCGCTGTTCGGTTTCTTTTCAGCAAGACGATACAGACCGGAAGAAGATAAAAAAGATCGCCGAAAGGATTGCGTAAATCGAGACGGTTTAAGAAGTCTTCGACTTCGTTCCTCGTCCGTAAGAATCGAGGCGCGTTTGAAAACAAACGCCACCTCTTCTCGACGCGGAACAACGACTCGCTTCGGAATAAAACGGAGCCTTTTAGAACGAGATATTTCTACTTCTGGCGAAGCAGATTTACCCCTTGTTACTACGTCGTTATTATCTACGTCGAGATCGGCTTCAGCAGGGGAAGAACTAAAGGATTCAGCGGGAAGTCTGCGACGAAGCGCGTCGTCGAGGGCAAGATTAGCGTCGGAGTGAGAGGAAACGTTGACAAGTTCGTCTTGGATTGTTGAAAGCGCGTGGGCAAGGGAAGAATCAGCGCGAACTTCGTCTTCAAAAGACCGCGCGTCCTCCGGACTCATACGCCCTAGAACGTAGGCTATCAGTTTTTCACGATCCAAGTCGTTCACTTCTTACCTCGACGCCAATCAAAAACGGCGCATGACAAGCGCTCAAGCGTTTTACAATCAACCAAGTTGAAAAACGCGTAAACGAATTGACTAAACGCGGTAAGAACGTCGTCGGCTTCGGTTCAACTAATCTAACGCTGTTCGCTAGCGTAAAATAAACGTTTCGGAAAAACGTCCAACCTCTCCCCGACGAGAAGATCCCTCGTCATTTCCAGCGCTCTCCGAAGTCGACGTGCGACAGTCGTCGAAGCAAGGTTAAGAACTCGAGCCGCTGCAACGTACGTCATTCCCTCAAAAAACACGATCTCAACGACCTCGCGATAAGATGAAGGAAGTCGTCGTATCGCAGCGTGCAGACGCAACTCAAAGTCCTTTTGTTCTGCGACCTCGGCAGGATCAGGCGCGTTACCTTCAAGTTCGTTCGTCCTAGAGGACGTCTCCGCAGAAGGAACTTCGTCGAACGATACATGTTTGACCCGAGCGGAACCTCTGAAAAAAACATTAATCGTCTGGGAATAAGCGACTCGATATATCCAAGGACGGAAACGGCGAGAAGAGTCAAATTGACCCAATTTTTCAATAACACGCGCAAAAGTCGCTTGAAGCGCTTCCTCGACCTCGTACGGGACGAGTCCGAATTGTTTGGACAAATAACGAGCTAAAACCGGGCGATATCGACGAACGATCTCCTCAAAGCACCTTTCGTTTCCGAACGTTCGATACTCAAAGACAAGTTCTTCGTCATACCAAGAGCTCAATTCAGGGGTTACGGCGACACAGTCAATCATAGCGTTCATTCTTAACCTGTCGGCTGGTTTGACGATCTCTTATCGATTTCGGGTTTCCACCCTCTACAATAAAAAACCGCGCAGGGAAGTATACAAGGGAAACGGCGATTGAATAAAGAGCAATTTCGACGTTTTCTCACGAAAACGAGCAAAAATCTTCCAACGTGGTTGTGTTTCCATATCACGGCGCAAACGCAAGCCCCTATTCTCATAGCGCTACGGACGTGAAATCCAACCATCTAACGACCAGATTGAAGACGGCGTCAACGCAAATAACAACCTGCGTGAAGGCTTTGAAAATCTACAGGCGACGCCGCCAATGCTAAAGTACGGTTTTAGAGATAAAATCTTTCAAAAAATTTCTTCTAAAAACTATTTTTCTTTAATGTTTTCAAATTTTGTTCGTTGGTCGTTACAATCCGAACGACAGATTTTGTACAACCTCTCTATTTCAACAGTAAACTATGAAAAAACTATTGATTTATGAATTATTACTCCCCTTAATTTCTTGAGAGTTGGAAGAACGATTGCGGAATTGCTATAGACTCCGAATATTGTTTTCTCTACTCTCTGTCCGTCTCTTGTCAATTATAGAGGGAAAATAGTCGAATCTCATATGATAATGTCACAAGCAGGAATGGCGTTCATCGGAGAAGTATTGCCTTCGAAACTCGATATGGCGCGGCTCGGGCGTCGAGCGGTCGTCGTAACGGCGCTCTGTTCTTGTCTTATCGCCGTCTTTTCCGGTTGCAACGGCGTTCGGCGAAGACTGACTATCACGTCAGAACCTTCAGGCGCGATCGTGTATCTAAACAATAAAGAAATTGGCAAAACGCCAATTTCACAATATTTCCTATATTCCGGAACCTACAACATTAAGTGCTGTAAAGAAGGTTACGAAATGAAGGAAATATACTATAAGGCCGGTTGTCCCTGGTATCTTTATCCGGGAATTGATTTCTTCTCTGAAAATTTCACACCTGGCGAACTCAGAGACGAACAATCCTGTCATATCGTTCTTGAACAAAAACGAGAAATACCCGAGAACGAACTCTATGAAAAAGCGTCGAGGCTCCGCGAAGAAGTGCACAACAACTCGGTCGATCGTTATTCGACGGGTCAAAAAACGGCGCCTTGACGATTCTTTGCCTTCCTTTCTCGTAATGTGCTTTTCACCGAAAAAGTATCGTTGTTGTCCCACCGTTTTTGCTAAAAAAACCGAATACGCGACTTCTCCCCCCTTTTCAAGAAAATTCAGGACGGTAGACTACTACGCAAACCTTGGACGGAACGATTTGGATTGCTTGTGTTAGGCGCATGTCCTGATCGCTCTGCTCGACGGGCGGAAACGCCGTCGAAGTCGTTGTCAAACGGCTTTTCAAGACGACAACTCGCTAGGTCGTCGCATTCGACCAGATTTAACCAGACCGCTCCTATTTCGTCTGCGTTTTGTGGGGATAGTTTCTCCGGTGCGTTTTTGTCGTTCCTCCATGGTGGTTTTGAAACGGCAGACGTCGGTTTTCTTATCATCATCGGAGCGTGTTCTATAACTTGTCGTGGGATTTCTGACGCCGTCTGCCGACGGAAATTCCGTTGTTCCGCGAAAATAGCTACGGTTCAGTTCATTGTTTAAAGGTTGTCATAATGGAAAAGAAATGGACGTTGACGCACAAGACTTACGTCGCTAAACCCGGCGAAGTCGAACAGAAGTGGTACGTGGTCGACGGCGCCGATAAGGTTGTCGGTCGTCTCGCTAGCGATATCGCTATGATACTTATGGGCAAGCACCGCCCGACCTACACGCCCAATGTCGATACAGGAGACTATGTAATCGTCACGAACGTCGACAAGGTCAAGTTCACTGGTCGTAAGTGGGAAAATAAAAAATACACTTGGACGACCGGTTACCCGGGCCTCCGTAGCGAAACGGCCGGCGAGCGACTTGCGCGTCGTCCTGAGCTTATCCTTCGTGAAGCTGTTCGCCGTATGCTCCCAAAGAACAAACTTGGCGTTCAGATGCTGACCAAACTCAAGACCTACACCTCCGAAGAGCATCCGCATCAGGGTCAAAAACCTGAGGCTCTTGAGTTGCCCCAAAAGTGAATCTGCGAACAGTAAACGTTAATTAAAGGGATAAAACAGAATGATTAAACGTGGCAATTACGTCATTGAAGGCAACGGCAAGAACGATAAACTCGGAACAGGTCGCCGTAAGTGCGCCGTCGCGCGTGTTCGCGTCCGAGCAGGTCAGGGACGTATCAGCGTCAACAACCGTGAATTTGAAGAATTTTTCCGTTCCGTGCAGCTTCGCAACTCCGTCCTTGCGCCGCTAATCGCAACTGAAAAACGTGAATCCGTCGACGTCGTCATCACCGTCTTTGGCGGTGGAACGACCGGTCAGGCCGACGCGTGTAAGCTCGGCGTCGCTCGCGCTCTCTTGGCTTACGATCCTGAATGCGAGTCGATTCTCCGCGAGAAGAATCTTCTTACCCGCGACGCTCGTGAGGTTGAGCGTAAAAAGTACGGACGCCGCAAGGCTCGTCGTAGCACGCAATTCTCCAAGCGTTGAACTTGCAACTTCGGTTTTCTTAGAATCTGGAACAGAC
>JAEEGL012747267.1_pt1 | contig 12567 bp, 8 predicted proteins | sample 9134231 | NCBI WGS metagenome assembly JAEEGL01 (sample SAMN16246548, study PRJNA631951) | gut metagenome | biome: gut microbiome; feature: rumen; material: fiber-attached | host: Bos | place: Iran: Karaj | collected 2018-10
GACGTGGAGTTCCAGGGCGACGGCACGAAGGCCATCTTCTACTACATCGCCGACGGCCGCGTGGACTTCCGCCAGCTCATCAAGGATTTTGCGGAGGAGTTCCGGATCCGTGTGGAAATGAAGCAGATCGGTGCGCGGCAGGAGGCCGGGCTCATCGGCGGTCTCGGCATCTGCGGCCGGGAACTCTGCTGCGCCAACTACATCACCTCCTTCCAGTCGATCACGACCACGGCGGCCCGGACCCAGGACCTGTCGCTGAACCCGCAGAAACTGGCGGGACAGTGCGGCAAGCTCAAGTGCTGCCTCAATTATGAGGTGGCGGCCTATGCGGATGCCCGCTCGCGCATCCCGAAAGTCGTGGAACCGCTTGAGTTCGAGGATGGTCTGGCCTATCTGGTCAAGACGGACATCCTGCGCGAGACGCTGTATTTCTCCTACGAGAAAGGCTCGCTCTCCAACATCTATCCCCTTTCGGCGGAGGATGTGCGCGAGATCCAGCAGATGAACCGCCGGGGCGAGCGCCCCGAAACGCTCAAGCCGGACTTCGTGCCGTCGGCGCCGGAATTCGTGACGGCGGTCGGCGACGACAGCATCTCCCGCTTCGACGAGGCGCGGAAGAAGAAGCGGCGCAGCGGACGCGGCCGGAACCGCGGCGCAAAGCCCGCGGAGGCGGCCGCCGAAGGGCAGAAGGCCGGTCCGCGTCCGTCCGGCGGCGGGAACGGAAACGGCGGCAACCGGCATCACCGGCCGAATGGCGGAGGCAGGAGGCAGGATGCATAAGCCGCTGGTTGTCATACTATTTGCTGTCCTGTTCGCAGCCGTTTCGTGCCGCCAGCCCCGTTCGATGGAGCTGTTCGTTCCCGGCGGTGAGGGACCGTTCGAGTTCGCCCTGGACATGTCCGATCCGACCGCTGCCTACGATTTCGAGTTTTATACGCGCCTGGACGGCCGGCACCGGGACATCGAAACCGATGTCGAAATGCCGTTGACGCTGGTCTGGCAGTCGCCTTCGGACAGCCTGTTCGTGGAGACGGTCTATGTGCCGCTTACCGGCGGGGAAGAAACGTTCTATTCCCGGGAGGTGCGGGTTCCCTACCGCTCCGGGGTGGTGCCCGCCGAGCCGGGGATCTGGTCGCTCCGGGCGTCGCTCCCGGTCCGCGTGCCGGGCCTGCGCGGCCTGGGCCTGATTGTCAATCGGAAAGCATGGGACACGGAAAACTGAAGAAATTCGCTGAGAACGAGACCTTCGCCTGCCTGCTGCAGCCGGAGGCCTCTTCGGTCATGAGCCATGACGCGGAGCGCCGCCTGGTGCTGCACGACCACCCCGTCAAGGGCTGCTGGAACGCGCGGATGTTCTCGCGGCCGCAGCCCGTCGTGCTGGAACTGGGTTGCGGAAAAGGGGAGTATACCCTCTCGCTGGCGGCGCGGCACCCGGAAAACAATTATATTGGTGTGGACATCAAGGGCGCCCGCCTCTGGAAAGGGGCGAAGCAGGCGACGGAGGAGGCGCGGCCGAACGTGGCCTTCCTGCGTTCCCGCATCGAGTTCCTTCCGGCGCTGTTCGCGCCCGGCGAGGTCTCCGAGATCTGGCTGACCTTCTCCGACCCGCAGCTCCGGAGCGAGAATGCGCGGCTGACCAGCCCCGTGTTCCTGGAGCGCTACCGGCAGTTCCTGCGTCCCGGCGGCATCATCCATCTCAAGACGGACAGCCGCTTCCTCCACGAGTACACGGCCGCGGTCGTCCGGGCCAACGGGCTGGAGGTGCTGGCGAAAGGCACGGATATCTATAAGGAGGGCTTTTCCCTGTCGGATTCCAGGGGGACCGTGGTGCTCCCGAACCCTTCGGACTCCCCGTCCCTCCCGCCGTCTTCCTCCGCCCTGACGGATTGCCGTGCCGTTTTCGAGGTGCAGACCTTCTACGAGTCGATGTTCCTGGAAATGGGCCTTCCGATCACGTACATGGCCTTCCGGATCGACAGGGAAGGCCCCTATGCCGCCCCGTCGGATTTCGACGCCGACTACTGGCGGGCGGCGGAAGGCCCGCGCCGGACGTTCAGCCACCAGCCCGCCCGCAAGGGATAGTCCGCGCCTCAGGGGCGGACCCAGTGGATGCAGATGCCGTCGCGCTCCATGCCGCGGAACCAGGTCATCTGGCGCTTGGCGAACTGGTGGATGGCGTTGGCGAGCATGACCTTCATTTCCTCCAGGTCCAGGAGGCCCAGGATGTACTGGGTGACGAACTTGTATTCCAGGCCGTAATAGACGAGGTCCTCGGCGGGGATGCCGCTCGCGAGCAGACCCCGGACTTCGTCGACGAGACCCTCGGCGAGGCGCTCGTCCAGCCGGCGGTCGATGCGCGCGACGCGTTCCTCACGCGAGACGAGCGTGCCGATGTAGAAGGCTTTCTTCGGTAGGGAATCCGTCCTTACTGCGGGGTTTTCCTCTTCATACAGAGCCACTTCCAAAGCGCGGATGGTGCGCTTCTTCGATTGCAGGACGCCTTCCGGGGTGTCCGGCCGGAGGGCAAGGACGCGGGCGCGGAGGGCGGCATGGTCCTCGGCCTCGAGCGCTGCGCGCAGGGCGTAGTCCGGCTCGACCTGGGGGAGGCGGTAGCCGCAGGTGGCGGCTTCGATGTAGAGACCGGAGCCCCCGCACAGGATGGGAAGCCCCCCGCGCGCCCGGATGGCGCTGTAGGCCTCTTCAAAGTCCCGCTGGTACTCGAAGATGTTGTAGCGGGAGCCGGCCGGGGCGATGTCGATGAGGTGGTACGGGATCTCCCCGTATTCGGCGAGGTCCTTGCCCGTTCCGATGTCCATGCCGCGGTAGACCTGGCGGGAATCCGCGGAGAGGATTTCCGCGCCGGCCTCCGGGAGGAGGGCGTTGAGGGCGCGGGCGAGCCCGACGGCGTAACGCGTCTTGCCCGAGGCGGTCGGGCCGAGGATGCAGACGAGGTCGATGTCCCCCTTCCGCCAGGCCTCCGCGAGGGCGGCGGGGTCGACGGTCCCGGGTTCCGGCATTTCCGCCATGGGCGGCACGCCCGGCCGGTCGGGCAGCAGTTCGGTGCGGTTGGGCTTCATGCTTGCAAAGGTAGCAAAAGAATGCTAACTTTGCGGGTCGAAATACAAGTTTGGGACATGCCGAAGGCGAAAAGCAAGGTACAGGTAAACAACAGGCGGGCCTCGTTCGACTACGAGTTCCTCGAGACCTATGTGGCGGGCATCCAGCTGGTGGGGACGGAGATCAAGTCCATCCGCGCCGGCAAGGCTTCGCTGCAGGATGCCTATTGCTATTTCGTCGGGAACGAACTGTTTGTCAGGGGCATGAATGTCGCCCAGTACCACTGGGGGACCTGGGGCCAGCACGAGCCCACGCGCGACCGCAAGCTGCTGCTGGGCCGCCGCGAACTCCGCCACCTGTTCATGGAGGACAAGAAAAAGGGCCTTACCATCGTGGCCGTCCGCCTCTTCATCGCGGACAACGGCTACGCCAAACTGCTCATCGCCCTGGCCCGGGGCAAGCGCGAGTACGACAAGCGCCAGACCATCAAGGAGAAAGACACCCGCAGGGAAATGGAACGCGCCGGCTATTGACCGGCGCGTCAGCTTTTTTTGAGCGGTCGCATCAGCGGCCGAAGGCGGCCTTGACGGCTTCGACGGCGTCGAGTTTCTCCCAGCCGAAGAACTGGACCCGCCGGTTGACCTTCTCCCCGTTCTTATAGACCGTGACACGGCCCATGTAGGGCTCGCGGCCGACGTGGCCGTAAGCGGCGGTCGGGGCGTAGATCGGGTTCTTCAGGCCGAAGCGGGCGATGATCTTCGCCGGGCGCAGGTCGAAGAGCTGCGGGATCTTTTCCGCGATTTCGGCGTCGGAAAGGCCGTTCTTGGCTGTGCCATAGGTGTTTACATAGATGCTGACCGGTTCCGCGACGCCGATGGCATAGGCGATCTGGACGAGCATTTCGTCCGCGATGCCCGCCGCGACCATGTTCTTGGCGATGTAGCGTGCGGCATAGGCGGCGCTGCGGTCCACCTTCGACGGGTCCTTCCCGGAGAAGGCCCCGCCGCCGTGGGCGCCCCGGCCGCCGTAGGTGTCCACGATGATCTTGCGGCCGGTCAGGCCGGTGTCGCCGTGGGGGCCGCCGATGACGAACTTGCCCGTCGGGTTGACGTGGAGGATGAAACTGTGCAGCAGCCTGGCGGTCTCCGGCGGGAGGGCCGCCTTGACGCGGGGCAGGAGGATCGTCTCGACGTCATGGCGGATCTTCGCCTGCATTTCCCGGTCGACCTTCGAGGAACCGAACTGGCGGACGGCGTCGGCGTAGGACATGTTGCCGAACACGGGCGGGACGAACTCGTCGTGCTGGGTGGAAAGGACGATGGTGTGGACCTTGACCGGCTTGTGCGTATCCCCGTCGTACTCGACGGTGAACTGGGATTTCGCGTCCGGGCGGAGGTAGGGCATCAATTCCGGCTCGTTGTGCCGGATGGCCGCCAGCTCCCTCAGTGTCAGGTGGCTGAGATAGAGGGGGAGCGGCATGTACCGGTCCGTTTCGTTGCAGGCATAACCGAACATCATGCCCTGGTCGCCGGCGCCCTGCTCGTCCGGGTCCTGCCGCTCGACGCCCCGGTTGATGTCCGGGCTCTGCTCATGCAGGGCCGACAGGACGCCGCAGCTGCTGCTGTCGAACATGTATTCGGCCTTGTTGTAGCCGATGCGGCGGATGGTGTTCCGCACGGTCGTCTGGATGTCCACATAGGCCTCGGCCTTCACTTCGCCCATCACCACGACCATGCCGGTCGAGCAGAAGGTCTCGCAGGCGACTTTCGCCTCCGGGTCGCGGGCGAGGAATTCGTCGAGGATGGCGTCGCTGATCTGGTCCGCCACCTTGTCCGGGTGCCCTTCGGACACCGATTCGGACGTAAAGAGATAGTTTTTCGCTTTCATGTTCCGTATACAAAAAATGGCCCCTGCTTTCATCGAGCGCGGAGCCGATTTTAGCATTTTTTTAGCGTGGTTGCAAGCAGTCAAATCCGTCCACGTTCCCATTTCGGGAATGCAAAGATACGGCATTCCCGGAGAATGTGCAAATCCCCGGAAAAAATTTTCTTGATTCCGAGAAATATGCTAAATTCGCGTCGGAAAAAAACATATATCCAACAATAATTTATGCGTAAGTTTTTCAAAAGCTTGATGCTCGCGGCATTCTCAATGTTTGCGGGCGTCGTCACCTATGCCCAGGTGACGACCTCCACCCTTGCGGGTAAGGTGGCCGACCAGAACGGCGTATCCGTCCCCGGTGCGGCCATCGTAGCCGTGCACTTGCCTTCCGGTACGCTCTATGGCGCCACGACGAACGGCGAAGGACGCTATACCATCCAGGGTATGCGTACCGGCGGTCCTTACAAGGTCGAGTTCTCCTGCCTCGGCTACCAGAGCGTGGAGTACACCGATGTGGTCCTCCAGCTCGGTGAGATCTACAACATCGATGCGAAGATCAACGAATCCAGCGAGTTCCTCCAGGAAGTCGTCGTCGTCGCCTCCCCGACTTCGAAGTTCGCGGCCCAGGAAAAGACCGGCGCCACGACCAACATCTCCAACGAGGACATCCTCTCGATGCCGTCGGTCTCCCGTTCCATCACGGACATCGCCAAGCTGTCCCCTTACGGCGGCAACGGCATGAGCTTCGGCGGCGGCGACGGCCGCAGCACCAACTTCACCATCGACGGTGCGAACTTCAACAACAACTTCGGCCTTTCCGAGAGCCTTCCGGGTGGCGGCATGCCGGTCTCCCTGGATGCCATCGAGGAGGTCCAGGTCGTCGTTTCCCCGTTCGATGTCCGCCAGTCCAACTTCATCGGCGGCGGTGTCAACGCCATCACCAAGTCCGGTACCAACACCTTCAAGGCGACGGCCTATGTCTACCACCAGAACGCCGACTGGGGTCGCGGCAAGACCATCGAAGGCGACAAGGAACTGAGCGGAACCTATTCGAACAAGACCATTTACGGCGGTACCCTCGGCGGCCCGATTATCAAGAACAAGCTGTTCTTCTTCCTCAGCGGCGAATACAGCGGCAACATGCGCGAAGCGTCGTATGCCAACTGGCGTCCCTCCAAGGACGGCGTCGCTGACGACAAGAAGGGCATTTCCCGTACCACCGAGGCCGACATGGACAAGGTGGCGAAATACCTTCGTGACAATTATGGCTACGAGACCGGCGGCTACACCAACTACGACCGTCCGTTCAGCAACCTCAAGCTCCTCGGCCGCATCGACTGGAACATCAACCAGGACCACCACCTGGCCCTGCGCTACAACTACACGAAGAACCAGTCCTGGACCGGCACCAACGGCAACTCCGGCAACTTCGACGATCCTGTCCTCATGGAGAAGTGGGGTGAGAAGGAGGGTGCGGGCTACCGCCTCAACAACCTGAACCGCATTTCGCAGTATTCGATGGCCTTCTCCAACTCGATCTACTCCACGGAGAACAACGTCTGGTCCGTGTCCTTCGACCTCAACAGCCGCTTCGGCGCGAATCTCGCGAACCAGTTCCTCGCGACCTATTCCAACATCGAGGACGTCCGCGGTTCCGACTCCGCGAAGTTCCCCTTCATCGACATCATGAAGCCGTACGTCAACGACAAGGGCGTCACTCTCCCGCTGTATCCGTACATTTCCGCGGGTTACGAACTCTTCACCTGGTACAACGGCGTCCACAACCGCGTCCTCAACATCAAGGACGACCTGACCTGGTATAAGGGTTCCCACAAACTGATGTTCGGTGCGAGCTTCGAGCACCAGTTCGCCGACAACGCCTACATGCGTGAGGGTACCGGTTACTACCGTTTCAAGTCCCTCGATGACTTCCTGAAGGGAGAAGCGCCTGAGACCGTGGCCCTTACCTACGGTTACGGCGGCAACGAGACCCCGTCCGCCCGTATCCAGTTCTCCCAGGTGGGCGTCTATGCCCAGGATGAATGGAACGTCACCGACCGCTTCAAGCTGACCGCCGGCATCCGTTTCGACACCATCCTCTACGACAACGACGACCTGATGACCAACAAGGCCGTGTATGACCTGGATTTCGGCGGTGTCCACATCGACACCGGCGTCTGGCCCAAGACCAACATCCAGATTTCCCCGCGCCTCGGCTTCACCTGGGACATCTTCGGCGACAAGAGCATGAAGATCCGCGGCGGTACCGGCCTCTTCGCCGGCCGCATGCCGCTCGTGTACATGACCAACATGCCGACGAACGCGGCGATGTTCCAGCACCTGTCCGTCATGGGTACTGCCTATAACGAGGACCAGACGGTCCGTGACAGCAACCCGAACCTCGACGCCTTCGCGGCGAAGAACAACGGCGGCAAGCTCCTGACCAGCACCACGGACATCCTCAACAAGCTCCACGAGCTCGATCCCGCCCACAACCCGCTCGACATCAATCCGAAAGACGGAGCCATCCAGGCCCCGCTGAACGCCGTCGACCCGAACTTCAAGATGCCCCAGGTCTGGAAGAGTTCCCTCGCCCTCGACCTGCAGCTCCCGACCTCCTTCCCGTGGGCGATGTCCCTCGAAGGCATCTACAACAAGACCATCAACGGTACCCTGATCAAGAACTGGAACACCCCGGACAACGCCTCCTGGTCCCAGTTCACCGGCCCCGACAACCGGCATCTCTATCCGGCCAAGGGCTATACCGCTTATCCCGCCTATGTGCTGACCAACACGAACAAGGGCTACGGCTGGATCGTGAATTTCAACACGAACATCGAGCCGGTCAAGCACCTCAAGTTCATGTTCTCCTACACGCACACCGAGCAGAAGGAAGTCACCGGCATGCCGGGTAATGACGCGGGTTCCGTGTTCGTCGGCCTGCCGACCGTCGAGGGTCCGAACTTCGCGACGCTCCAGCCTTCCCGCTATGTCAATCCGGACCGCCTCATGGCTTCCGTCAGCTACAAGCTTCCGACCTGGACGCAGTTCAGCATCTTCTATGAGGCCTACATCCCGACCGGCTACAGCTTCACCTACGCCAACGACATGAACGGTGATGGCATCGGCAACGACCTGATCTACATCCCGAAGGATGCGAACGAGATCCTCTTCGACTCCGACGATGACAAGAAGTTCTTCATGGCCTTCGTCGCCCAGGACAAATACCTGTCCAGCCATATGGGCGGCTATGCCGAGGCCTACAGCGCCCATGCCCCGATGGTCCACAAGTTCGACCTCCGCGTCAGCCAGGACCTCCGCATCCGCATCGGCAAGACCACGCAGACCCTGCAGGTGAATGCCGACCTGATGAACTTCACCAACCTGTTCAAGGACAGCTGGGGCGTTTCCAGCATGCTTGACAAGAGCGCCTCGAACGGCCAGGTTCTGGTCTTCGACCGCGTGAATGCCAACGGCCAGCCGGTCTTCAAGTCCGCCGTCGCCGACGGTGCCAAGACCTGGACCCTTTCCCACAGCGCCGGCCAGACCTGGTACCTCCAGCTGGGCGTCAAGTATATGTTCAACTAATCCGAAACAACGAATATGAAACTCCATAAATTACTCCTCAGCCTCTTTGCCGGTGCGGCCCTTTTCGCGGGCTGTGCCACGGAGAACCCGGTCAACGATCCGGATCTTGCCGTTGACGTCAATCCGTCGATCCTTCCCTTCGGCGGCAAGACGGCCGGCGAGGCGGAAGTCGAAGTTTCCGCGCGTGCCGCGTGGACGGCAACCGTCCCCGCGGATGCGGACTGGCTCACGGTGACCCCCGCTTCCGGCGGCACCGGTGTGACGAAGGTCAAGGTCGCCGTCCTGGCGGCCGGCGAGGACGGACGTACGGCCGAAGTCGTCTTCAAGGCGGCCGGCGATTCCAAGATCCTCACCGTCCAGCAGGAAGGCGGCATCAAGTATGGTACGAAGGAAACGCCTTATCCGGCCTCCAAGGCCTACGACTGGGTGGCCGGCAAGCCGGCGGACGCCAAGACGGACGAGGTCTATATCAAGGGTATCATCTGCAAGATCACGGCCCCGTATGTGGCTGACAATTACGGCAATGCCCACTTCTACATCTCCGATGACGGCAAGGACGGCGACAAGGTCTTCCAGTGCTACCGCTGCCTCTATATCACGCCGGAAGGCGCGAAGGAAGGCGTGAAGTACAGTGACCCGACTGCCCGGAACATCAGCGTCGGCGACGAGGTCGTCGTGTACGGCAAGTGCGTCAACTACAAGGGCAACACCCCTGAGACCGTGCAGAACGAGGCCTGGCTCATCTCCCTGGAGGCCGGCTCCTCCCCGGTCCTGAGCGTCGCTTCGCCCGCCCTCGAGATCCTCGCGGATGCGACCGAGGCGAAATTCGCCGTCGAGGCGAAGAACCTGAGCAAGTGGACCGTGGCCGCGAAGGAGACCTATGACTGGGTCACCGACTTCACCAAGGAAGGCACCACGAGCGGTGACATCACCGTCACCGTCAAGGCCAACACCGCCACCGAGGCCCGTACGGCCGTATTCACCGTTTCCGCCGATGGCGTCGACCCGGTTGAACTGACCCTCACCCAGAAGGGCGCCAGCATGGCTTCGACCGTGGCTGAGATCACCGCCCAGATCACCTCCAAGGACCGCAACAACCCGAGCGCCTACAGCGCCAACCTCAAGGGTGCTGTCGTTTCCTATGTCAACGGCGGCAATGCCTACATCGAGGATGAGTCGGGTGCCATCCTGCTCTTCCTGAGCAACCACGGGCTGGAGCCCGGCAAGAAGATCAGCGGCGTGGTCAAGGGTACGGGTTACCTCTATAACGGCCTGCCCGAGATCACCGCGATCGGTTCCGAGGCTACGATCGCCGACGGCGGCACCATCCCCCAGACGGAGATGACGATCGCCGACCTCCTGGCCAACTATGCGCCGAACTACAGCCGCCGCATCCTCCTCAAGGGTGTTACGGTGAAGGATGCCATCGCCGACGGCGACCGTAGCGGCGCCATCACGCAGAACGGCGCGGAAATCGCTGTTTATGCCGGCCTGAACAACAAGGGCCTGGTCCTGACGGAAGGTGCCACCGGTGACTTCATCTGCTTCCCGACCGTCTACGTCAACTCGTCGGGTACCGAGACCAAGCAGCTCAGCTTCTGGGACAACAGCCTCTTCACCGCCCAGGCTCCGTCCGGCCCCGTGACCATCAAGACCGCGGCCGAGTTCGCCGCCTGGGCGAAGGACAATGCCGACAAGGATGCGACCCTTGCCGCCGACATCACCCTGCCTGCCGACTTCGCTCCCGCTAGCGTTACCGGTAATTTCGACGGCGGCAACAAGACCATCACCGTCAGCAACCTGGCCGGTCCGGTCTTCGCTTCCACGACCGGTGCGGTCAAGAACGTCAATTTCGCCGGCAGTTTCGCCGCTGCCGATGCGACGGCGAAACTCCATCTCGCCCCGATCGGAAAGAGCACCGGCGCGATCGAGAACGTGATCAACAAGGCGACGGTCACCTACACGGGCATCGCCCCCGAGGCGGCTGCAGGTGTGACGGTTGCCGGTATCGTGTGCGAGGCTTACGGCCCTGTCAAGAACTGTAAGAACCAGGCCAAGGTCAGCGCCAACGGTTCCGGCAAGGATACCTGGGGCCTTGTGGTCGCCGGTATCATCGGCTTTGCCGGCGCTGCCATCGAAGACTGTGAAAACAGCGGCGAGATTTCCCTGGTCGCCGGCAGCCCGCTCGGCCGCAGCACGGGAATGACCGAAGTCACGATGAAGTACAATCCCTGCCCTGCCGCTTCCGGTATCGTCGCTTATGCCGTAAGTGACGACAGCCATGCCGTCAGTGTCAGCCGTTGCACCAACAGCGCGAAGGTTACCATGACCTATGATGCCCTCACCGAGTCGAGTTTCGATGCCAGCCGTACCGGCGCCACGGGTATCGTTTCCGCCGGCGGCTGTCCTATCGCCAACTGTACCAACACTGGAGACATCTACTTCAATGCCTACGGTGCGAGCCGCGGCACGGCGATCGCCAAACCCAACATCATCCTCCATCCTGCCGGCATCCATGGTTCCGATTACTATGTGAAGGTACTTTCCTCTTCGCCTTCCACCATCGACCAGGATGAAACCACAATTACCGACTGCACCAACAGCGGCAATATCTACGTGGATTCCGACTGCACGAAGTCCAACAGCGCTGTCGGCGGTATCTCCGGCTGGCCGGGTGCGGAGAATGCCGCTACGGTCGTTTCCAAGATTTCGAACTGCAACAACTCCGGCAGTATCACGATCAGCGGCCTCATCAAGGTCCGTGTCGGCGGTATCGCGGGCGGTACCAGTTCCATCGAAGGCTGCAAAACCACGGGCGATATCCTGATCAACGGTGCTGACGCGACTTCCGTCGCCGGTCTCATCAACGGTTTCCACACCCAGTTCGAGACCCTCAAGAACTGCGAAGCCTCCGGCAAGGTCGAGTCCAAGGTCAAGATCAACGGCGTCGCCGGTCTCTGCGGAGGTATCGGCAATGTCAAGAACACCTTCGGCGAGAACTGCAAGGTCAACGCGCAGCTCATCGGCGGTGCGACGGAGCAGGTCGGCCTGGTCGTCGGTCACCTCAATGGCGACACCCAGGCGGTAACCGTGGGTACCGAAACCGAACCTGTGCTGGTCAAGGGTTCCGTGAACGGCGTCGCCATCACGGCAGACAACTTCAGCTCCTATATCCATAAAGCGTCGAAGTACAAGGAAGGCATCCATGTCTTCAACGTGAAGTTCGACAGCGCCAACTGATGAGGGAACTGTAAACACGGAAAGCAGGAAGGCCGGACGCCTTCCTGCTTTTTTTCGCGGGGCGGCTGCGTATTGCGGCCGCCCTTGTCGTTGCGCGGGCGGCTATTACTGTATTGTAGCTGCCCCGTTGTTGCTTGGCCGCCTTGCCGTTAACTGCAGCCTTGCTTGTTTGTGGATGCCTTGACTATAATGTGAGGGCCATGTTCGGTACGGTGCAGCATCCCTGCTTGTCTGTGGAAGTTATGCTTGTTTTGCAGCAGCCATGCCTGGTGCAGCGGTTCCAATCTTGTGCAGGAATATGCAACCTGCAATCGGTGATGCGCGACCGGTTATCTGGTTGGGCGGGCGGTTATTGGTCAGCCCTGTCGCTTATCAGGCTGTGTCACCACCCTTGACATGTTTTTTCTTGCGCGGCGGGCGTACAGGGGCGATTTTGCCTGTGGCGATGGTTATTATCCCGCACGGCGGGTGGGGTGTGGATATAGAAGTTTTTTGTTGTATCTGCCTTAATTTCAATAATAATTTGTAACTTGGCCGGGTGTTATGCTAACAATCAACCTTATGGATATGGAAAGCAAACAGTATCTTGCACCGTCCCTCCGTTGGACGGACCTCCGCGCCGAGCGGAACTTCCTCGCCAGCGGCGAGGGTGAGAATGCCGAGCCGACGCCCGGCACGTGGTCTTTCTTCGACGAACTTGAAATGGAGTAGCGTTATGAGAAAGACTTGGATCATCGCGATGGCCGCCGCAGCGGCGGCGCTCGCGGGCTGCAGCCGGGAAATCCAGGGGCCTGACGCCCC
>JAEEGL014065565.1_pt1 | contig 12567 bp, 5 predicted proteins | sample 9134231 | NCBI WGS metagenome assembly JAEEGL01 (sample SAMN16246548, study PRJNA631951) | gut metagenome | biome: gut microbiome; feature: rumen; material: fiber-attached | host: Bos | place: Iran: Karaj | collected 2018-10
TCCACCTTGTCGTCACCATTCACGTTGGCATTTTCAAAGACAAAACCTTCAGTCTTGCCCTTTATGATGTATTCGACAATGGTATCGATATCTGCTGCGCTGACCTCCCAGTCGCTGTTGGCATCGCCGGGGATGTCGGATATGATCTCCACGATGTTCTTGAACTCTTTCCAGCCTTCGGCATTCTGATACTTCACCTTACTGCCGAAAGGCACGTGGAGGGTGCAGCTGCTCTTGTTCACCTGGTCGAACACAGACGACACGTCCACCTCATCACCGCCAGCCCTTGTGGCGACCTTCGACTTGGCTCCGAGGGCTATCGGATCCTTGGCATAGCAGAATATGTCCGTCAGACTCGTACAGCCGGCAAAGGCACTGGCGCCGATGGAGATGACCGTCTCGGGAATGGTGATCTTGAGCAAAGCAGTATGGGCCTCAAAGGCTTCCTCGGCAATCACCGTCACGGTGTATTCTGTCTCGCCCACCTTGATGGTTATGGGGATTTCCACCTCTGTCTTTTCTTGCTCAGCCTCTCTGGCGGTGAGCGTCTGTTCGCCATTGTCAGGTGCGACGTATGTCACACCGTCTTCCTTGATGAAGGCATTGCCGTCGAGCACGAACGTCTCGGTATGGACCATACTCCAGTCGCCGTTTGAGTTTTGGGCGCGGAAGGTGAACGTATGGTCTCCATCTTTCATCTTGGAGATGTCCATTGCCAACTCATACACCTCCTTGGCCTCAGTTCCTGACACCTTGGTCGTCATATCCTCATCGAGCCAATACTCGTAGGCCGTGATGGTTGGATTCTCCTCCCTCTGCTCAGGAATATAGAACAGCGAGCGGCTCAGCGTGCCAGCCTCGCCGAAGCTGTTCACGGCCTTGTAGTTGAAGAAGTGGATGCCTGACGGCAGCTTGCTGATGTCGATGGCGGCACTGATGGAGTTCTCGCCTTCCCCTGTTTTCCGACTGGCATAGTCGTTGTCTATCCAATACTCGCAACTCTCTACCGTAGCATCGCCTGCTGCATGTTCAGGCACATAGAATAGCGTGCGGCTCAGTATGCCCCATTCATCGTCTGTGTTGAGTACGCGGTAGTTCAGAAAATGAATGCCAGTCTCAAGACCTGCTGTAGAGACAGTGAATGAAACGGTTGTATTATTTGATGTCTCTGACTTGTGGTTAGTGTAGTCGGAGTCTATCCAGTATTCATGCCGCTTGATGCCCTGCGCCATCATCAAAGAGGCGGCCATCAGCAGGCAACTGATTGATAATAACCTTGTTCGCATAAGCATTGATTTATTTAGGTGAAACGGTCAAAGTGGCATTTAGTTCCTGCTTCTTCGGGTCAACCTTTATCTCTGATTTCGTCACCTTAGGAACTGCGGGAACGAGCGTATATGGCGTATTGCCTCCATAAGGGCCAATGACGGTTCTGTCATTGCCAAGATAGTGATTATCAGTCAGGTTCTCTACAGAATAATCGTTAATTGTCACTTCATAACAATCGATAATCTCCGAGTCAACAATAGTTTTTCCATTAAAATCGACAGCAGTATTTACCATTTTGTATTTTCTAAATAATGGATTTGCACTATTACTATTAATTATTGAATTTATGAAAGTAATACCATATGGGTCGCTGTTTTCACTTAGTATAGCATCAATGTAGCAATTAATAAAACTAACATTTGAATAAACAGACTTTATTTGACGATACTTTTTAACAAGACAATTTGAAATCGTCAGACCTTTTATATATGGGTAGTTATATGTATAATTAACTCCATCTGTTGTAATAGATTCCGAATACGTTTCTCCAACGACTAAACCTTCATAGCTGTAAGAGCCAGAAGTTATGTTACATCTGTCTATTTGCGATTGTTCTGTAATAGCTTTGAATGATGTTCCAAATAATTGACATTGAGATAACACTAAGTTGTTAACTGGAGATTTTACATTAAGAAAATGCAGATCCAAATAACCAATGAAGATACCCGTAAGCTTCACGTTTTCAGAGTTGTTTATCTCAATATCTCCATCAATAATCGTCAATGGGCCTACTCCTTTAATAGAAATCTGCTTTGTGATTGTAAAGCCGGGATAAGTGCCCTCACTGAGATATATGACATCACCATCTGCAGCTGCTTCCAGGGCGTCACTAATATTTTTAGCTTTATAGGTTGTCATATTACCATTGTGCTCAAGATATATTACAGAATCAGCAAAAGTAGTCAAGCTTGCACTAAGCAAAAAAACTATAGTCAAAAATAAAATTTTCATAACTCTTACCTAATCTATAAATGATAAAAAAATATTTATTAGTTATTATGGTGTGACGGTCACGGTTACGTTCAGTTCCTTCTTCTGCGGGTCAACCTTCAGGCTGCTTTCCGTCACGCGAGGAACGGTTGGAACTAAAGTGAACGGAGTATTCCTTGCGCCGCCAAGCGGGCCTACCACTGTTCCATCATCGCCAAGATAGCCATTCTCTTTAAGGAATTCTTCTGTAGAATCAGAGTTTACAGATGACGCACTACCGTTAACATCATAACATCCTGTCAACTTACAACTATTCATTATGCCATTATAAAAAGTCGTATTTGTAAATTCGGAATCTGCAATAGTTGACGTACCTGTATAACCAAATATTGAATTCATCACGTTTAGACCATAGCTATGCCCCTTTAAACCAACATAACAATTTATGAATGAATACAAAGGATATGATGACAAAGAAGTTCCTTGGAAAATTGTAATTATACTATTCATTGCAGTAAACTTCTTCACACAAAGAGTTTTATATGTCTTAGTTTCCCCGTCAACCGTGATTTCAGCCTGATAATTAGAAGAAAGGTTTAAATAAATGTCACATCTATCAACAATGACTTCTTCTGCAACTGCCTTAAAAGACGATCCTGGACTGGATATTATTTGGCACTGCGACAACATTATCTTTTTAATTTCAGATTTTGCTTGTAGAATATCCTCCATATAAACATAACCTATAAATAGATCGTCAAATATCTTATCATCTGAACGTTCTATAATAATGTCACCCGAAATAACCGTTTCTTGACCTACTCCTTTTATCTTTATTGACTTAGAGATGGTGAACCCGGGGTATTTCCCTTCATTAAGGAACACCTCATCGCCGTCGGCTGCTGCTGCCATCGCCTTAGCAATATCCTCTGCCGCATAGGTAGTAATGTTACCATTGTGCTGCAACAGCACTGCACTTGATGTTAATGCTGATGCCACTGTGCTCATTCCGAACACACAAGCCAATGTTAATAGAATCTTTTTCATAATCATTTTGTTTTAAATTATTTAATGTATCAAATACTTAATTCTCACTTGTGATTTCCAGCGTCGCGCCAAGTGCCATTATACATAACTGGTGGACGATGACTGAAACTTTTCTGCCGGAGCCCTTGGTTTCTTGACATACTTTGTGATGAGGCGGCCTTGAATTCCTCGCGGCCTATAGCATCAAATGTCACAAACGTATCAAAATCGTAAGTCCAGCCCTCGCCTTCGGAGTAATTCATCACATGTTTATAGATAGACTCGCGACTTGGGGCATTGAAGCCACAATTGTTATGACGCATCATGCTATCATGTGTTGGACGATAGGCTCCCCTTCCATAGAGAAATGCACCTTCATATATTCCGACCTCATCAGAATAATGTGAATCTTGTAGGAAATGTGCCCATTTAACTTCTGAGGGTTCGCAATGATAATCCACATTGGCAGCAGCTCCATAAAGCCATCTATTATCCAATTCTGCCTTTTGTGCTTCTGGCAGCTCAAGAGAAGCATTTCCCTCCTCTATGTATTCATCCATCAACTGGGCAATACCATGACCGCCTAATTCGTGGTTTAACACATTACTTATGCCATCCATCATATATGCTACACAAGAACCATCCCCCAAAAACATATTACAATAACTCCGGTCTGTGGATGATTCTGTGTTGTAGACGACTCCTACAAGCAGTCTCTCGGGATTATCACCAACAGCCTTTCTTGCATACTTAAATGCTATTTCATTATTCTCTTCAATAGCATGCTTGGCATCGTCGGCAAACTCGGCATTGGGCGAAACAACCTTCACCATATATACATTAAACCGATTACGGAGTGACTTGTACGGTTCGTATTTAAAGAGTTGCTCCATGGCTTCCTGCATCTTCTGCTCATATTTTCCGCCACTGGCCATATCCTTATCGGTGAATGCCTCACCCATGAGTATAATATTCACGCCATTGCCCACTGTTGCCGTCTGTAATGTCATCACATCTCCGTCGTGAGAATAATCTTTAGAGGTATAATAGCCATAATTCACCTTTTCACCGAAAAATTCCTCCAATCGTGGAATGATGTCATTATAACTTTCCCCGCCATTTGCCAGACTCTGGCTTATGATTCTGCCACTTTGATCTACTAAAACCGTACTGGGTACAGCACTATAAAATAAAATAGGTATGTAATTTCGATAATTTTCAGAAGTACGTTCAAAAGTTTGAGAGACATTATGCCATGGTACAGACTTTTCATTCAGGTAGGCCCGATATTCATCCTCGTCAACACAGGGTCTAGCCATATCACATAAAGTAGATAAGCCCAGTACTTCAAATCCTTTCTCGTGGAACTGATTGTATGCAGGTATCAGCTTCTCATTAAAGCCTTTGGAAAATATGCACCAAGATTCCCAATTATACAGAAGTGTCAGTTTGTTATTCTTATATAGCTCTTCGCTCTTGAAAGTATTCCCGTCTATGTCAACCAATTCAAAGTCTGGCGCATAAAGAACCAGGTCAGACAAATCCAACTCAGTACGCTGAGTTAAGAACGTAGTCCATAATTCCTTAAACCGGGGATGATTTTGGATTTTGTCAGGTACTTTGCCTGTGAAGTAATTGGCTCTCAAATTAAAATGTGATAAATCCAAGCCTTTATCCATGAGCAGCGTAAGGTACTCTGGAAAGCTTCCACTTAATTTGTTGTCTTGTAAATCCAGATCATATAAATTAGGTAATTCACATACAGACTGGGGTATCGTTCCTGTTAGTTCGTTCTCTACTAATCCCAAAGAATACAGGCCTTTAATGTCTCCTAATGAGCTTGGTATCTCTCCAGTTAATTGATTACAACTTAAGTATAAATTTGCAAGGTGAGATAAACCTGAGATACTTGCAGGAATTTCACCAGAAAGATTGTTGGCCGAGAGATGTATTGTGGTGACGACATTCTTATCTTTGTAATAGTTGTTCACGCCATACCATTCAGACAATGGCTCATAACTTCCCCAGTTAGTCTTATTCTTCCATTGGTCGCCATTCGTTGCATTGTAGAAATCCATCAATACCGCACGATCATGGATATAATTTATCAATGCAACGACATCTGCTACATTAATGTTTCCATCTTCGTTGATATCGGCATTATCCGCTTTGAAGTCCGCCGAAGGCTTACCCATCAGGTAGTCTTGTATCTCTTTGACGTCAGCTTCATTGGTCATGCCATCCATATTCACATCCCCCCAGCCGTCCGCCATAAGAACTGATGGGAGCAAGAAAAGTACGATAAAAATAAACAATTTTTTCATAACACTTTGCTATTTATTTACAACTACTTAATTCTCACTCGCCGCCCACTGGTATCATCAGCGTCATAGACCCTTCAAAACCCTTCATAGGCTAAAGCGATGCCGCAAAGATACGAATAATTCCCGAAACACGCAAGCATTTCGGGAATTATTTGTAGTATGTCTGTTAAAATCTATTGGATGTCGGCTTGTGTGACTTATTACTTGAGCATGTTCACGACCGTCACGATGTCTGCAACATTGATCTTACCGTCGAGATTCGCGTCAGCCCCTTTCACATCAAAGCCGTCAGGCGTATTGCCCAGTAGGTGGTTGGCGATGGCATCGATGTCTTCCTGTTGAACATACCCGTTGCCGTCGGCATCGCCCAAGACGACAGTCGCAGAGAAGTTCTGCCACACGGGAGCGTTCTCATACGCCTCTTTCGAGCCGGACGGCACAAAGAGCGTGGCAGAGGCGAAAGTCTCCACCCATTGATTGTCTACCCACATGCTGACGGTGAAAGCATTTTCACTGACAGAGCATGGCGCTTCCATATGGGCAACTACCGATTTAAAACTGCCAGAGGCACTATAGATAATCTTTTCACCTATGTTAGTCAGTGTAGAGGGCAATATAATCTTTTCCAAATAATATATATACTGGAATACGCCGTCACCGATGCTTTTTACGCCTTCGGGTATCTCAACAACTTTCAGATTGCGACAATTCCAGAAAGCTTCATTACCGATTGACTCGATTCCCGGTTCGATAGTCATCGACTTCATTTGGACTTGATAAAAAGCCTTGTCATTAATCATCTTTACCGGGAATGTCCTGCCCTCAGCTTCTATTGTCGATAATATCATAACATCCTTATCTTTCAAGATTTCCTTATCACCCATAGTAACCATTGCAAAGCCATCGCCTGTAACATAACGATAGGTGATACCGTCTTTTGTCAGTTCTTTAGGTTCGCCTTCGTATATGGTTTCGAACTTTTGCCATATCGGATCATCAGAATACAGTTTTCTAGAATTGACTGGTACGTAGAGTATGGCAGAGGTGAATACTTCTACCCGTTGATTGTCCTTGTCCACCCACTTACTTACTTCAAATGTCTCCTCACTGATATTGAGCGGATTCTTCATGCGTGCCACGACAGTATTGAGTTTGCTGGCATAACGGAAGGCCGCATCGCCAATGTTTGTCAGCGTGGATGGAAGATCTATCTTCTCAAGGCTATAGCACGATATGAATGCACCCATTCCTATCCTCTCAATTCCTGTACTGATGGTCAGTGATTTCATTTTAACAGAGTTGAATGCATAGTCTTCAATCTCCTTGACGGAATATGTCACACCATCTGCCTCAATTTCCGAAGGGATGGTGACATCTTTATCCTCCAAGGTCTCGGCATCACCCTTGATGACTGTGGCAAAGCCCTCGCCGGTAATGTAGTGATATGTGATACCGTCTTTGGTCATTTCCTTCGGCTCCCCTTCGTAAATGACCTCAAAGTCTTTCCATATAGCTGCATTAGCATATTTTCCCCTTGAGTTGACTGGTACATACAATGTGGCAGAAGGAATTTGTTCGCACCAATTATTGTTTCTAGAGTAATGATACATGAAGTTTTTCTCTCCGATGGTACAAGGTTCTTTCATGTGTGATATCACTACTTCTATATCATCATTATCGTAAAAAGCTTGATGTCCGATACTCTTGAGGGTGGAAGGTAATTCTAATCGTTTATACTGACGGCAATAATAGAAAGCTCCATAATCAATCATTTCTATCCCCTCCCCAATGGCCAGCGATTCTATGTTAGCAAGATAAAAGGCAAAACTGGTTATCTTCTTGACTGAATAGTTTTTCCCATTTGCCTCTATCGTTGGCGGGATGACGACATCCTTATTTTTTAATGTTTCCCTATCGCCTTTCATGACAATAGCATAGCTGTCAGCATCTGCATAATAATAGGTGATGCCGTTTTTCGTGAACTCCTTGGGGTCTCCGGCAAAGATATAATTAAAATTCTTCCATACAGGCGCATTGGCATATTTCTCTTTTGAGCCGGTTGGTACATAGAGTACGGCTGAAGAGAATTGAGATATCCACTTCCCATAACCACCATTCTGATAATCATCCACATGTACACTGATGTCAAACATGTTTTCATTAATGCTAAGTGGCTCCTTCATGTGGCATACCAGAACCTTAAGACTGTTTAAAGAAGTATTTTCACCTATGGTTGTCAGTGTGGAGGGCAGCTCAAGCTCTTCCAAAGATGTCATCTCTAAAGCATTTTTACCGATGCTCTTTACACCTTCTGGAATCTTCAACTTATAGATATGAGTTGCCGCAAATGCATTATCTCCTATAGACTCCAAAGTGCCTGGCAGCACAATACTTTCAATGATAGAGTTCGTAAATGCCCAATCTCCTATAGATTTGATGCCGTCAGGAAGCTCTACATCTTTGATAACGTGTTCAAAATCATAATAAAACAAGTAACTGCCTATACTCGTTACGGAAAAGTCCACTCCGCCCAAAGTGACTGTCTGTGGAATGACGACACGACCGGTTTCGCTAAACTGCTCATAATCACAATCGATGACTTCTGCGGTCTTGGTGTCTGTCCGGTATTTATATGTCAAACCGTCCTTCTTCTCCTTCCCCTGTTCACCTTCCGCAATTTGCGTGAATTTTTTCCATCCTAAAGCCTTCTGATATTTTGACTTCGTACCATTTGGCACAAACAGGGTCGCTTTCGAATAGGTATTCTTGCTGAAGGTGTTCTCTGTCACATTAATCACGTCAGTAATCAGCGTGACAACAGCAGATAAATTCGCATCCGAGTAAAAGGCTCTTTCACCTATGCTCTTTATGGTTGATGGCAATTTCACACTCTCGAGGTCGAAAAGCCCCTCAAAAGCCGACTCTCCGATGCTCTCCACACCCTCTGGAAGTACAAGTTCCGTAAGGCGATAACAATTCCAGAACGCACCTCTTCCAATCCTTTTTACACTCCCTGGTATAGACAGGCTGTATATGGAAGGCTTCTGCAAGAATGCCTGGCTTCCAATAGCACTTACGGTATAGGTCACATTATTATATGTGATAGTCGACGGTATGTTGACATTTCCTTCTTCGTCTGCATCGCCTTCAATCACGGTAGCTGTATGCGATCCTTGGTTGCATGAATAAGTGATACCACCGGTGGTAACTTTCACTACGGGCGAGATGGTAATGGTTGATGTGCCCATTACCTTTTCACCGTTCCTGTCGGAGGTGATTTTGGCATCGAAGGTCCCTGCCTCGTATAGTGTAAAAGAGAGTGTGACCATACCCGTCATTCCGGGATCTGTGAGGCTATACCCGGAGGCAACTTTTTTCCATCCGTCGTCCTGATTTATCCAGAAATAGAGAGATTCCTCCATGGTGGTACCGGTATTGGTTATGGTAATGTCTGCACCAATCTCGTCTCCGACACCCATGTCCCCTGTATAGTTAATGTTGTTGACAGTGTATGTTGAGTTGGAACAATCTAAGGATGCTTTAGAAAGGGAAACTGTTTTCCCGATTATTTCGGCTTCAATATAGCAAGTTTCCGTTTCGCACAATTGCCATTCGGTACTTGCACCAGTCCTGTAGACATTCATAATCTGGTATCTCCCGTCAGCAACACCTGCTCCGAAGGAAATAGTCTCTGGGGCATAATACCTATTAGAACTGTTGATTCCATAATCGCGGTTGTCAATCTCTACAGACTTGCTTGTCAGAACTTTCAGTATATTACCGTTTTGACAGAGCGCCCATCCAAGTTCAACATTGTAAGTCGTGTTTGGCACATATTGGTAAAATGCAACCACATAACAATCGTCCATCGTAATGTTCTTAAAATTTTCAGTAGTGGATGTGCGGGTATATTCTGCATTGGTAAAGAATGTAAAACGTGACTCAATCTGCGGAATCTCCGGCTCGTTGTCTATAGCAGGTTGGAAACCGAGCAATGCTGTTTGCTTATGTATATATCCATAGGATTCTGTTCCTCCACCAACACCTCTCCAGCCTGGGTTGGCTAAGGACAGGGCAAAGTAGCCGTCTGCATTGCCTCCCCATCCCCAGTTTATATGGAAGAGACCGTTCCCGTCGTAGCCGTCGCAGATAAACATATGTCCAGAGAACCCCGACATGCCGTCGTAAATCACAGGTCGTCCGGCTTCAAGTTCTGCGTAGATCTGGCTCTCCCATTGTTCTGTATAATAACTATTGCGTTGAATAAAGTGCATATTCTTGCTATAGCCGAAATAATCAATCATGGCATTGATATTGACAGATGCGCCGGATTGGCTTGGTGTATAATCCATCTCACATGCTTGACCGACATATTCCATCAGTTCTGCCACTGCCTTGGCAGAATCATCGTTGTCAGAAGAGGAATAGTTGTTTTTCATCATTTCCCACTTGAATTGCGTTGCAGGTAATTCAGGTCTGAAAATATTAATTGCATCTGTTGTGTATCCTGGAATGACAGTGCAGTTTAAAGGCCAGCGGTGATAATACATCATCTGAGCCAAGGCTGTCGCAACACAACCAGTTACACATTTGCGGCCTTCGTGTTCTGGGCAATAAAGATTGTAAGGCGTTTCCTGATTCCATGTTGTCGTGATTAGTGGCTCGATGGCAGGTTGTGCTGAACGGGTGCGTGCCCTGACCACTGGCGTTGCTCCACCATCGTCAAGCGCCTTGATCTGTTCCACATAGCCTTCTATCCAGTTGCGCACATTGTCGGGAATGTTGTCCGTTCGGAACTCACCCTTGTCCGAATAGCCGAGGATGGGTTCTGTGCGATCGTCACCTGAGACGATGACGAAGCCGCCGCCAGCGGCGTTCATAATATATAGACTCTCTCCGCCAGTCTGCGAATCTTCACCTCTCGCCAGACTGCGGTCGTTGACAACTGTGAAATTCTTGCCCGGCATGAACTGCAGGGCCTTCTGCAGCGCCTGTTGCTTTGAAACCTGTTCTGCGTTCATGGCGGACGTCACCATAAATGCCAATAAGGTAAATAGTAACTTTCTCATATAACCTCAAAAGCTTTAGTTGTAAATATCTATAATTAAATAATGCCGCAAAGATACAAATAATTCCCGAAATGTACAAGCATTTCGGGAATTATTTATAGTATGTTTGTTAAAACCTATTGAATGTCGGCGTTGCGCCGGTGTGTCGATTTATGCGTGGAGATCGAGGACGAAGCGGGTGCCTTTGGTGAACTTGGGGTCGACGTCAAGGTCGCCGTTCATCTTCAGGGCCATCTGCTTGCAGATGGGGAGCCCGAGGCCATCGCCAGTGGTGAGGTCGCGGATTTCGAGGAATGGCTTGAAGATATCTTCGCGCTTCTCTTCCGGGATGCCACAGCCCGTATCAGACACGAGGAACTGATAGGAGTGGGGACCGCGCTTCTTGAATTCGAGGGAGATGGAACCTTCTGCAGGGGTGTATTCAGCTGCGTTGTTGAGCAGGTGGAGCAGAATGTGGGAGACATATTCCTTATTGATCTTGGCACTCATGTTAGAGGCGTTGACGGTCAGGTTGACCTCGCTCTTCACCTTGTCGCGAATCTGATCCATGAGACTCTCGCAGAATGCGGGAACAGGGGTGTCTTCCAACTCAATCTCACTACTGTCCCTGTTCTCCAACTCCGACAGCGTCTGGATGTGGTTTGAGAATTCGAGCAGCGCCTTCACCTCCGGTTGCTTGCTGTCGAGCTTCTTGAAGGTGGGCTCCAGCTGGGCAGAGATGTTGCTGATGAACTTGGCTTTGAGGGCATTGCTCTCGTTGGCCAGATTAATAATCTTCTTCTGCTTGCGGTCGAGGAGAATGAAGCGCATCAGCACGATAGCGCCGATGACGAGTGCTGCTGCCAGAGCGGCAGCGAGGATGCAGAGTCCGATGATGAATACCCAACGGGTGGACAGCGAACTGTCCTTATCGGCGATGGTGGCTTCGTTGTCGGCACTCTGCTTCTTCAAGGCACCGATTTCGTCAGCATGCTTCAAAGCGTTGGTGGAGTCCTTCCAGGCCAGGTAGTTGCTGTACGACTGTGCCACCATGTTGGCATTGTTGCTTTTGCGGCCGTTGGCAATCAGCGTCTGATAGACCTCGTCCACCTTATCATACTCCTTGCTGGCCGTCAGCTTGTTGGCCATCTCCTTGAAGACGGCATTGCCCTGGGCGTTCATGCCGAAGGTGTAGTAATAGATGGCCTTGGTGTAGAGCAGGTCGTTTTTCAGATTCTCGTCGCCGCTCTGAGTAGCCTGGCTCTCCATGAGGTTCAGCTGGTCCTTGGCGCTGTCACTCTTCCTCAGCTTGATGTACATGTTCAGACGCTCCTTGGTGACCTGATAGTGCATGGCCGCCTTGTCTGCCTGACTGTCTTTCTGACTGGAGTTGATGGCGTCGTCGGCCCTGCGTAACAGGTCGAAGGCCTCTTTGTAGAAGTTCTCTCTTGAATAATAGAGTGAGGCGGCCTTGGTGGCACACTCTATGCCCAACTTCATCTGACCACGGTTGTAGTAGTCGTTGAAGGCATGGATGTAAAGCGACCTTGCCGTGGCGATGTGCTCCTTGGGGTCTGCTGCCTCGGCACGCTTGTGGAGATCACTCTTTTCCTGTGCGCTGACCAACGTAGCACACAAAAGAAGACTTGCAAATAAATAGAATATCTTTCTGTTCATAGTCTATTCCTTAAAGGTGGTATGTTAAAATTTAGAGCCTTACGGCAGAATAGGCGCGCGCCCATCATTGAGCCTCTTGTCGCATTCGAACCCACATCCCCGTGATTACAAATCACGTGCTCTGGCCAACTGAGCTAAAGAGGCGGGTGGGCAGCTACCTGCATCGCGCCGCTACGACCTAATACCCTTGCTGCGTTCCCACCCTGGGGGATTCAAAGGGAGCTGGCCGTACA
>JAEEGL013281825.1_pt1 | contig 12566 bp, 12 predicted proteins | sample 9134231 | NCBI WGS metagenome assembly JAEEGL01 (sample SAMN16246548, study PRJNA631951) | gut metagenome | biome: gut microbiome; feature: rumen; material: fiber-attached | host: Bos | place: Iran: Karaj | collected 2018-10
CTTTCGTTTTCTGGCTACCTCTATGAGTTCTATAGATTCATCAAAAGCCCTTGGCAGATACTCTGTCACATCGGTCTTGCCTTCTTTTTCCTTTGCCTTGATATCCTCCCAGTTTTTAAGGACTTCGCCGCTACCTGAAACTACAGTATCGCCAAACACATGGGGATGACGGCGTATCATCTTCTCAGTGATGCCTTTAATTACATCATCTATTGTGAAGATACCTTCCTCCTCCGCAATCTCCGCATGCATCATAATCTGAAGAAGCAGGTCCCCAAGCTCTTCCTTGAGATTCTCCGGATTGCCTGTCTCCGACAATACATTCACGCCGCATATTACCTCTGCAGCTTCCTCTATGCATGAAGGCTTTAATGATTCATGGGTCTGCTCCCTGTCCCACGGACAACCGCCTGGAGCACGAAGCTGTGCTATTACTTTTTTAAGTTCGTCGAATGATTCCATATCTCTTATTCCTGATTGTCTTCCGTATTATTGCCATACACTATGACACTGTTTTTGCCGTAATATCCGGCTACACCTTCATTAAGCCAGAATGCAGGATCATCTGTGAGTCCCACACCTTTAATATTAGTCCATTCTCCTTCAGGACCACTCTCTACATATATTACTACATCATCATCAGCAGCCTGTTCAAGCTCGTTAATCAGCCAGAGTTCTCTTGCCTCAACCCTCTTATAATCGCCGCTCGTAATATGCCAGAACATCCTGACAGGGATAAGCTCACGCATCGTATCGTTATCAAGATATCTTGTCATGGGGACAATACAGATAAGTGCAAGGATGAGATACGATACCGGTGTAAAGTTAAACATCTTTTTGCCTGCTGCCCATCCCGCGAAGTACATGGTTCCAAGGACTATAAATACATAGAGTGCAAGATATTCTATAAACATGCATCTCTCAGGAATGTACTTACTTGAATATCCGAGGCAGACAGGAAACAGGATAACCATCGGTGCCACATAACAGAAAAATGCCACAAGTCCGGGTAATACAAACTTTTTATCAGAATCCTTAAATACGAGATACCCGATTATAAAAGACACAACCAGTATTACCGTGAGAAAACCTGATGCAAAGCCTTCCGCCAGCATTGTGTTAACCCGGCTCAGTGAATAGTAAACACATATTCCGGGGCTGATTCCTTCAACATATGATGAATGTCTTGCGAAATTACCCGGAGCAACAACTGTAATAATAGTAGATACAAGAGTCGCGATACCGATAATAACATTCTTTTCTATTTTATTTTTTGTGAGCTTATCATAAATTACGGCGAACAGAAGAAGTGCGCAGACAAACGTTCCTATATTTATGGATCCACCGCCCGTCATTATTCCGAATATAGCTCCGATTACGATATGCTTATTCTTTTTATCAATACTGTAGAGCACATACGACGACAGGCATATTAGGCCAAATGACACAGGAATTGTATAGGCACATATACCTGTGAACCAGTAAAACACTTCGCTTAATGGGTTATTTGAGAAAATATAAAATATGGACATTGCGAGGAGCACAGCTGTAATAAGACGCGCTGTGATTTTATCCTCTGTCATCCACTTTGATACTGAGTTAAAGAAAAGTGTCACCGAGAACACAAACAGGACTACTGCAAGGAGACATACGAATCTGTATGCGCCGAGGCCAAGCGAGTAGTAAACCGGGAAGCCAATCAAAATATTAACGAAATGGGTTCCCTGCCACTCCATATATGTAGTGAATGCATTTTTGATTATGTATATAAAATGATTATCGGTTGTGTTCTTCCAGCCGATTGCAAATTTAAAGTCGTCAGCTGATGGGATTGCGTATCTGCATCCGATTAAAACAGGGATAAGCATGGCCGCTATTATCAGAGATAATATAATGATTCCCGTCTTTTTCTGTTTCATTTTATCCTCCAAGATGCGATGTTTCTGTACGGGATTATATCATATTTTCATTGAGTGACAAAGGGACGCAAGGGTCAGGCAGATCTCCTGAAAATCGGTGCAACGCAGATATTAAGATACAGAAAAAGAGCAGGTTGTGCGATTAACCTGCTCTTTTAAATATTCCCGAACCCCGCCCTTTTACGAAAGAGGTATTAATTTATTTTACGAAGATAACGCGTGAATCTTCGAGTTCGTCATACGTGTCGTTGAAATTTTCACCATTTTTCTCCCCATACCTATCACTCCAAGCAAGGTAAACAGCAAATTTCGTTCCATCAGAACTTACTAATGCACAAGGCATTAACGTATGTCCAGATACAGGAGTTGACTTAAAATCATAATCTGCTACTGGAGTCGACCAGGGATTGTAATTCAAAATATCCGTAACAGTTTTTACAAACTGACAATTCTGTAAAGCTGCACCATATGTTCCCGAGTATAAATGAATATCATTGTCAGGATCACTAAATTTTTCTATCCAGAATTTATCATTTGCATCGTTACTTGTAACAACGTCTGGATCAACCAAAGCCAAAGATATCGCTGTATGTATTGCATCTGCCATCTGCGTATCAGATGCTACATTCGCCTTCTCAATATACTTAATCAGCTGCGGTGCCATTACGCCAATCAAAATCGCCATAATCGCAATTACGATTATCAGCTCCACCAGTGAAAATCCTTTGTTGTTTGTTGCTCCTCTTTTCATTTTATTCCTCCCTGTTTTGAAAAAAGTTATTGCGTATTACTTCCCTAATTACTTCCCTGATTATTGTTCCCTATAAATCTCTATACTGTATTTAAATGCTTAATACCTGTAAAAATATACCGGAAGCTCGATATCATAATCATCCATAAATGACATATCCGCATCCTCTCCTACAACCAGTGCACAGCCTGATGTACCCTGCATTTCAAGCGTTCCCTCTATCTCTATGCCCTGGCCTGTTGCAGTGACTTTGTCTCCGTCTGTCTCATACTCAAAGACTCTGTCCGACTCGTCTCCAAGTTCTCCTTCTATTTCCTCGGTGATCATTTCGGCGATCATAGCGTCTATCGAATCATATCCGGAGAGCGACAACATGACTCCGATCAGACTCTCATCATATCCCATATCTGCGAGTGTATCATACACATACTGGGACAGGACATCCGATGAATCTGAGCAGGCATCGATTATCGACTGATGATCGACCCCAAACGATCCCGTTCCGTCTTCATTAAATGTAAGCCACACTCCGATATTAAAGTCGAAACTATCCTGCGAGTTAAAAAAATCTGCCAACGCACCGCCAAAGTTTATATACGCCATCCAGTTCCCGACTACACCATCCGCCAACTGTGCCTGAAGCTCTGCGATTATTTCTTCACATTCGCTTATCTTTAGTACAGCATCGTTATAATTATCATCCTCTTCCCAGACCAGTGAGTAGTAATCGATTGCTGTCTCATAATCCTCTGCTTCAAACAGTTCCTCGGCTGTATCATAGTACTCCCTCGAGTCCCGGAGGTTCTCGGCAAAATCCATCAGATCATCGAATTCTTCATTTTTTTTCAAGATCTTTTTGCCAAGTACTTTATAGAGATCCTCGACGTCATCAAAATCAATTTTTTCTCTCTTATAGCTCTTTACTGTTTTCTCAAAATACCCGAGCATTTCTTCCTGTACATATAACCTATCTTCGTCTCTGCGAAGATTTTCGTACAAATCGACAACCTCGTCTATATCCTCGTTTTCAATGGCTGTCTTTATGTCATTAAATGGTTTTATGTAATACAGGTAATAGCAGAGTCCGCCACCGGCGGCCAGAAGCAATACTATTGCGATAATAATTGCTATGATGGGTCCGTGATTTTTCTTAGACATCTAAATCCACCCCTTTACTCGTATACTAACCCTAATTTTATCTTACACCTCCAGTGAATATTGGTAAATCTCATTCATTTTCATCAGTAACAATGACAGCCTTTTTCTTCGGTGGCTTATCGTTACTACAATAATATAGTATAATGACTTCAGGCTTTAATATACTGTCAGATAGGAACAATAAGCTGACTAATACGCCGACTTTAGCGAATTATAATATCTAATTTTCTTCAATTAAGGGATAAAAATGGGCAGAAAATCGACAAAAGAAAACAAGAGCATCGTTCAGATAAAAAGAGAGGAACTGGGCCTCACAAGAGAACAGGCATCAGAGAAGCTCGGTTTTATTTCAGCTGACAGACTTGAGAAAATAGAAAACGGCCGGGTTGAAGTACACCCTGAGGAGATTCTCGCAATGTCTGAAGCATATAACTGTCCGAATATATGCAACAATTACTGTGCAAACGAATGCCCCATAGGAAAAAAATATGTCCCTGAGGTTGAGGCAAAAGCTCTCAGCCAGATTACCCTTGAAGTAATTAATACTCTGTCAAATTTAAACAAACAAAAAGACCGCCTCGTGGAGATCACTGTAGACGGTCAGATTTCCGAGGAAGAAGAAAAAGATTTCAAAATGATCCTCGATGAGTTAAACAGCATGTCCCAGTCCATCAGCAGCATGAAGCTCTGGATAGAGGAACATGTAAAATAATCAGAGAATATCTATATATTCCCCTTCAAGTGCTTTATTCATACTTCTTACAGCGCAGAACTTGCCACACATGCTGCATGCTTCGCTGTGGTCATCTTCCGGCTTTCTGCTATCCCTGATTGCTTTTGCAGTCTCGGGGTCAAGGGCACATGCGAACTGTGCATCCCAATCAAGATTCCTTCTTGCATCAGCCATCTTATTATCCATATCCATTGCTCCGGGGATTCCCTTTGCAATATCGGCCGCATGAGCTGCTATCTTTGATGCAATTATTCCCTGCTTAACATCATCAACATTTGGAAGTGCAAGATGCTCTGCAGGTGTTACGTAGCAGAGGAATGCTGCTCCGCTCATTGCTGCAACAGCGCCACCAATCGCAGATGTTATGTGATCGTATCCCGGTGCAATATCTGTTACAAGAGGTCCGAGTACATAGAAGGGTGCTCCCATACAGATGCTCTTTTGAATCTCCATATTTGCCGCAACCTGATTAAGCGGCACGTGCCCCGGTCCCTCTACCATCACCTGGACATTATGAGCCCACGCTCTCTTTGTCAGTTCTCCGAGTCTCACGAGCTCCTCTATCTGGCATACATCTCCCGCATCTGCAAGGCATCCCGGTCTGCATGCATCTCCGAGAGATATCGTCACATCATATTCCTCGCAGATATCAAGGATCTCATCATAATATTCATAAAAAGGATTTTCCTCACCGGTCATGGTCATCCAGGCAAATACAAGGGATCCGCCGCGACTGACGATATTCATCTTTCTCTTATGCTTCTTGATCTGCTCGATTGTCTTTCTTGTGATACCGCAATGAAGTGTTACAAAATCAACTCCATCCTCGGCATGAAGTCTGACTACGTCAATGAAGTCCTTTGCAGTAAGGGTTGCAAGGTCTCTCTGATAATGAATAACACTATCGTATACCGGAACGGTACCTATCATTGCAGGGCACTCACTTGTAAGTTTCTTTCTGAAAGGCTGAGTATTGCCGTGGCTGGAGAGGTCCATGATTGCCTCTGCGCCGAGATTAACGGCGCTCATCACCTTCTCCATCTCCATGTCATAATCCTTAAAATCTCTGGACACACCGAGGTTAACATTTATCTTTGTGCGAAGCATGCTTCCCACACCTTCGGGATCAAGTGACTTATGATTCTTGTTGGCACAAATTGCTACTTTACCCTCTGACACATATTTCATGAGAGTATTAACGTCCATATGCTCCTTTTCTGCAACTGTCTTTATCTCCGAGGTAACGATACCTTTTCTTGCGGCATCCATCTGTGTTGTATAATTTCTGTTCTCGCTCATTTAATTACTGCTCCTTTAAATTCCACATATGATTAACGGGGCCGTGACCTTTTCCGATATCCATCATATCGGCAAGGGCTCCCGTCAGATATTCCTTGGCATTTCTGACTGAAGTTTCAGTATCAAATCCCTTTGCAAGATTTGATGCTATTGCACTTGATAATGTACATCCTGTTCCGTGAGTATTGGGATTATCTATACGCTTACCTTTTAATGTCACCGTCTTTCCGTCACATATCAGGATATCGTTTGCATCATTTATACTGTGTCCACCCTTTACAAGGACTGCCGTGTCAAAATAATTTTTGTCTTTTTTGTTTTTAATGTCATTATAGATTTTAAGTCCGGCTGCAATCATGTCTTCTTCATTATTAATCTTCATGCCGGAAATTATTTCTGCCTCAGGAATGTTTGGTGTAATCACCGACGCGAGAGGAAGCATCTCATTTATAAGAAAATCTGTTGCATCCCTTTCCATAAGTATGGCTCCGCTTGTCGCAACCATTACGGGATCGATAACAACATTACGGGCGTTATACTGACGAAGTTTATCTGCAACAACACTCATTATCTCTTTGTTTGGAAGCATGCCTGTTTTTACGGCATCGGGAAATATATCCGTAAATACAGCATCAAGCTGGGCACTGATATTATCAAGGGACGCATTATAAATATCCGTCACTCCTGTCGTATTCTGGGCAGTCAGCGATGTAATAACCGTCATCCCGTATACACCGTTTGATGTCATGGTTTTTAAATCAGCCTGAATTCCTGCGCCACCACTTGAATCAGAACCTGCTATCGATAATGCTGTAAACATATTTACTCTCCTTAATATTCGATAATTACTCCATCTTCACCCTTTGAGATTATTATCTCATCAAGTCTGCCAACGACAACATTAGCATACTGCTTTAATTCTTCCTCACCTGATTCTCCCTTTATGCCTATTACAAAGAATCCTGCTTCCTTTGCCGTCTTAAGTGCATGAAGACTGTCTTCAACCACGCATATCTCTGACACACTGCTTCCACCCATGAGCCTGCTGTCCATAAGCCTTTTGGCCTCAAGGAATATGTCAGGTTTATTTTTATTTGTATTTAATGCATTGCATGTCAGAAGTCTGTCAAAGTAATCATAGATTCCCAGCCTGTCCAGTGCATGCATGGCAAGATCTTCATGACCTGTTGTAGCCAGCACCATGGGAATATTTAAGTTGTGAAGTTTTGTTACAAAATCATCTGCTCCGTCTTTGAGCTGAACTTCTTTATAATAAAACTTACCAATAATTCCGATAATGCCCTTCTCAATTTCCTCAACGCTCTGTGTTAATCCGTAACGTTCCTTTGAGTAAACACATCCCTCATGAAGCGTCATTACTGATACGACACCGTCCAGTCCGTCCTCCGGTTCTATGCCTATGCTTCTTAAATAATCAGAACATACCGTCTTCCAGATTCCCATTGAATCAAGGAGTGTACCGTCTATATCGAATACAAATCCTTTTATCTTTCTTTCCATTAATCAACTGTCTCCTCTGTTATGGTCTTTAAATGTTTCGTTGCATTCTCAATGTCATCTGCTCCGAATATGGCACTGATAACAGCTATGCCACAAATGCCTGTACCCTTAAGCTCTATTACATTATCTTTGCTGATACCACCGATTGCAACTACAGGGATTGATACTGCATCGCATATTGCTTTTAATGTCTCATGGCTTACATCATCTGCATCGTCTTTTGAACCGGTGGGAAACATCGCACCGACTCCGAGATAATCTGCTCCGTGCTTTTCGGCTAGAAGAGCCTGGTCCACAGTCTGGGCAGAAACTCCAATTATCTTGTCATCGCCAAGTTTTGCCCTGACATCAAGGGCTTCCATATCACTCTGACCCACATGTACACCGTCAGCGTTTATCTTAACGGCAATATCCACGTTGTCGTTTATTACAAACGGTACTTTGTATCTCTTACATAGTTCTTGTATCTCAAGGGCCTCTTTATAAAATGATTCATCATCAAGAATCTTCTCCCTGAGCTGTATAAATGTGGCTCCGCCTTTAAGAGCTTTTTCAACCTGCTGATAGAGAGTTTCGTCCCCTGTCCAGTGACGGTCTGTTACTGCGTATAATAATAAATCCGATTTATTTAATTTACTCATTTCACTCACCTATAAAAATATTTATTTTACTTCGAATTTTGCGTACTTATTCAATGTCTCACCATTCATATTAAAGATGGCATCTATGATACGATTGCGGTATGTTGAATTACCGTCGCCATCCTGCATTCTGCTCCATCCGATTTCTCCTGCTGCTCCCATCATTGATACTGCTGCCGCAACGGCTTCCAGCTTGTTATCAGGATTTGCAACTGCAAATGCCGGGATAAGACCTGAAAGCTGACAGCCTGTTCCCGTTATCTTTGACATTTCGGGACGGCCGTTTCTGATTACGTAGCATGTATCTTTATCACCAACAAGATCGATTGCACCTGTTATTGCAATAATGCTTCCTGTCTTTTCTGAAACCTTTTTCACAAATGAAATCATCTCATCAAGGTTATCGTCCGTAACCGCATCAGCTGCATCGGCATCAACACCCTTGGTGCTTCCCGAACCTGTTACAAGAGTCTTTATCTCGGATATGTTTCCTCTTATTACATCAAACTTTATTTCGTCCATAAGTTTAAGAGCCGTCTCTGTACGAAGTTTGCTTGCTCCGGCACCTACGGGATCAAGGGATACCACGTGGCCAAGCTCGTTTGCTTTTCTTCCCGCTATAAACATGGCCTCAATTGTTCTCTGATTAAGAGTACCAATATTAATATTAAGTCCGCCGCAGATTGATGTGATATCCTCCACATCAAGGGGCTCATCCGACATTATCGGACTTGCTCCTGTGGCAAGAAGTACATTGGCAACATCATTTACCGTTACGTAATTTGTGATGTTGTGTACAAGAGGTGATGTTTTCCTTACATTTTCGAGTCTTTCTCCAAACATTGTTTTGTCTCCTTTATAATAAAGTTGCGGGTGCGAGTGCTATGATAGAATTTCGCTTGCGAAATTCTCGTGCCGAGCGCAGTTGCTGAAAGCAACATTTACATCTTGCGCGAGTGCACATATAAATAAACGCACATGCCTGCAGAGACATGTGCGCATAATACAAACAAACTGCGTGCTATGTTCCCTACGTTGGCATTACCCAAATCAGGTTAAGGGTCGAGATGAATACATCTCCTCTCAGCCGACTCAATTACCGGCTCCCCTGTTGTCAATTATGATTATATAGTTATGATTACGATTTTCAAGTGATAATTTATCTCTCGCTGAATCTCTCAGCTATCTCCTTGCACACCATGTCGGAATTATCAAGAAAAAGGAGCTCTTTGCTGACTCCGAGAAGTCTTAAATCATTTCTTATCTGTTTCTTGGCATCAGCCGGAACCATTATACGAAGGGCAATATTTTTATGATTCTTCGGAATGGGCTTTATTCTTCTCTTACCATCTTCCACACTGTCCCTGAAGAGAATATATCTTCCTCGCTGAATATTCTGACGGAGACTGTAGCTTGGTGCATAAACAAAAAGTATGTCGTCTCCCTCTTTTTCGTCATCATCTGTAGATTCAGGATTTTTATAACTCTCACAGATGGCATTAACCCTGGGATAATTTGTTACGTCGCTGTCGTTGCTTTTAAATACAATGACCTCTGCGTCTTTGCCTACTGACATCTTGTCATCGTGACAAGCAAAGTAAAGTCCTACCAATGCATTCTCCGATACGTCAAGGAGTCTTGTGGGAATACCGTGATGCTGAAGGAGTGCAAGAAGTTCAATGGGAGTTAAATCTCTTGAGAAAACCGTAGGCAGTTTATACTTTGCCATCTCTATCATATTTCTCTCTTCTTCGATAAGAGCTTTGCCTGCAGGTGTCTTTCTTCCGATAGACGGTATGAGGTCATTATCACAGCATGCCTGCCCTCTGAAAAGGAGACTGAGTCCCTTTTCTCCTGACTCTTTTATTAATCTGTTTTCTTCACATACTAGCGAAACATATTCTGCGACAGAATTAATTGTGACACTCTTCATAAACTTAACCCCCATTTAAATATTAGTAAAAAGTACCATCAGTAATGGTATTGTAACCATTGATAAAATAGTTGTAACCGTTATTGCTCCCGAAAGTATCTCCGTATCTTCTCCCATCTTTTCAGACTGGATAAGAGGCAGATTTCCTACAGGCATCATTGCCATAAGGCATAGCCCAAGTGTTGTAATCTCATTAAAATTGGCCGCCTTAAGAGCAAAGAATAAGGCTACCGGCACTATAATCATTCTGATGATTACATATCCCCATACTCTTATTTCCTTAAATCCCTTTGTCATGTCGCTTCTCGCAATTGCTACGCCAAGGAGCATCATGGAGAGGAATACCGTTGCATTTCCTACATACGATATACTATTAGCCAGAATTGGCGGAAGCGATACATTAAACCAACATACAACAAGCGCAAGAATTGCCATAACTGTACCCGGGCTAAAAATTTTCTTTATGTTTATCTTTTCTTTACCATTACTTAAAACTGTTATTCCGTGTGTATAAAACAACAGACTGTACATAACATTGCAGACAATAACATATATAATGGCTTTTTCCGGCAGGATAGCTTTTGCAACCGGGATACCGATAAAACCGACGTTTGTATATACGGTCATCAGGTTATAAAAACGCCTCTTGTCTTTTTTCACCTGTAATAATAAAGGCATTAATATTCCGAGAATAACAAGACCTGCGTAAAATACGAATCCAAGAATCATCGCCTCTGCCAGATCTCTGTGACTCGCTTCGATATTTCCTGACAATATGGAAGCCAGTATAAGCGCCGGATTGCATATATCCATTACAATTGCGGATATCTTTGGAGATACCGTACTGTCCACGACTTTTCTTTTGTAAAGGAGTATACCGATTGCGACGAGAATCACAATCACTCCCATCTGCTGTAAAACTACAGACGTGCTCATTTATTCAAATCCTGTTCCTTAATATATTCAAGCAGTGCTTTGCAGCCTTCTATCGCATCCCGATATGTCACTTCAAAATTTCTCGTATACCACGGGTCTGCAACACTTCCCGGCCTGTCTGTATAATCCATAAGGAGCGATATCTTTTTACCCCTCCTGTTTACAAAATTTCTGTCAGGCACAGGCTGACCGCATATTCTGCTCATATGACGGAGATTTTCCTCATCCATACCTATAAGATAATCATACTCGTCATATTCAGATTTTACCAGTAACTGTGCTCTCTTTCCTGTACATGATATTCCATGTTCAGCGAGAATATCCCTGGCAGGCGGATACACAGGGCTTCCCTGCCCATTCCATATCTCATCTGTATGAGTAGCCCTGGATTCTATATAAAAATCTCCATCCAGATGTTCCTTTTTAACCATATCCTTAAATATAAACTCACACATTGGTGAGCGGCATATATTGCCGTGGCAGACAAATAGTACCCTGATCATTAGCTATTTCCCTCATATTTTACATTAGTTAACCATTCAGCAGCATCAACAATCCGTATACCTTCGTGATTATATTCCGGTTGGTATGTTCTAGCAATCAACATCTTTGGATATGCATCTCCTATTTTCAATAAAGGAGCTACTTCTCTCTCAAAAGTCTTTTGTTCACTTATATCATATGATACCTGGATATATATTCTATCGCCTTGACTCATGGCAACAAAGTCTATTTCTTTATCTCCTGCTACTCCTACATATATTTCATATCCACGTCTTATCAACTCCACTGCAACTATATTTTCAAGCACATGACCATAATCCATGTTTTTTGTTCCAAGTCGTGCATACTTAAAACTATGATCCGACAGATAGTATTTATCTTCGGATCTTAGATATTTTTTTCCTTTAATATCATATCTACGAACACGATAAAACGCATATGCTTTACATAGATAATCAATATACTTACCAACCGTTTTATGATCAGCCTTTGTCTTATTACTCGCCAAAGAATCTGATATTGAACGGACTGAAATCAAATTTCCAATATTATCCATCATAAAATCAAGAAGGACATGAAGCAAATGTTCATTTCGAATACTATACTTCTTTATAATATCTCTAACAACCAAAGCATTTAACACTTCGTCATTAATATATCGATATTTCTGATTACTATTCTTATACAAATATGATCCGGCCATTCCACCTTCAGTAATATATTTTGTCAAACTGTCATTCACTTTTTCCGATGGGAAATAGGCCAGATATTCCTCAAATGAAAATGGCATTATATGAATCTCATATGTTCGTCCTACAAATAATGTAGCCAAATCGCTACTTTGCAAAAATGCGTTTGAACCGGTAACATATATATCATATTTTTCTTTCGAGTGAAGACTATTTATAGCCTTTTCAAAGTGCTCACACATCTGTATTTCATCAATCAACACATAATTATTTTCACCGGTAATATATTGTGATTCAATGTAGTCTTCTAACGCATGATACTCAAGTAGATTTTCAAACTCAGTAATATTGTAATTTACATGTATTACATTTCCTGATGGATCAGATTCCTTAATCAACTCAGTCAAAGCATCCATGATTTTGGACTTGCCACATCTACGTATTCCGGTTATCACTTTAATATCAGGAATACCAATTAATTC
>JAEEGL014972713.1_pt1 | contig 12566 bp, 10 predicted proteins | sample 9134231 | NCBI WGS metagenome assembly JAEEGL01 (sample SAMN16246548, study PRJNA631951) | gut metagenome | biome: gut microbiome; feature: rumen; material: fiber-attached | host: Bos | place: Iran: Karaj | collected 2018-10
CCGCGGGAGCATGTACAATCTGCTCGTCCTCATGGATGACAACATACAGGTGAGCAACGACCAGCCCCGGATCGCGGAGAACGCCGAGGGCATGTACGTCGTCGGCGAGGAGGCATGAGCATGGAAAGGAAAGAAGAAGGCCTGAAGGCGTTGGGCGGAGAGTCCGTCTACAGCCAGCATTACGATCCGTCCGTTCTCGAGACTTTCGAGAACCAGCATCAGGAGAATGATTACTGGGTGCGTTTCAATTGCCCGGAGTTCACCACGCTGTGCCCCATCACCGGCCAGCCCGACTTCGCGGAGATCCGCATCAGTTACGTTCCTGCCGTCCGGATGGTTGAATCCAAGAGTCTCAAGCTGTACCTGTTCAGCTTCCGCAGCCACGGCGGCTTCCACGAGGACTGCGTGAACACGATCCTGAAGGACCTTGTCAAGCTGATGGACCCCAAGTACATCGAGGTCACCGGCTTCTTTACCCCGCGCGGCGGCATCTCCATCTTCCCGTACGCGAACTACGGCCGCCCCGGCACCAAGTGGGAGCAGCTTGCGGAGCAGCGCTTCGCGACGCACGAGTAGGATTCATTCCTTTTCCCGGAATACCTTGAGAACGCTCTCGATATAGGTCTTCGTGACCGGTATCGGGGCGATGGCTTCGTTGTCCAGGGTGATTTCGTAGGTGGCGCCCACCTTCTGCAGCACCTTGACTTTCTGCATGTTGACGATGAACTTCCGATGGCAGCGGATGAGGTCCGAGCCGGCAAAGCTCTCCTCCACCGTCTTCAGGCGGCAGCGGAGCATGTAGGTCTGGAGTTCCCCCTTGTTGTCGGAGTACCAGACCTTGATGTAGTTGTCGTCCGATTCCACGTAATAGAGGTTGGCGCTGGAGACGGAGAGCTTCAGGACGCCGTTGTTGTCGAACAGGGTGAATTTCTGCTCGGTGGCGGTCTCGTCGGTGCTCTCTTCAGTGACGACATCCTGCATGTTCATCAGCCGGATGGTGCGGTTCTGGTCGATGATGGTGAAGAACATCCCGGCGATGATGGTGGGGATGCCGAGACAGATGAAGCTGTAGATCAGGGAGTGGAGGAAAATGGCCACGCCGTTCTGGTCCTCGGGCTGCGCGATGGTGACGGTAAAGACAGTGTACAGGACGGAGATGAGGACAATCTCGGACAGGCACCAGGCGCTGTATCCCCAATAGGACATGGGCATGCTGCGGGTCTTGTACATCACAACCTTGCTGACGATGAGGATGAAGAGCGACAGCAGGGCGAACAGGGCGGTGAAACCGAAGAAGGTGCTGTTCCCGAGCCGGAACCATGCGTTGTTCGAGAATGGGATGCTCACCAGGAGGAATACCACCGAAAACAGCGCGGCGAAAGTGACCGTGCCCAGGAGCTGATAGCGCTCCCGAAGATAGCCGGGAATGTATTTCTTGGAACCTTCTTCCATAGCGTTAATCATACAAAATTACTCAAAATTCTCCGAGTTTTCACCACTTTTGGGGTGATTTTACCCCAGAATGCCCTCCGAGGCCGTTCTTTCGCCACTTTTTTTTCGGCGTTCCGGGGCGGAAACTTACTTTTGTTCCGGAAATCTAAATCAAAAAAGCGAATGAAACTCATCGGTACCGGAAGTGCCCTTCCCCGCAAAGTGGTCACCAATGACGACCTTTCCCGTTTCCTCGACACATCTGATGACTGGATCTATCCCAGGACCGGCATCAAGACCCGCCATATCATCTCCGACGAGCGGCTGGAGGACCTGGCCGCCGAAGCGGTGCGGAAGGCGCTCGAAAGTGCGGGTGTAAGCCCCGGGGACATCGACCTTCTGATCTGTTCCAACGTAGTCAATGAATATCTGACTCCCGGGCTGGGATGCATCATCTCGGCGGCGACAGGCATCACCTGTCCCTCGATGGACATCAACTGCGCCTGCCCCGGCTTCATCTACGCGATGGACATCGCGGAGAACTATTTCCTGGCCGGGCGGGTCCGGAACGTTCTGATCGTCTGTGCCGAAGAGCCCACCAGGATGGCCTCCTGGGAGGACAGGTCGACCTGTGTGCTGTTCGGTGACGGAGCAGGGGCGGCCGTTTTTACCCGGGGAGACAACTACAAGGGGACGATCCTCCGTGCCCAGCCTGATCCGTCCAAGATCTGGCAGTACCGTCCGTTGGGGGCGACGCCCTTCGACACCCGCGTAGTGAGCGGCGTTCCGCTGCAGATGCACGGCAGGGAGGTCTTCCGTTTCGCCGTCACGGCCGCCGTGCAGGATATCAATGCGATGCTGCAGCGGAACGGGATGGGGATGGAGGATGTCGATTATTTCATGATCCACCAGGCGAACCTCCGCATCGTGGAGGGCATCCGGGAGCGGATCAATGCTCCGGCGTACAAGTTCCCTTCCAATATCCGGGACCATGGAAATTCCTCCTCCGCCTCCTGCCCCATCCTCCTGGACGAGTGCAACCGGGCGGGCCTGTTCAAGAGTGGTGACAGATTGATGTTCAGCGCTTTCGGCGCAGGCTTTCAGTCGGCGGTGGCCCTCCTCGAGTGGTAAGGTTGACGTCAATACCCAAAATTATTCGTATATTTGCAATTTGTAATGATTAAGAGTGTAATCTGCGACATCCTCGGCATTGAAAAGCCGGTTTTCCAGGGCGGTATGGCCTGGATCGCCGATGCGCGCCTGGCCGCCGCCGTCTCCAACGCCGGCGGGCTCGGACTCATCTCTTCCATCAATTTCGGAACGGAAGCCGTCCGCGCCGAGATCCGGAAAGCCCGGACCCTCACGGACAAGCCGTTCGGCGTGAACATCATGCTCGCGGCCCCGAATGCGGCCGAAGTTGCGGACCTGGTGGTGGAAGAGGGCGTGAAGATCGTTACTACGGGCGCCGGTTCGCCGGCTCCCTATATGGAGAAATGGCTGACTGCCGGCATCAAGGTGATTCCCGTAGTCGCTTCGGTGGCCTACGCCCTCAAGATGCAGGAAATCGGTGCGACGGCGGTCATCGCCGAGGGAGCGGAATCCGGCGGACACGTGGGAGACACCCACACGATGGCCCTGGTGCCTCAGGTAGTGGACGCCGTGGACATTCCGGTCCTGGCGGCCGGCGGCATCTTTGACGGACGCGGCGCAGCTGCGATGTTCCTGATGGGCGCCTGCGGTGTCCAGGTGGGAACGCGCTTCCTCGTTGCCGACGAGTGCCTGGTCCACGATACCTACAAGGAACGCCTGATCAAGGCTTCCGACGTGGGGACGATGGTGACGGGCAAGTCCCTGGGAGACGCCGTACGCAGCCTCAAGACCCCTTTTGCCAAGAAATTCGCGAAACTGGAGGCCGATCCCAACGTCACGGACGACGAAGTCCGTGCCTTCGGCACCGGGTCGATGCGCAAGGCCGTCTTTGACGGCGACCTTGCCGGCGGCAGTTTCCTGGCAGGGGAGGTGGCCGGTCTGGTCACCCGCCGCGAAAGTGCGGCCGACATTGTGAATGACATCATCGGGGGCGCCGAGCGCCTGCTCGCCGCCGCCCCCGGATTATTGACGTGAATATGGAACCTAAGAGAGTTGTTATTACCGGAATGGGCATCATTTCCTCCGTGGGAAATGACCTCGAGACGTATTGGAAGAACCTGGTGGACGGAGTCTGCGGCATCGACTATGTCGAGGATTTCAAGGACATGCCCGTCACCATCGCCGGAAAGGTAAAGGACTTCGATCCTGAAAAATACGGGATGGACAAGGCTTTTGTCCGGAAGCAGGACAAGTTCACCCAGTTCGCCCTGGCCGCTGCCTATCAGGCGATGGAGGCTGCCGGCCTGCATACGGAAGGGGAGGACCAGAACATCGACCCGTTCCGCCTGGGCGTCTATGTGGGCTCCGGTATCGGCGGCTTCGAAATCCAGTATCGCGAGACGGCCAAGATGGTCGAGGACCCCACCGGCCGCTGGATCTCCCCGCTGTTCATTCCCACGATGATCTCCAACATCGCGGCGGGTCACATCGCCATCAGCCATCAGGCGAAGGGCCCGTGCCTGGACATCGTCACGGCCTGCGCCACTTCGTCGCACTGCATCGGCGAGGCTTTCCGCGCCGTCCGTCACGGATATGCCGACGCCATCATCGCCGGCGGCTCCGAGCACGCATCCATTCCCATCGGCGTGGCCGGCTTCGCCAATGCGAAGGCCCTCACCCGCGCTACGGATCCCAAGTATGCGTCCCTTCCGTTCAACAAGAACCGGGAAGGATTCGTGATGGGCGACGGCGCCGCCGTCCTCATCCTCGAGTCCCTGGACCATGCCCTGCAGCGCGGCGCCCCGATTTTCGGAGAAATGGTGGGCTACGGCAACACCTGCGACGCATATCACGCCACCGCACCGCGTCCGGACGGCTCCACTCAGGCCCGTGCCATCAACCTTGCCCTTGAAGAGGCCGGTTTCGACCCGGAGAAGGACAACCTGTACATCAATGCCCACGGTACCGGTACGCATCTGAACGACATCGCCGAGACCATCGCCTACAAGGTCGCTCTCGGTGACTATGCCTACAAGGCCCATATCAGTTCCATCAAGTCGATGACCGGCCATATGTTCGGCGCCGCCGGCGCTGCCGAGGCCATCGCCACGATCATGGCCCTGCGGGACGGCATCATCCCGCCCACCATCAACCTGGACTGCCCGGATCCCGAGTGTGACCTGGACTACACGCCGAACGTCGCCGTGAAAAGTGACATTACCATCGGCATTTCGGATTCACTCGGCTTTGGCGGACACGACGCCTGCGTCGCGTTCCGCAAGTACACAGAATAATGACCAGAGAAGAAATCAAACAACATATCCCCCACCGGGAACCGATGCTCCTCATCGACGAGGTGACGATGGACCCGGACGGAGTCGGCCACGGCAAGTACCGCATCCGTGACGACGAGTTTTTCTGCCGGGGCCATTTCCCGGGTAATCCGATGGTTCCGGGCGTCATCCTCTGCGAAATCATGGCGCAGAGCTGCACCCGCCTCATGCTGGAAGTCCTGCCGGGCAACCTGGCCGTCTACCGCGGTATCGACGAGGTTAAGTTCAAGAATACGGTCCGCCCCGGCGACCTGTGCGAGGTTACCTGCCGCATAGACGACACCAAGGCCGGCATTTTCCACTGCTCGGCCAAACTGGAGGTGGGCGGCAAACTCTGTTGCCGCGGCAAACTGACGTTCGCGGTGATTCCCGACCCGATGGCGGCTACAAGGTAGACATCCGCTCGACGGCGATTTCCACGAGACGGCGGATAACCGGCTTGTAATCAGGATTTGAGCTTTGGAGATACCGGTTCGCAATGGCGCAGCACACGGTGCAGGCGTTGTGACCGAGATGTGCGCTGAAGCCTGCAAGCGGAGCACTTTCCATTTCGAAGTTCGTGATCCTGCGCTCCATTCCACCGGCTTCGAAGCGGAAGGTCTCGATCTTTTCCAGCATGTCCGGCATTGCGAGCGGGATACGGACTACGCGTCCCTGCGGACCATAGAAGCCCGGGGCGGAGATCGTGACGCCCGGAACGGTGACGTCCTTCATCAAGTCGATGATCTTGTCGGACGCTTTTACGAAATAGGGCGACTGTAGGGTCTTTTCCCAGTTCATATGGGCCTTAAAAGCCTCCTCGACTTCGGGGATGGTGACCTTGTCGCGGTCCGCATACCAGTTCATCACGCCGTCGAAGCCCACGGAATAGTGGGAGAGGATGTAGGAACCCAGCGGAATGTCCGCATGCAGGGCGCCGGAGGTGCCGATGCGGAGGATGTTCAGGGCCTTGTGCTCCGGCTTGACCTCGCGGGTGGCGAAGTCCACGTTCGCCAGGGCGTCCAGTTCCGTCATCACGATGTCGATGTTGTCGGGGCCGATGCCGTGGGAAAGGGCCGTGATGCGCTTGCCGTTGCGGGTTCCGGTCACGGAGACGAATTCGCGCGAAGCGTGACGGAATTCCAGGTCGTCCAGCATTTCGGCAATCATGTCCACGCGGCCGGGGTCGCCCACGAGGATGACGTTGTCGGCCAGCTCTTCCGGCTTGAGATGGATATGGAATACGGAGCCGTCGCCGTTGATGATAAGTTCGGATTCAGGGATTCTCATGATCGTTTGCGTTATGTGGTCAATCACAAATATAGGTTTTTCCCGGGATTATTCCTATTTTTGTACAAATAATCGAATTATGTGGCAACGGATCCAAACCCTATATCTGGCGGTCTCCACCGTCCTCCTGTTCATCCTTTTCTTCAATGACGCCTATACGGTCGCTGCGCCGGACGGGATGCAGTACGTGAAATACCTCCAGATCCAGAAACCGTATTTCGGCATCCTCCTGGGCATCCTGTTCGCGATGACCCTGCTTGCGCTCGTCACCTTCAAGGTCCGTATCCTGCAGATGCGGCTGGCTACGCTCTCAGGCCTCGTGGCCCTGGGCATGACCGGCTGGCTGGCGTATTATTATTTCACGGCGCCGGAGAATGTCACGTTCAAGTGGACCGTCATCTTCCCGTTCGTCGTTGCGGTATGCAACTTCCTCGCGGCGCGCGGGTGCTTCCAGGACCAGCTGATGGTGGAAAGCGCCTACAGGATCCGGGAGTCCCGCAAGCGCGATCGCAAAAAAAAGTAGGGATTTTTTCTCATTGTACTTCGGTTTGGCACAAGGTGAGGGTACCTTTGCACCAGAAACCAAACGAACGAAGTCATGAGAAACACGGATTACAACATCAACGCCCTCGGTTCCTTCCTTTCCAAGGACATCTCTTTCCAGGCACTCCAGGACATCATCGACGACCTCGGCCTCGAGGTGGAATCCGTCACTGAGCTTTAAGCGACACGGCGATGGACTCCTTGTCCGTTCCGAGCCCGACCTTGAGTTCCCGGACCTCCTCGATGCCTTTCTGGCGGGAGACCAGGATCCGGTCGGAGATGATGAACTCGGACACGGGATCCTCGATGTACTTGGTGATGGCGCGTCTCAGCGGCCTGGCCCCGTAGGCGGGGTCATAGCCTGCTTCGGCCACGAAACGCTTGGCCGCCGGGGTGACCGTGATCCGGTATCCCGCCTCCAGCGCCCGCGCCTTCAGGCCTTTCAGCTCGATGTCGATGATGCGCTCGATATCCTCCCGGGACAGGGAGTTGAAGTAGATCTGTTCGTCCACCCGGTTGATGAATTCCGGCGGGAATGCTTTCTTGACAGCCTTGGCCAGCACGTTCTTCCGGTCGGCCTCCACTTTCCTTCCGGCTGTCGCAAACCCGATGCCGCTGCCGTATTCCTCCACTTCGCGGCTTCCCACGTTGGATGTCATGATGACGATGGTGTTCTTGAAGTCCACCACCCGGCCGTTGCTGTCCGTGAGACGGCCTTCGTCCATCACCTGCAGGAGCAGGTTGAAAATGTCCGGATGGGCTTTTTCGATCTCGTCCAGCAGCACCACGCAGTAAGGCTTCCGCCGCACCCGTTCGGAAAGCTGTCCGCCCTCTTCGTAACCCACGTATCCGGGAGGCGCTCCGATCAGCCGGGAAACGGAGAATTTCTCCATATATTCGCTCATGTCGATGCGGACCATATTCTCCTCGGAATCAAACAGATACTCGGCCAGGGACCGCGCCAGCTGGGTCTTTCCCACACCGGTGGGGCCAAAGAAGAGGAACGTGCCGATGGGACGGTGCGGGTCCTTGAGACCGGCCCGGCCGCGCTGGATGGCGCGTACCACCGTGTCGATGGCTTCGTCCTGCCCGATGATCCGGGACTGGAGACGTTTCTTCATCTTGAGGATGCGGTTCCCTTCGCTTTCCGCCACCCGGTTGACCGGGATGCCGGTCATCCTGGATACGACGGATGCGATGTCCTCGGCCGTCACCGTGTCCGCCCCGCCTTTCTTGCGGGCGAGGTTCAGCCGCACCATCGAACCGGCTTCGTCCAGGGCGTCGATGGCCTTGTCCGGCAGGGATTTGTCGGTCAGGTAACGGTCGGTCAGGCGGACGGCGGCTTCCACGGCCTCGTCGGTATAGGTGATGTGGTGGAACTCTTCGTAATGGGGTTTCAGATGGCGGAGGATCTCGATGGATTCCGGAACATCCGTCGGCTCCACGACGATTTTCTGGAAGCGGCGGTCCAGGGCGCCGTCCTTCTCCACGATCTTCGTGAATTCGTCCATCGTGGTGGCGCCTACGCACTGGAGTTCACCGCGGGCGAGGGCCGGCTTGAGCATGTTGGCCGCGTCCAGGCTTCCGGAGGCTCCGCCGGCGCCCACGATGGTGTGGAATTCGTCGATGAACAGGATCAGGTCCGGATCCGACTGGGCTTCCTTGATGATGGCTTTCAGGCGTTTCTCGAAGTCGCCGCGATACTTGGTGCCGGCGACCACGGAGGCGATGTCGAGCGAGATGATCCGCTTTTTTGCGAGAGCGGCGGAGATGTCCCCCGAGGCGATCCGGAGGGCGATTCCTTCGACGATCGCCGACTTTCCCACTCCGGGTTCTCCGATGAGCATGGGGTTGTTCTTCTTGCGCCGCCCCAGGATTTCGATCACCCGGGCGATTTCGGTGTCCCGTCCGACGACCGGGTCCAGTTTCCCTTCCCGGGCCGCCTTCGTGAGGTCGTAGCCGAAGTCCTCGATGTCCATCTCCTTCTTCTGGGTGCCGGGCTGCACTTCCTCCTCATCCTCGTCGCTCTGTGCGGGTTGCTGTTCCTGTTTCTGGATCTGCAGGAGCCCCTCGCTTTCCATGAATGAGAGCATCCGGCCATAGTCTACGCCCCGGGCGCGGAGATAGGCCTGTCCGTAGCTGTCCGTCGTCCGGCACAGTGCCAGCAGCAGATGGTGCGGGGCAGCCTCCTGGCTCTTGAGCCGGGTGGCCTCCATCACCGTGATGCTCAGCACGTTCTGTGCCTGGCGGGAGAAGTTGATGTGGTCGATTTCGGAGTAGGGGATGGTCTCGTTCGTGAAAATGCGGCCGTCGATGAAGGTCTTCAGTTCGGCCGGTTCCACGCCGAGGCCCTGCAGCACCTGGAACGCGGTGTTGTCCTCGTGCCGGATGATGCCCAGGAACAGGTGGTCGGGGCCGATGCCGTAGCTGCCGGTGCGCATGGCTTCCTCGCGGGCGTACTTGATGATGCCGTTGAGCTGGTCGGATATCTGGATTTGCATAGGGTACAAAAATAAGCAAAATCCCTTTCATCAACAATCGTGCGCAAATCCGGGTCCGGACATTTTGTCAGTCTTTGAAAAGTCAGGAAAAGTAGCTATATTTGTACGTTTATAGATAGCACTGTAAAAATGGACAACAACGAAGAGAAGAATCCGGTGGAAGAGCCCCAGTCGACGGGGCTGATCCAACCTGTGGAGATCGACCACGAGATGCGGACCGCGTACATCGACTACTCGATGTCGGTGATCGTGTCCCGCGCGCTTCCCGATGCCCGGGACGGCCTCAAGCCGGTACAGCGCCGCGTGCTCTACGGTATGAACGAGATGGGAGTCAAATATAACGGCCAGACCAAGAAATCCGCCCGTATCGTGGGTGACGTGATGGGTAAGTACCATCCCCACGGCGACTCCAGCGTATATGACGCCATGGTCCGTCTGGGCCAGTGGTGGAACCAGCGCTATCCGCTGGTGTGGGGACAGGGCAACTTCGGCTCGATGGACGGCGACTCCCCGGCCGCCATGCGTTACACCGAGGCCAAGCTTGAGAAGATGTCCGAGGATGTCCTCGCCGACATGGAGAAGGATACCGTGGACATGACCCTGAACTTCGACGATACCCTCCAGGAGCCCACCGTCGTTCCGACCAAGGCTCCGCTCCTGCTGCTGAACGGTGCTTCCGGCATCGCCGTGGGCATGGCCACGAACATGGCTCCGCACAACCTCGGCGAGTGCTGCGACGCGATCTGCGCCTATATCGACAATCCGGAAATCACCGTGGACGAGCTGATGCAGTACATCAAGGGCCCCGATTTCCCGACGGGCGGCATCGTGATGGGCCGCAGCGGCATCAAGGAAGCCTATGAGACCGGCCGCGGCCGCGTCGTGGTGCGCTCCAAGACCGACATCGAGGTGGATGACCATGGTCACGAGACCATCGTCGTCACCGAGATCCCCTACATGGTGAACAAGCGCGAGATGATCGAGAAGATCGCGCAGATGGCCGAAGACAAGAAAATCGAAGGCATTTCCTATATCAACGATGAAAGTTCCCGCGAGGGTATCCGCGTGGTGATCCGTCTCAAGCAGGGCGTGAACTCCGGCGTCGTTCTGAACACCCTGTTCAAGTACACTCCGCTGCAGTCCAGTTTCTCGTTCAACAACGTAGCCCTCGTGAAGGGCCGTCCGCGCACCCTGTCCCTGAAGGAAATCCTCCAGAATTTCGTGGATTTCCGCCACGAGGTCGTCGTGCGCCGCACGAAGTTCGAGTTGGACAAGGCCCAGAAGCGCGCCCACATCCTGGAAGGCCTCCTGAAGTCGATGGACATCATCGACGAGATCGTGCACGTGATCCGCTACGAGGCCAAGAGCCGCGACGACGCGAAGGTGATCCTGATGGAACGATACGGCTTCACCGAGCCGCAGGCGTCCGCCATCGTCGCCCTCACCCTCGGACAGCTCGCCGGACTCGAACGGGAGCGCCTCCGCAACGAATACGAGGAACTGGAGAAGTTCATCGCCCACTGTGAGGCTATCCTGGGCAGTGTGGAGCTCCAGCTGGGTGTCGTCAAGGACGAAACCCGCGAACTGAAGGAGAAATACGGCGACCCGCGCCGTACCGAAATCACCCTCTCCGAAGACGAGTTCAACCCCGAGGACTTCTATTCCGATGAAGACCAGGTCATTACGATCTCCCATCTGGGCTACATCAAGCGCACCGCCCTCACCGAATTCCGCACCCAGAACCGCGGCGGCGTGGGCATCAAGGCCAGCGCCACCCGGGATGCCGACTTCATCGAGCACATCTATATCGCCAACAACCACTCGACCCTGCTTCTGTTCACGCAGAAGGGCCGTTGCCATTGGCTCAAGGTCTATGAGATCCCGGAGGGCAACCGCGCCTCCAAGGGACGCGCCATCCAGAATATCCTGATGATCGACCCGGACGACAAGATCAAGGCCTATGTGAACGTGAAGACCCTCAAGGACGAGGAGTTCGTGAACAACAACTACATCATGATGGTCACCCGGAACGGCATCGTGAAGAAGACTTCCCTCGAGGCTTATTCCCGTCCGCGCACGAACGGCGTGAATGCCATCAACATCCGCGAGGACGACGAACTGCTCGAAGCCATCCTCACCAACGGCCGCTGTTTCATCATGATCGCCGCCCACGGCGGACGCTGCGTCCGCTTCGACGAACAGGAGGCCCGGCCGCTCGGCCGGACGTCCACCGGCGTTCGTGGCATCAATCTTGATGAGGGGGACTATGTGATCGGTGTCGTATGCCAGGATCCGGAGGCCGAAGGCGCCCTGAACCGCCAGGTCCTCGTGGTCTCCGAGAACGGTTACGGCAAGCGTTCCGATCCGATGGAATACCGTCAGACCGCCCGTGGTGCGAAGGGTGTCCGCACCCTCAACATCACGGAAAAGACCGGAGCCCTGGTGGCCATCAAGAACGTCTCCGACGAAGACGACCTGATGATCATCAACCGGTCGGGAATGACGATCCGGATGCCGGTCAACACCATCCGCGTGGCCGGACGAGCCACCCAGGGGGTGAAACTGGTAAGCATCCGCGAAGGAGATTCCATCGCCGCCGTTTCGGTGGTCGCCCACAGCGAGGACGAAGAGACGCAGCCCGCCGAAAACCAGGAAATGCCGCAGGCACCCGAAGAAGAAAACAACAACTAATTAACCTTTTTATCGTATGAAAAGAATCATCCTTGCCCTCGCGCTGGTCGCTTCCGTAGGAATCGCCAACGCCCAGATCAAGTCCGATGCCGACATCCAGAAGGCCATCGACAAGGCAGAGGCCACCGCCAATGACGCCAAGAAGGGTGCCAAGCCTGCTCCTTGGATCAAGCTTGGACAGGCGTATGTGAACGCCTACAACAACCCTACCGCCAACATCAACGTGGGTATCGACAAGCAGACCTTCGCGCTGATGGCCGGTGAGAAACCGTCCGCCACCGAGATGGTCACCTCGGACGGCCAGACCTACGAGAAGCAGGTCCGCAGCCGTGTCAACGTGTATTTCACTCCGGCCGGACAACTCGCCCTCGTCGAGGTGACCAAGCCGTCCGTGGCCGGCGATCCCCTGGAGAAGGCCGTGAAAGCTTATTCTACCGCTTTCCAGCGTGGTGCGAAGGAGAAAGAGGTGGATGCCGCTCTCCAGAACATCGTGGGCTACTACTACAACGATGCCATCGCCGCCTATTCCTTCGGCGACCTGAAGAAGGCCAGCGACCTCTTCGGCAAGGCGGCTGAGACCTCCATGACCGCCCCCTGCTCCAAGATCGACACCAACGCCGTGTACAACACTGCCTTCACGGCCGCCAACGCCGGCAACTTCGCCCGTGCGAAGCAGTACTATAACAAGTGCCTCGACCTGGGCTATACC
>JAEEGL015083002.1_pt1 | contig 12566 bp, 15 predicted proteins | sample 9134231 | NCBI WGS metagenome assembly JAEEGL01 (sample SAMN16246548, study PRJNA631951) | gut metagenome | biome: gut microbiome; feature: rumen; material: fiber-attached | host: Bos | place: Iran: Karaj | collected 2018-10
TGAAGCAACATCTAATGTAGATACTAGAACAGAAGAATTAGTTCAAAAAGCTATGGATAAATTAACTAAAGGTAAAACATCATTTATAATCGCACATAGATTATCTACAATCAAAAATGCTGATTTAATTTTAGTTATGAAAAATGGTAATATAGTTGAACAAGGTAATCATGAAGAATTATTGAATTTAAATGGTTTCTATGCTGAACTTTATAATTCACAATTTGAAAATTAAGATGCTAAGCATCTTTTTTTCATATATAAATAATAAGCACATATAATTTATTGGTGATAATATGGAAAGAGTAGAAGCAGTATCTGAATCTAGAGTTACATTAGATGATAGGAAAAGTATAGTAGTAACTGGCGTTAAAAAAATAGATAGTTTTAATACTACGGAATTTTTAATGGATACAGTATTAGGTAATATGTCCATTAAAGGTAATGGACTTGAAATAGTAAAATTAGATACATATCAAGGTAATGTATCTATTAAAGGTGTTATTGATAGTATTACTTATAAAGATAGTCAAAAGCAAAAAGAAGAAAGTATATTATCTAAACTATTTAAATGATTTTAAAATTACAAATATATAGTTTGATATTTTCATTTATATATGGATTTATTTTTTATTTTCTTATAATACTTAATAAAAAATATTTATATAATAATAAACTTTCTTTGGTTATTGATATATTATTTATCATTGATAATGTATTAATATATTTTATAGTATTAAGATATATTAATAATGGAATATTTCATATTTATTTTTCTATTATGATTATATTAGGTTTTATCATCGGATACTTTCTAGACAAAAAAATAAGGAAATGATATAATTTTAATGGAGAGTAGATAATATGGCAAGAATATCAAAAAGTCGTAAAAGAAGATTAGCTATTATTGGTACTGCAAGTATTATTGCTTTTGCTTTTTTTTGCCTTACTACAATAAATTATACTTATAAGATAATTAAATTGACTAGTAAACAAAATGAGTTGGTTAAGACTTTAAATAATCTTAAAACAGAAAAAGAAGAATTAGATATTGAAATAGAAAAATTACAGAATGAAGATTATATTGCTAGATATGCTAGAGAAAAATATTTATATACGAAAAATGATGAATATGTAATTAAAATACAAGACAGTAATAAAGAAATTGATGAAACAGAAAAAGAAATAGATAAATTAAATAATGCAAGAACATATATAGTTTATGCATCTTTAGCTGGACTTGTTATATTAGTAATAATCGCGAGAACAAAAAAATCATAACTTAGTTATGATTTTTATATTTGTATATCTTTTTTATCTTCTTTTCTATCAAAGTATGGTCTTTTTTTATACCTTGATATTAAAGCTACAATATTAGATGGAAATGTTTTTACCATTTTATTATAATCAGTTATAGTATCATTATAATATTTTTTAAATGCTTCTATTTCTGATTCAGTTTCTGCTAATCCAAAATTTATATTAACAAATAATTCATTAGTTTTTAAATTAGGATATTTGTTAACATATGAATCAAATTCACTTTTAGCGTCAATTAATTCTCTATCAAATTCAAAATTATTCAGTTTCATACTTCTTAGTTTTTTAATTTTATCTAAGACGTTTTTTTCTTTTGTTTCATTTTTAATTATATTGATAGATTTATTTAGTAAATCGAATTTTTTTCTTAAAGTTGAATCAATATTTGCTTCAGCTTCATTAATTCTAATTACATTTATTTGGAATCTATTATATACAGAAATAAAAGCCATAATTATTAAACAAGCAATTATAACTATAAATATTATTAATTCATATATTTCCATATCATCACCATAATCATTATAGCAAAAAAGCTAGTTTTTTACAATCTAATTTGGTATAAATGCATTACTATAATTTATTGATTCATCAAACGTTATAAAATCTACATAGATCATTAATAGTAGGAACCATTTACCAGTAGCAGGATCACTTAATATTAAATGATCTCTTCCTGCTTGTTCAACGATACCCTTAAATTCTCTATCTTTAAATTCTATGGAATCTGGAAATGTCATATGTACTGTTACTTTTTTACCTTTATTTAGTCTTAAAATATTTTCAATATAAGATTGTTCTAAAGTAAGTTCATTGGAAGCTACATTTGCCATAGCCTGATTAGGTGTATTCATTCCATCATTATATATTGGTGTACCAGGGAATACATTTGGGTTTTTATAATATCCATTCATAAAATCATCCTTTCTATAAATTATATTTATAAAATAATTAATTTATGATACAATTAAAATAGGTGATAACATGAAAGTACAAGTAGGAGTATCAAATAGACACATCCATTTAACTAAAGAAGATTATATTAAATTATGTGGTGATAAAGAAATAGAAGAATTAAGGCCAATTAATCAACCTGGTATGTTTGTAACTAAAGATATATTTACAATCAAAACAGAAAAAAGTGAAATACCTAATGTTAGGTTACTTGGGCCATTAAGAGATTATTCTCAAATAGAAATATCTAGAACAGATGCTTATAAATTAGGATTAAATCCACCTGTTAGAACTTCAGGTGACTTAAAAGGTAGTGAAGCTATTACGATAGTAGGACCAAAAGGTGAATTACATTTAAATGAAGGTTGTATTATAGCAGATAGACATATTCATGTTACAGAAGATATGAAGAAATTTTATCACTTAGAAGGTAAAAATAAAGTTAATGTTTTAGTTGGTGGTGAAAAAGGTGGCATTATGTTTAATGTTGACTTAAAAGTATCAGATGAAGCATATTTTGAAATGCATATAGATACAGATGATGCCAATGCCTTTATGCTAAAACAAGGCGATATAGTAGAAATTATAGAAGATTAAAAAGAGTCTATGACTCTTTTATTTTGGCTCAGTACCTTTTAGATAATATACAATTCTTTTATTTTTATCTTCATTAGTAGCTATTTCTCCTGTAATAGGATTTACAAGCATACCAATGACATCATCTGGTTTTTCATACATAGTCTCATCTTTATCTTTTAAATATTTTTCAATTGTATCTATCCATATATTTTTAACTAATATACCTCCTGTAGGTGATACTTCTTTATTATCATCGTATCCAGCCCATATACCTACAATCGCATCTTTATTGTATCCAAATATTAAATAATCAGTATCAGTAGTACCTGTCTTAACTGAATAGTTATGTGTCATTTTATTTTTAATAACATAACATGTTGGATATTCATAATCTATTAATGATGGATCATATGTAGCTTTTAAAGCATCATTTAAAATATAGACATAACTTTCATTCAAAACTCTTTCATATAAATTATCTACATTATATAAAGTATTACCATGTGAATCTATCACTTTTCTAATAAAATGTGGTTTTATAATATAACCTGTATTAGCCAAAGTAGAATAGGCTTTTGTCATTTCAAGTAGACTTATTTCCATCGATCCTAAGGCTAGGGAAGGGATAGGTTTTAGTTCACTTTCAATACCAACTCTTTTAGCTATATCAACTAAGTTATCTTCACCCATGAATAAATGTGTTTTAACAGCATAAATATTATCAGAATAGGCTAATGCTTCTATCATAGTTATATCTTTATTAGGATATCTATCCGCGAAGTTTTGAGGGGTGTAAATATCATTATTAGAAAATACAAAATTAGTTTTTTCACTCCTAAAAGTGGATGTAATAGTCATACCGTTTTCCAAAGCTTTATAGTATAAAAATGGTTTCATAGTAGAACCAACTTGTCTTTTAGATGATAAAGCTCTGTTATACTGACTTATGTTATAATCTTTTCCACCAGCTATAGCTAGTATGGCACCTGTATTTGGATCCATAAGAATACCACTTACTTGTATTTCATTATCAGTGACATTATTTTTAATGCTTTCTTCTAAACTAGTTTGTGCTTCCATATCTAAATTAGTGTATATTTTTAATCCACCAGTATTTATAAGAGATTTAGGTATACTTTTTATATCGTTTAATTCTTTTATTGCGGCATCTTGATAATACATTAAAGTATTAGGTTTATCTGTTATTAAGTTGCCCTCATAAGTAAGATTAGTATTATATGCTATTTCTTTTTCTTCTTCAGTAATATATCCATTTTTAACCATTGAATCTAAAACTATTAATTGCCTTTTTTTCGCGTTATCTATATTACCTATAGGTTCATAATTATTAGGTGATTTAGGAATGCCTGCTAAGATTGATGCCTCAGCTAGATTAAGATCAGATGCACTTTTGCCAAAGTAGTATTGTGATGCATTCTCAATTCCAAATACACCACCATAATTTATAGTATTTAGATAACCTTCTAGTATTTCATCTTTTGAGTAATGTGTTTCCATTCTAAGTGTTAACCATGCTTCAGCTATTTTTCTTTTTAAGGTTTTATCAAAATTTAAATAATTGTTTTTGGCATATTGCTGAGTAATAGTAGATGCACCTTCAACATAATTTCTATTTTTGATATTTTTAAATATAGCTTTAATAATCCTTGGATAATCAAAACCCTTATGATTATAGAAGTTCTTATCTTCAATAGAAATAGTCGCGTCAATTAAAATATTAGATACATCATTTATATTTATCCAATCATTATTATTAGTTTCAAATGAATTATCATATATATCATATAGGTAGTAATTATGGGTTTTACCTAAATTTAATTTTGGGAATAAGAAAGCCACTAAATATATACCATAATATATAGATATTATAATTAATATAGGTAGTATTATTTTTTTCATAGTATCACCAATCTATATTTATTATTAACAATAAGTAATAAAATATATATACAAATTACTAAAATGTATGTTATAATTTCATGGGTGATGTTATGGATATAAAATTAAATATCACATTTAAACATGATGGAATTACCGAAATTAATGAATTTGATGGAACATTTATAGATAATAGAATAGTATATAATGATGATGTTGAAGTAACCATTGATTTAGATAATAAGAAAATTGAAAGAATAAGTGATGATTATAAATTAGAATTAGATTTTATTAATGATATATGTAGAATCTATGTTAAAGAATTAGATAATTATTTAAATTTAAATATAATGAAAGAAAAATATGAACATAATAATAATTTATTAAATATCGCGTATTATATTGAAAATGAAAAGGAAAACAAAAGTGAGTATAATATAACTTATAAAAATATATAAAAAATATATTGACACTACGTCATAATATGTTATACTTATGAATTGTAAGAAAGAGTGATTTTATGAAACTAAAAGATATGAACATAACTGAATTAAAAGCTATGTCTTATACAGATATTGCTTACATGATTTTAAAAGAAGAAAAGAAAAAAATTAACACACCTAAATTATTTAAAAAGGTATGTGATTTATTAGAATATACAGATGAAGAATATGAATCTAAAATAGGTGATTTTTACACATCATTAACTACTGATTGTAGATTTATTATCTTAGATACAGCTGAATGGGATTTAAAAGATAAACATATCGTTAAAGAAACTGTTGATGAAGATGATGATGAAGAAGCTGATATTTCTATTGAAGAAGTAGAAGATGAAGAAATAGAAGAAACAGAAGAAGACGAATTAGATGAAGATAGTATCGACAATATTGATGAAGAAATAGATGACGATATTGATGACGATATGGAAGACTTAAGAGTAATTGAAGAAGATGAGGAAGAAGAAAGCTAGTATACTAGTTTTTTTCTTGATTAAAAAAAGGTAATATAGTATAATCTATATAGTTTGAAAGGGTGATACCATGAACGAAGAAAATTTAGTAGCTCGTTTAGAGAATATATCAAATAGATATAATGAAATCAATAATGAACTTATGAATCCTGAAGTATTATCTGATATCAAAAAAACTAGAGAATTATCAAAAGAACAATCTGGTTTAGCTGATGCTTATAATGCTTATAATGAATATAAGACTTTAATAAATGATATGGAAGCAGCTAAAGAAATGGCTAAAGATCCTGAAATGGCAAGTTACGCTAAAGAAGAATTAGAAGGATATAAAGCCAGAAAAGAAGAATTATTACATGAATTAGAAATATTATTATTACCAAAAGATCCTAATGATGGTAAAAACGTTATTGTTGAAATCAGAGGAGCTGCTGGTGGTGATGAAGCTAATATATTCGCTGGTGATTTATATGATATGTATACACATTTAGCAGAAAAAGAAGGTTGGAAGATTGAAGTAATGGAAGAAGAACCTGGTGCTGCTGGTGGATATACACTTATAAGTTTTATGGTTAAAGGTGATAATGTATATTCAAAATTAAAATATGAAAGTGGAGCTCATAGAGTTCAAAGAGTTCCTGTAACAGAATCACAAGGAAGAGTACAAACATCTACAGCTACAGTACTTGTTATGCCAGAAGCAGATGAAGTTGATGTTGATTTAGATATGAATGATGTTAGAATAGATATTACTAGAAGTTCAGGTTGTGGTGGTCAAGGAGTTAATACAACAGATTCAGCTGTTAGACTTACACATATACCTACAGGTTTAGTTGTTTATTCTCAAACAGAAAGAAGTCAAATTAAGAATAAAGAAAAAGCTATTAAAATATTACAAGCTAGATTAGCTGATTTAAGAATGCGTGAAGCAGAAGAAAAAGCTGGTGTAGAAAGAAGAAGTAAGATAGGTACAGGAGATCGTTCTGAAAAGATTAGAACATATAATTATCCACAAAATAGGGTAACTGATCACCGTATAGGATTTACTTTAAATGCACTTGATAGAGTTATGGCTGGAGATATTGATAAAGTAATCGAAGCGTTGATTACGGAAGACCAAGCTAGAAAACTTAAAGGTGAGGAATCTTTTGAATAATATAGAGTATTTAAAAAAATATTATGATGGCAATATTGAAGATGCGATTAAAAGATTAGAAGCTGGTGAAGCAGTTCAATATATTGTTGGTAATGTAGATTTTTGTGGATATAATTATAACATTACTCATGATACATTAATGCCTAGATTTGAAACTGAAGAATTAGTTAGTAAATTAATTAAATATGCTAAAGATAAATTTGATAAAAAAGTATCTATCTTAGATATAGGAACTGGTACAGGTTGTATTGCTATTACATTAAGTTTAGAACTTGATAGTGAAGTTACGGCAGTTGATATATCAGATAAAGCATTAGAAGTAGCTAAAGGTAATGCTTTAAAGCATAAAAAAGATATTAAATTTATAAAAAGTGATATATATAGTAATGTCTTTGATAGATATGATATTATCGTTTCTAATCCTCCTTATATTAGGGAAGATGAAGAAGTAGAAGATATTGTTAAAACAAATGAACCTGCCATTGCTTTATACGCTACCGATAATGGATTATATTTCTATAAAAAAATTATCAGTAACGCATATAAATATATCAAAAGAGATCACATTCTTGCTTTTGAAATAGGTATGGATCAAGGTAATGATGTAGTAGAAATCGCCAAGAAGTTTTTTAAAGATGATGATATTATTTTAGAAAAAGATATGCAGGGTAGAGATAGGTTTGTCTTTATAATAAGTAAGTAGTGGATTTCACTACTTTTTTAATATAAAAAAAATATTGACATATTATAATAATAGAATTATAATTTAGTTAATGACATTGAAAGAGACAAGTAATAGTAGAAAAATTTTCAGTGAGTTGAGTATAGTGTGAATCAACAAATTAATCTATTATGAATAACACTCTGGAGTTGCTTATCGAAAGGGATTTTCCAAGTAGGTTAAGTCGGGAGTAGACCGTTATATTTACTAGATTTGTTAGAATTGAAAAAGTGATCATAAGATTGATATGTTTATGATAAATTGGGTGGTACCGCGGAATAACCAGTTTTCGTCCCATATGTGGATGGATACTGGTTTTTTTAACTTTAAAAATGCGGAAAGGAGAATTTATTATGTGCAGTTTTATGGTTTATACTGATGAAGATATCAGTGAAAAAGAATTTAAAGAGGGTTTTGAAAAAATAAAATATAGGGGACCTGATATGTCTAATATCATCAAAAAAGATGGAATATGGGGATTCCATAGGTTAGCTATAATGGGTCTTGATGAAAGCGGTATGCAACCATTTACTATGAAGGATAAGAAAGTAGTTTGTAATGGTGAATTATACGGTTTTAGGAAAGTGAAAGAAGAATTAATTAAAGAGGGATATGAATTTGTATCTGATAGTGATTGTGAAATAATTTTACCTATGTATGAGAAGTATGGTACATCAATGTTTGAAAAGTTAGATGCTGAATTTGCTTGTGTTATGTATGATGGAAAAGATTATATAGCAGCTAGAGATCCTATTGGTATTAGACCTATGTTTTATGGGTATAGTAAATCAGGACATATAGCCTTTGCTTCAGAAGCTAAAGCATTAATGCCATTATGTGATAGAGTTATGCCATTTCCTCCAGGATATTATTATAAAAATGGTGAGTTTATTAAATATTATGATGCTACAAAAGCTTCAAAATTTATAGACGGTGACATAGATGATATATGTAGAGGTATAAAAGATAGACTAATAGATGGTGTAGTAAAAAGATTAGATTCAGATGCTCCAGTAGGATTTTTACTTAGTGGTGGTTTAGATTCAAGCTTAGTATGCGCAATTGCAAGTAAACATCTAGATAAGCCTATTAAAACATTCGCGATAGGAATGCAAAAGGATGCTATAGATCTAAAATATGCTAAAGAAGTAGCTGAATATATTGGTAGTGATCATACGGAAGTATACATGAGCCCAGAAGAAGTAATTGGCATATTAGAAGAAGTTATATATCATTTAGAAACATGGGATATTACTACTATACGAGCTTCAATTGGTATGTATTTACTTACTAAGTGGATTCATGAAAATACAGATATAAAAGTTTTAATGACTGGTGAAGTATCAGATGAATTATTTGGATATAAATATACTGATTTTGCTCCTAATGCTATAGAATTTCAAAAAGAAGCAGAAAAAAGAATAAGAGAACTTTATATGTACGATGTATTACGTGCTGATAGATGTATATCCGGCACATCATTAGAAGCAAGAGTTCCATTTGCTGATTTAGCTTTTGTAGACTATGTTATGGGTATTAATCCAGAACTTAAGATGAATAAATATAATAAAGGTAAATATTTATTAAGACATGCTTTTGAAGGCGATTACTTACCTCATGATATTTTATATAGAGAAAAAGCTGCGTTTTCTGATGCTGTAGGTCACTCAATGGTAGATTATTTAAAAGAATATGCAGAGAAAAAATATAGTGATGAACAATTCCAAGAGTTATGTAAAAAGTACGATAAGCATACACCATTTACAAAAGAATCATTATTATATAGAGAAATATTTGAAAAATATTATCCTGGTCAAAGTGATATGATTATAGATTATTGGATGCCAAATAAGAATTGGGAAGGATGTAATGTTAGTGATCCATCTGCTAGAGTTTTATCAAACTATGGTCAAAGTGGAGAATAATAACAAATAAAATGTAAAGTACCCGTATAATCTATTGAAAATAGGTTATTAATATATTATAATGTAGGTGGTGATTAATATGGATTTTATAGATAATGCAGAATTAAGAATGGCTGAAGCAATTGAGGCTATGGAAAAAAGATTTTCAAACGTAAGAGCAGGAAGAGCTAATCCAAGTATTTTGGATAAAGTTATGGTTAATTATTATGGAGTAGATACACCTTTAAAAGGAGTAGCTAATATATCAATTCCTGAAGCAAGACAATTGATGATTAAACCTTTTGATAAAAGTTTATTAGGCGCAATTGAAAAGGGAATATATGAAGCTAATATTGGATTAACTCCAAATAATAATGGAGAAACTATTATATTAAATATTCCAGCTTTAACTGAAGATACAAGAAGAGATTATGTTAAACAAGTTAAAGCTATGGCTGAAGATTGTAAAATTTCTTTAAGAAATATTCGCCAAGATGCTAATAACGATATTAAAAAAGCTGAACTTACAGATGACGATAAAAAATCATATGAAGAAGATGTACAAGAATTAATTAATAAATATAATAAAATTGTCGAAGATAAAACAAAAGAAAAAGAGCAAGAATTAATGACAGTATAGGAGATATTATGAGAGGGAATAAAAAGAATTTAGAAGAATTAATTAGTTCTTCAAAAAAACTAGTTAAATTACTATATGTTATCTTCATCATACTTGGTGTATATGTAGGTATCTTAGTATTTAATGCATTAGGTATTGGTAAATTTTTACTTACATTACTTAAAGTATTATTACCATTATTTATTGGTATATTAATAGCTTGGTTATTTAAACCACTAGTAGCTAAGTTACAGGCTAAAGGAATGAGAAGAGGATTAGCTTGTAGTTTAGTATATATTCTATTTATAGGTATTATTGCATGGATATTATTTACATTAATTCCATTATTATATAATCAAACTAATGATTTAATTAATCAAATACCTACTATCTCAAATAACGTTCAAGAGTGGGTTAATAATACATTTGATAAATTAGAAAATATTCCTGGTGTAAGTGCAGATGATGTTAAGTTAAGTTTAATGGCTAAATTACAAACATTCGGAAATGAACTTGCTTCATCACTACCTGAAAAGATTGTTAAGATAGCTACATCATTCATATCTGGTGCAGGAACATTCTTCTTAGGATTAATTATTGGATTCTTTATACTTGTTAGTATTGATAATCCATTAGAGGCAGTAAGAGATTTCTTACCTAAGAAAGCAAGAGATACATTTGAAGGCATTGTAAATAGTATTAATGGTGCAGCTAGAAGCTTTATATCTGGAGCTATCATTGATAGTACATTAGTATTTGTAGTATCAAGTCTACTTTTATGGATAGCTGGTTTAAAAGCGCCTTTACTATTTGGTCTATTCTGTGGTATAACTAATGTTATCCCATATGCAGGACCATATATCGGTGGTGCACCTGCAGTAATAGTAGGTTTATCACAAGGACCACTAACAGGTTTATTAGTATTAATTATGTTAGTAATTATCCAAACTTTAGAAGGTAGTTTTATTCAAACTTTAATTATGAGTAAATCAACTAAGTTACATCCAGTAACAATAATTATGGGATTATTAATATTTGGTCATTTCTGGGGTATTATAGGTATGTTTATATCAACTCCATTAATAGCTGCTGTTAAAGCTGTATTAATATACCTAGATGAAAAATATAAAATATTTAGTTTTAAATAAAAACAATAATGAAAGATTAGTATATAGTTAAGTTTTATAGAAAGTTAGTGGTTGATGTAAACTAATAAATAAAACTATAGAAGCTCCTTTCTAGTGTAGTAAAAACTACCGGGTAAAACCGTTATCGAATTGAGTTTAATTAGGATGGTACCACGGATTTTCGTTCCTAGATATGGTATCATCTTTTTTGTTTATAGGAGGCAATATGGAATTTGTAAAGAAAAATACTAAGATTTATATTTTAAGTGGTAAATCTGGATCTGGTAAAGATACAGTAGCTTCTATGATTAAGAATATGATTAATAAGAAAGTTATCTCTTTAGCCTATGCATCATATTTAAAGATGTACGCTAAAGAAGTATTAGGTTGGGATGGTAATGAAGATACTAAACCAAGAGAATTCTTACAACAATTAGGTGTAGAACTAATTAAAAATAACATTGATGAAAATATGTTAGTAAGAAGAATAATAGAAGATATTAAAGTATATAGTTATTTTTATGATGTAATTATTATAAGTGATGCAAGATTTCCTAATGAAATAGATAGTATTAAAGCTAACTTTGATAATGTTACAGTAATACATTTATCAGATAGAGAAAATAAATTAACTGATGAAGAAAAGATGCATGCAACTGAAACTTCATTAAATAATTATAATAATTATGATTATGTAGTATCTGAATCTAATTTAGATGATTTATCTAATACTATAGAAAAAATAATAGGTGAGACATATGATAGTCGCGATTGATGGACCTGCTGGTAGTGGTAAGGGGACAGTATCTAAAAAACTATCAGAATTATGTGGGTTAACTTATATTGATACAGGTGCTACTTATAGATGTATTGCGTTAAAAGTTTTACAAAATAATGTTGATTTAGATGATATTGGTGCTATAATAGATATCGCTTCTAAAATTAATATTAAATTTACTCTTGATGCCAAAACATTTATGGATGGCGTAGATGTAACTGAGGACATTAGAACTATGGAAGTAACTAAAATAGTTTCTCCTATATCTAGTATTCCTGAAGTAAGAAGTTATATGGTAGATTTACAAAGAAATATGGCAGGTGATACTGATGTTATCATGGAAGGTAGAGATATAACTACTGTAGTATTTCCTAATGCAGATTATAAATTCTATTTAGATGCTTCTGTTGACGTAAGAGTAGAAAGAAGATATTTACAAAATATAGAAAAAGGTATAAATAGTAGTAGAGAAGAAATAAAAAAATCTATTATAGACAGAGACTATAATGATATGCATAAAGTAGTAGGTTCTCTTAAAA
>JAEEGL015796220.1_pt1 | contig 12566 bp, 9 predicted proteins | sample 9134231 | NCBI WGS metagenome assembly JAEEGL01 (sample SAMN16246548, study PRJNA631951) | gut metagenome | biome: gut microbiome; feature: rumen; material: fiber-attached | host: Bos | place: Iran: Karaj | collected 2018-10
AATTCTGTTCCCGGCGACACCACCGCATTAATTTCCGAAAACCAAATGTCGAGCCCCGACCTCCGCATCTATGCCCGCGCAGATATGTACCGTCAGCAAAACCAACTCCAAAAATCATTGTTTTCGCTCGACAGCATCATTACTGAGTACAAGACTTCGCCGCTTGTGGATGAGGCTTATTTTATGAAGGCGCGGATTTTTGCCAAGCAGCACAATTACGACACTGCGGCGGTTTATTATAAGAAGGTAGCCGACGACTATTCCTACGACATACTCGCCGACAAGGCTTGTTATTATTATGCAAAAATCGCCGAGGAGCATCTTTCGGACGTTGCCGCCGCCAAGGAATATTATATGCGTATCCTCGCCGACTATCCGGGCAGTGTCTATGCCGTGGAGTCGCGGGAAAGGTATCGGGCGTTGGAAAGTGTGCAATAAAAAACTTTTTGTTTCCAATTATTTTTATTATCTTTGCCCCGCGAAAAAACATTAGAAATTTATAAAACTCATGTCAAAACAGTCTATTAGCAAATGCTCGTTTTGCGGGCGACCGAGGACCGAGACCGAGATTATGATAGAAGGTGAGTCGGTGTTCATCTGCAACTATTGTGTGGAGCAGTGCAACGACATCATCATGGAGCAGCGCAAGCAGACCAAGGGTCCCGCTGTATCTACAAAAGAGGATTTCGATTACAAGCCGGACGAAATCAAGGCTTTCCTCGACCAATACGTCATCGGCCAGGAGCAGGCGAAAAAATCGCTTAGCGTCGCCGTCTATAACCATTATAAGAGGCTTCGTCAGCGCGTCAAATCCGACGACGTGGAGATTGAGAAGTCTAATATTATAATGGTGGGTCGTACCGGCACGGGCAAGACCCTGATGGCAAAGACGATAGCAAGGTTGCTCAATGTGCCTTTCACCATCGTGGACGCAACGGTGCTCACCGAGGCGGGCTACGTGGGCGAAGACGTGGAGAGCCTTCTCACGCGACTTCTCCAAGCCTGCGACTTCGACGTCAAGAAGGCGGAGCGTGGCATCGTTTTCGTGGACGAAATCGACAAGATAGCCCGCAAAGGCGACAACCCCTCCATCACACGCGACGTGTCGGGCGAGGGCGTCCAGCAGGGACTTTTGAAAATCCTCGAAGGCAGCATCGTCAACGTACCGCCAAACGGTGGACGCAAGCACCCCGACCAAAAGATGGTGCCTGTTGACACCAAAGACATCCTCTTTATCTGCGGCGGAGCATTTGACGGCATAGAGAAGAAGATAGCGCAACGCCTTAATACAGAGGTGGTTGGATTCAATAGCATACGTCAGAGTGGACAAGTGGATCGCGACAACCTGTTGCAGTACATTACGCCCGCCGACTTGAAGTCGTTTGGCTTGATACCCGAAATCATCGGTCGTCTGCCGCTCTTGACCTACCTCGAACCGCTCGACCGCACAGCCCTGCGCAACATCCTCACCGAGCCTAAGAACGCCATTACCCGTCAGTACAAAAAACTGTTCCAGATGGACGGCGTGAAACTCGAATTTGAACCGGCTGTATTGGACTACATCGTGGACGTTGCCGAGGAGTTCAAACTTGGTGCGCGTGGACTCCGTTCCATCTGCGAGACCATCATGCTCGACATCATGTACGAAATCCCGTCCAAAAACATCAAGGAATTTACCGTAACGCTCGACCTCGCCAAGGAAAAACTTGAAAACGCCGACTTCATGCGCCACGCAATGGCAAGTTAGGAACGAGGAGAGAGGAATGAGGAACGAGGATAATTCGTAAATCGAAAATCAACAAATCGTAAATCAACCAATCAATAAATCCACAAATCTATGTCAGACGGCGGCAACTTCATCGACTACGTAAAAATCTACGTCCGCTCCGGCAGGGGCGGTGCAGGTTCGGCGCACCTCAAACGGGAAAAATACCGTCCAAAAGCGGGACCCGATGGTGGCGACGGCGGACATGGCGGCAGCGTTATTGTGAGGGGCAACAAGCAGTTTTGGACGCTCCTGCACTTAAAATACCAGAAACACATCTTTGCAGAAGACGGTGTGTCTGGTATGCGCGACACGTGGCACGGCAAGGACGGCAAGGATGTCATCATCGAAGTGCCGCTTGGCACTGTGGCCCGCGATGCGGAGACCGAGGAATTTCTCTTTGAAATCACCGAAGACGGCGAGCAGCAGGTATTGGCAAAAGGCGGACGAGGCGGACTTGGCAACGTGCATTTCAAGTCGTCCACCAACCAAACGCCCCGTTATGCGCAGCCCGGCGAAGACTGCGAGGAAGGTTGGAAAATATTGGAACTCAAAGTATTGGCTGACATCGGATTGGTTGGTTTCCCAAACGCTGGCAAATCTACATTGCTGTCGTCGATTTCTGCGGCGCGTCCCAAAATCGCCGACTATCCTTTCACGACCCTTGTGCCGCACCTCGGCATTGTGGATGTGGACGGCAAACATTCTTTCGTGATGGCAGACATCCCTGGCATCATCGAAGGCGCGTCGGAAGGCAAAGGTCTGGGACTCAGGTTTTTGAGGCACATCGAGAGAAATCCGATATTATTATTTATGATACCTGCCGACAGCAACGATGCAGCAAACGACTACGACGTCCTGCTCAACGAACTCGGTAAGTACAACCCCGAACTGTTGGACAAGAAGCGCATCATCGCCATCACAAAATGCGACCTTGCCGACAGCGAAATTATCTCCGACATCAAGGCGAAACTCCCCGCCGACGTACCTTGCTACCCAATATCGTCGTACACCAAAGAAGGTGTCAAGCCTCTTGTATATGGCATCTGGGACGTGTTGGAAAAGGAACAAGCAGAAGAGCCAGCCAAGGCTGAGCCTCAGAGTTTTTTTGCAGAGGAAATCCCCGACGCTCCGCAGGAGGACGAGGACGAACTCTCGCGAAATTCGGTAAAAAGCGACGACTTGCTGGATTTTTAATACATCAACTAACGACAATAGAACACAAAAATGGCAAAGAAAGCAGCAGCAGATACAGGGGCGGCTACCGACCCCAAGGCTGAACGCCTGAAAGCGTTGCAGTTGACCCTCGATAAGATTGACAAGGACTTTGGCAAGGGTACCATTATGAAACTTGGCGACAAGGTGGTAGAGGACGTTCCCTGCATCCCGACAGGCTCCATAGGCCTTGACGCCGCAATAGGCATCGGCGGCTATCCGAGGGGCAGGGTGATTGAGATTTTTGGACCCGAATCCTCCGGTAAGACCACACTCGCAATCCACGCAATAGCAGAGGCGCAGAAACTTGGCGGCATTGCGGCAATCATCGACGCCGAACACGCCTTCGACCGCACATACGCCGAAAATCTTGGTGTTGATGTCAACTCGCTCCTAATCTCGCAGCCCGACTGCGGCGAACAGGCTCTCGAAATCGCCGACTCGCTCATCCGCAGCGGCGCACTCGACATCATCGTAATCGACTCCGTGGCAGCACTCACGCCAAAAGCCGAAATCGAAGGCGACATGGGCGACGCGAAGATGGGGCTCCAAGCACGACTGATGTCCCAAGCACTCCGCAAACTCACTGCAAACATCTCCAAGACAAACACCTGTGTCATCTTCATCAATCAGTTGCGTGAGAAGATTGGCGTGATGTTTGGTAACCCCGAAACCACCACCGGCGGCAACGCGCTCAAATTCTACGCATCATTGCGTCTCGACGTGCGCCGCATCGGTCAGATAAAGGACGGCGACGACGTTACAGGCGGCCGCATCAAGGTAAAGGTTGTGAAAAACAAAGTTGCGCCGCCATTCAAGAAGGCAGAGTTTGACCTGATGTTTGGCACGGGCATTTCGGCAATCGGCGAGTTAGTTGACTTTGCCGTCGATATGAACATCGTCAAGAAATCCGGCTCGTGGTTCAGTTACGGCGACAGCAAACTCGGTCAAGGTCGCGACGCCGTTCTCAACCTTCTCGGCGAGGACGAGGCTCTCCGCTCCGAAATCGAGGCAAAAGTTCGCGCCGAACTCCGTGGCGAAACCTACGACCCGAAGACCGACCCCGATAGCGATACCGAAGAAGGTATGGCGGCTATCGCAGCGGAAGCGAAAGAAGTAGAAGAATAATTACTGTTTTAGAGGTAGTTTAATAACCTCCCTCCGTATGAACCTCGTCCCTAAGTGGTATAAAAAACATAGTTAGGGACGAGGTTCTTTTTATTATTATCTTGATTATCAGTATGTTGACTTTGATTTTCTAATATTTTCTTATTTTTAACATTTTGTAATATGTTGATAATCAAGTGTTTTGTTTATTGCTTAATAAAACTTTGTCCCTAAGTATCCGAAAAAATATAGTTAAGGACGAAGTTTTTTTTGTTTTTATGTTGATTATTAGAAAAATAACTGTATATTTGCAACGATATTCACTTTAAAAACTTTCATAGTTATGCTCATAGGACGCAAACACGAAAAACAAGTAATTGCCGAATGTATAGACTCGCAACGTGCTGAATTTATTGCAGTTTATGGACGGCGAAGGGTTGGAAAGACTTTCCTTGTAAAGCAATATTTCAACAATAACTTCGCATTTTACGTTACGGGAATCTATGGCGCGAGCAAAAAAGACCAACTAAAAGAGTTTTACCGTCAACTTAACGAAAGGTCGCGCAAACCGTTTGACATTAAGGATGATTGGTATGACGCTTTTAGTGATTTGCGTCATTTCCTTTCGGGGCTTAAAGCCGAAAAAATAGTTGTATTTATCGACGAAATGCCATGGTTGGATACGCACAACTCAAAGTTTGTCAAGGCTTTGGAGCATTTTTGGAACTCATGGGGCGCAGACAATCCGAGGCTCAAACTCATTGTTTGCGGCTCGGCTACAACATGGATGATCAACAAGTTGCTTGCCTCCAAAGGCGGTCTTCACAACCGCGTTACAAGACGGATTCATATTTTGCCGTTTACGCTTGGCGAAACCGAAGAGTTCCTCAAAAAATCAGGTTTTGTATGGAATCGTTATCAGATAATCGAACTTTACATGATTTTGGGTGGTGTGCCGTTTTATCTTTCGTTGCTGAAAAAAAGCAAGACCTTTGCCGCCAATATCAATTCATTGTTTTTTGCACAAAATGGCGAAATGCGCGGCGAATACGATATTCTTTTCAATTCGCTTTTCAGTGATAGCGTCGTGTATAAATCTGTAACAGAGTTTATTAGCAAGAGTAATAGAGGTACCACCCGCAAGGAACTTTTGGCAAAAACTAAACTTGATGGTGGTCGCCTTACCGAAATTCTCAAAAACCTCGAAACCTGTGATTTCATAAGACGTTACAACGCTTTTGGCATGAAGGAGCGCGGTACAATGTACCAACTTGTAGATAATTTCACGCTTTTTTATTATAGTTTCCACCGTGAGTTTTTCAGCGGCAACGAGGACTTTTGGCAATCTTTCGCCGATTCGGGACGGCATCGTGCGTGGAGCGGTTACGCCTTTGAACAGGTGTGCCTCAATCATATCTCTCTGATTAAGAAAGCGTTGGGAATCAGTGGTGTACATTCAGAAATTTGTTCGTGGAACACCGAAGGAGCGCAGATTGATTTGCTTGTTAACCGCAACGACGATGTAATCAATCTTTGCGAGATGAAATATTCATCGAATCCTTACGAAATTACCAAGTCGTATTACGAAAAACTCATCAACCGCCGCGAACTTTTCCGCACCAACACAAACACCGACAAAGCCCTTCACCTGACTTTTGTAACGGTATATCCGCTCAAAAAAACGCCGTATTCTGAGATGGTTCAGGCGGTGGTAACGGGCGAAGACTTATTTGGCTAAAAAATCTAACATTTTTTTCACATCACCTTTATACTCTTTTTGCATTAAGGTGCTATCTTTGTCGCTGATAACTAATAATAAAACAGCGATTATGAAACAGTATATACTCACAACAATAGCCGCAGCATTTGCAATCTCCTCAGCCGCGCAGGAGGGCAACAAATGCGCCGTAGAATACTCCATGTACAAGGAATTTGTTAACGTGGAGGCGTACAGCGAAGCGAGGGAATCATTTTGGAAAGTTTTTGACGACTGTCCGAATTTCAACAAAAACATATACCTCGACGGCGTTAAGATATACCGCGAGATGATAAAGATGGCGGGCGACGACGACGCGCTTGTGAACGCCTACGTTGATACGCTTGGCATCATTTACCGTCAGAGAATCAAAAACTTCGGCGAGGAGGCGTCGGTGCTTTGCCGCTACGGAATGGAAGTGTCCAAATACCGCCGCAGCGACACCGCCAAGATGGAAGGCTATCATTTGGTGGGCAAGGCGATAGCCGTCAGCCCCAACGACCCCGATATAGCCGCCGTAGCGTCGTATTTGCAGACGTCCTGCACGTTGCTCCAAAACGGCAAAATCGACCATCAGCAACTTTTCAACGACATCACGCCGGTGCTTATGACCACCTACCGTCTGCGTCCCGCCAAGGGCGAAAAATACGGCGAGACCATCGACAAGGTGATTGACGTGGTAAAGAGGATGCTTGCGCGCAACCCCGCCAAGTCGCCAACCTTCGACGAAATGTTTGAACGTCGCTTCCAATTGCCCGGCAATATCGACGAAGTGTCGGCGTTGACCAACACGATGAATGTATTTGCCGCCGACGGCAACAACCTCTACGCGCAGTGCGCCGAGCGTCTTTATAAGAAGAACCCCACGGCGGAGGCTGCAGCGTCGCTTGCCCGTTACAACCGCAAGAACAAGAAATACGATGCCGCCGCCAAATATTACTCCGAGGCTGTCAAGATGGAACAGAACACGGTAAAAATATCCGAATATCTCTACGAAGGAGCCACTGTTGCCAACAACCTCCAAAAATACTCCGAGGCTGTCTCCATGGCTAAGAAATCCGCCGCCGCAAATGCCAAAAACGGTGCGCCGTTGCTCCTGATTGCCGCAATCTACATGGTGAACGCCAACAATTTTGGCGACGACGACTATGCCCACCGCACTGTCTATTGGGTGGCAGCCGACTACGCCCAAAAAGCCAAATCCGCCGACATGAACCTCACCGAGGAATCCAACACGCTGTTAGCCAAGTGCAAACAGCAATTTCCCAAAAAAGAGGAGGCCTTCATGCACTCCGTAAAGCCCGGCGACGCTGTAACGGTGAAGTGCTACGACACCGAAAACACCACGGCGCGGTTCTGATTGTTTGGAGTGTGGGCGGCTCGCCCGCTTGATAAAAAACTTCAAAAAAACTTTAAAAAAAATTTGCATATAACGGAAACCCGTTTTATATTTGCGGTACAGAAAACATAGACCGCAGAGAGTGCGCCGTTTTCTTGCCACGCCGCCTACAATGCGCGGTAATGGCTATGAACTAAAATTGTTTTCATATCTTGTTTGATTTTAAGTGTTATTTTTTGAAAAAAGTCCGGTCAATATTCCCCCTCCGGACTTTTTTGATGCGAAAAATAACCGGAAAACTAAAACTAAAACTCGTATGTACACTGAAAACGACATCAAATATTTCGCCGAGCGCGGAATTAGCACAGAGGAAATCGACCGTCAGATCGATTTTTACAAAAAAGGGTTCCCCTTCCTTGGCATCGTAAGGCCCGCCACAGCAAACGACGGCATACGCTGCCTTAGCGACGAGGAGATTACCAAATATGCTCAGAAATACGCCCAGGAGGCGGACGGGATGAGCATAGTGAAATTTGTACCCGCGTCGGGTGCGGCGTCGAGGATGTTCAAGGACTTGTTTGTGTTTGCCTCGGAGTACGACAACAGTGCCGAGCAAAAACAGAAGTTCAACGACCCCGCCAACCCTGCCCGCAGGTTTATCGACAACATCGACCGTTTTGCCTTCTACGACAATCTCCAGAAGATTGTGTATAGCAAGTACGGCAAGTCGGTCAAGGAGTTGCTGCAGGATCACAAGCCCAAGGAACTCGTGGAGAGCGTAATCTCCAAGGACGGGCTCAACTACGGCAACCTCCCCAAGGGTCTGATAGAATTTCACCGTTACAAAAACACATCCCGCACTCCAGTAGAGGAGCATATCGCCGAGGGCATACAGTACGCCAAGTCGGGCAAGGACGTGAAGATACACTTCACCGTCTCGCCGGAGCATTTGGGGTTCTTCACCGCGTTTGTTGACAAGGCGAGGATGTCGTTTGAGGAGAAATTTGGGTGTCAGTTGGACGTAAGTTTCTCCACGCAGAAGGCCTTTACCGACACAGTGGCTGTGGACGACGACAACAACATCTTCCGCAACGAGGACGGCACTCCATTGTTCCGCCCCGCAGGTCATGGCTCGCTGATAGAAAACCTCAACGACATCGACGCCCGCATCATCTTCATCAAGACCATCGACAACGTGGTGCCGGATACACGCAAGGCGGCTACGGTGAAGTACAAGATGGCTCTTGCTGGTTATCTCTTGAAAACTAAGGAAAACATCGCTGATTATATAAAGGTGTTGGAAAACAACCCGACCTCGCAGCAACTTGACGAGGCGTACATCTTCATCACCAAAAAACTTTGTTGCGAGTTCCCCGAATCGTTCCTCGCCCTTCCCGACGAGGAGAAGGCGCGTGTGATGCTTGCCAAACTCCGTCGTCCCCTCCGCATCTGCGGCATGGTGAAGAACGAAGGCGAGCCTGGCGGCGGACCGTTCTGGGCCAAAAACTCCGACGGCACCACCTCGTTGCAGATTGTGGAATCGTCGCAGATAGACAAAAACGACCCCAGGAGCGCGGACATCGTTGCCAAGGCTACTCACTTCAACCCCGTTGACCTGGTGTGCGATGTTACCGACTGCGAGGGCAACAAATTTGACCTCCGCAACTACACCGACCCATTGACGGGCTTCATCTCGCACAAGAGCAAGAACGGCCGCAACCTCAAATCTATCGAGCGTCCCGGCTTGTGGAACGGCGCGATGTCCGATTGGATTACCATCTTTGTGGAAGTGCCAATCGAGACTTTCAGCCCCGTGAAGACCGTGCTCGACTTGCTGAGGGAACAACATCAATAACGATGGGATGCGGCGGATAGTCCGCTTACGTAAAAAAATATGTACTAAAAATGTCGTTGATACTTAAAAACGGAACTTTCATCGACCACGACACACTCGAATTTAAGAAGAGCGACATCGTGGTATCGGAACAGGGCGATAAAATCGCCTTTGTGGACGGCGTGGAGCCGCAGCCGGGCGACACCATCGTAGATTGCTCCGGCAAATACGTAATGCACTCGTTTGCAGATGCTTATATGCGTCCCGGACTTTCGCTCGCGGCGCAGGCAAAGATTTTTACCAAACGTGAGTCCACGTATTTCAGGTACGTCAGCGACGTTCTTTGGAACATCGACAAGTGCATCGACAAGGAGTTGCTGTACGCATCGGCACTCTATGCCGCTCTCAATGCCGTGCGCAACGGCACCACTTTCGCAATCTGCCGCAACGAGTCGTCGGCGTTCATAGAAGGTTCGCTGTCGATAGTGAAGGCGGCGTTTGAAAAATTGGGCGTTAGCACGTTGCAGAGTTTTGCGGCGTCGGAGGCCGACGGATATGCCATTGCTGAGCGCGAGTTGAACGAAAACGCCAACTTCCTCTCTTCCAATCAGGGACTTATGGGCATTGCCGCGTCGTACTTGGCGAGCGGCGAACTCATCAAGGAGGCCGCCAAATTTTGCCAAAAGTACAAGACGGGACTCCTCGTGAACGCCGCCGAAGACAATATCGACCAGGCAAACACCATGCGCGACCATAGGAGGAGCGTGATTTTGAGGTTTTACGAGGCGGGTTTGATGGACTATTCGTCCACCGTGCTTGCCAATTCAAACGCCATCACCGACACCGAGCGCGACTACATCAAGAACAAGCCCGTGTGGATAGCGCACAATCCGTATGGCAATTTCCAGAGGGGCATTGCGCCGTTCAATTCGATTTGGCTCGACAATATCGTGATGTTGGGTTCGGATTTTTCGGCTGTGTCGATGCCCGACGCGATGAGGCATGCATATTTTCAGGCGATGAAGACCGACAACGAGATTGATCTCAAAACCGCATACAACCGTCTCAACTTGGTACACAAGTACCTGAAAACCAACGGTTTCAAGGGCGATGGCGACAACAATCTGATTGTCTTTGAAAACAACACGCCCTTTGAACTCACGGCAGACAACTTTGTAAAGCACTTCATTTTCAACAAAGATACGATGGATATCCGGCTCGTAATCGCCAATGGCAAGATTATTGCAAAAAATGGGCATACAACATTGGAGGACGAAAAGGAATTATTGAAATTTATTGCAGAACAAGCAAAGAGAATCAATTGTTAATCATTTTTTTTTGACTACTAAGGAATTAAACGTACAAGGAAAAACAACAAAAATCTTTTTCAACGAATTTTTTTGAACAGAGTTAATGTAAGTTGAACCGAATTTCAGCGAATTAAAACGAATTGTTTTTTTATAATAATTCGTTTTAATTCGTTCTAATTCGCATTAATTTTTGTTTGAAAAAATGTCTCGCCGTAGGCGGGGCTACAAAATTAGTGTAAATATGGCGCGGAGTCTCCTCATACCGTTTTCATGGATTTACCACGGCTTTACGTCGTTGCGCAATTCGATGTACGACAACAAGGTTTTGAAGTCGTATAGGTTTGATGTGCCAGTAGTCAGCATTGGCAACATCACCGTAGGCGGTACGGGCAAGACACCTCATACGGAACTGATTGTGAGGATGTTGCAGGACGATTTTAAGATAACAATCCTTAGCCGTGGCTACAAACGGAAGTCCAAGGGCTATATCCGCGCCGACGAAAAATCCACCGTTGCCGACATTGGCGACGAGCCAAAACAGATGGCGCGCAAATTTGCTGGTGCAGCCTCCATGGTGGTCTGCGAAGACCGCGCCGAGAGCATACGCCGCATTATGGAGGAGGACAAGGCTGACAATCAGATGATTATCCTCGACGACGCATACCAGCACCGCAGCGTTTCGCCCGCCGTCAACATCCTCTTAATCGACTACAACCGCCCTATCTTTGAAGACCATTTGCTGCCGTGGGGCGACCTGCGCGAATCTTGCAAGGAAAGTAGCCGCGCAAACATCGTTATAGTTACCAAATGTCCGCCCGACGTCAAGCCCATCGACCGCCGCGTGTTTGCCAAGCATGTGGGGTTGCTACCGAGTCAGTCGATATTCTTCACCAACTTCGAGTATCAGCCGTTGAAGGTAGTTTTTGAGGACGGGGACAGCGAGCCTAATGTAACTGCCGCGACGCAGGTTTTGCTCGTTACGGGCATTGCAAACACCAAGACGATAGAGGATTACGTGGGCACTAAGTTGTCCAAAAACATCACGCATATCAAATATAAGGATCATCATAATTTTAGCAAAAAGGATGTTGCTAAGATTTCCAGTAGTTTTTGGGCGTTGGCTGGGGGCGACAAGATAATTGTTACCACCGAAAAAGACGCGATGAGGCTCAACGAGATCGATTTTTCACCCGAAATCAGGCGGCGCATGTACTACCTGCCGATAGAGGTGAATTTTGTGTTTGACGACGAACATAAACTCAAAAACGAAATACTCAAATATGTTACAGAAGATAAAAGAAACTACCGGCTACATACGACAGTGCGTCAATTTTGAGCCGGAAATAGGCATCATCCTCGGCACAGGCCTTGGCAACTTGGCAAACGACATCGAGGTTGTTAAGACCGTGGCTTACAAGGACATACCCAACTTCCCCGTTTCTACGGTGCAGGGTCATAAAGGTCAACTCGTATTCGGCTACCTCGGCGGCAAAAAGGTGGTCGCTATGCAAGGGCGTTTCCATTATTACGAGGGCTACACGATGCAACAGGTAACTTTCCCCGTCCGCGTGATGAACGCTCTGGGTATCAAGTTGTTGATCGTGAGCAACGCATCGGGCGGCATGAACCCGACGTTCAAGGTGGGCGACATCATGGTAATCACCGACCACATCAACCATTTTGGCACTAATCCGCTTATCGGTCCCAACATCGACGAACTTGGCCCGCGTTTCCCCGAAATGAGCGAGCCTTACGACCGCCGCTATATTAAGTTGGCGTTTGAGGTGGCAGAGGAGTGCAACATTCATCTTCAGAAGGGTGTTTACATCGGCGTTACTGGTCCCACATTTGAGACTCCGGCGGAATACAGATTTTTCCACATTGCCGGAGCGGACGCTGTGGGCATGAGCACAGTGCCGGAGGTAATTGTTGCAAGGCACAGCGGTCTTCCCGTTTTCGCACTCTCCGTAATCACCGACCTCGGCGGCGGACCCGTTGCCGAAAAACCGACCCACGAGGAAGTTCAGCAAGCCGCCAACGCCGCCGAACCGCGCATGACGTTGGTAATCAAAAAAATGGTAGAACGAATCAAGTTTTAGACGTGAATTTTCTGCAACGCCTTGCGGCGTTGAGGTTTATAAACGAAAATTACCGTGAATTACACGTCAATTATCGTCAATTTTTTTTTAGAAATTGATGGTAATTGACGAAAAAATTGACGGTAATTTTTGTTTAAAAAA
>JAEEGL017451538.1_pt1 | contig 12566 bp, 11 predicted proteins | sample 9134231 | NCBI WGS metagenome assembly JAEEGL01 (sample SAMN16246548, study PRJNA631951) | gut metagenome | biome: gut microbiome; feature: rumen; material: fiber-attached | host: Bos | place: Iran: Karaj | collected 2018-10
AAATTTTAAGCGATTTAGACCCACGAAAGTTTGATTATGTATGCAGTTGATAAACTCTAATTTTAAAATACGATAGGGAATAAGTTCCTATCGTGTTTTTTTATTTTTTGCTGACTTTTTCACCAGTGTTTTTTAGTATGGTGTTTTCTTCTATAATTCCTCTTATCATGGTGGTTGGATAAACCGAAGAATTTCTGCCGATTATAGTCCCAGGATTAAGCACTGCATTGCAGCCTATTTCAGCGTAATCTCCGATAATTGCACCGAATTTTTTTAAATTGGTTTCTATTTTACTTCCGTTGCATTTAACTGTAATCAAAGAACGGTCTGATTTTACGTTAGAGGTAATAGCACCTGCACCAAGATGTGATTTGTACCCCAAAATAGAATCGCCTACATAATTAAAATGTGGTACTTGAACGTTATTAAATAAAATAACATTTTTTAGTTCCGTGGAATTTCCAACAACGCAGTTTTTTCCGATAATTACACTTCCTCTTATAAAAGCGCAGTGGCGAATTTCTGCATTGTCATCTATTATTGCTGGCCCCTCTATATGTGCTGATGGATATATTTTTACATTATTTTTAGATACCCATACATTTTCTTTTATTTCTCCAAAAAATTCTTTCGGTAGGGATTTCCCCAGGTTTATTATAAATTCTTTTATTAGTGGAAGCACTTCCCACGGGTATTTGCAATTTTTAAAAATTTCTTTGGAAATACTTTGTGATAAATCCAAAAAATTAGAATAGTTTAATTTTTTTTCCATAAAAAATATGGTTAAATAATTTTATTTAACCACTTAATCCTCCTTTTAGTTATTAAGTTATTCTTCGTCTAGTTTCATTTTGGGAAATGAAACTGTAAATTCTGTCCCGAAACCTAGCTTACTGGTAACGTTTATGCTTCCGCCGTAATCTTCGGCAAATTTTTTGGCAATTGAAAGACCAAGGCCAGAACCAGAAATATTTAAATCTTTACATGCTTCTGAGCGATAGTTTTCAATAAAAATTTTGTCAAGCTCGTGTTGTGCGATGCCTATTCCAGTGTCTTTAATTTTAATGTTAACTCTGTTTTTGTCTTCAGTTACGTCGATAAAGATTTTTCCTTTTTCTTTGTTATATTTAATTGCATTTTCAATTATATTTGTAAGTATTCTGGAAATTTTATTTTCCGGGATAGATACATAAATATTATTGGAGTTAACATTTAAAGAGATTTCTATATTTTTCTTTGATGCAAGAGGTGACATAGCCTTGGCGTATTTGTGAACTTGTATGTTTATGTTGCACTTATTTAGGTTTTGTTCGTTACTAATTTCAGGCGCTTTTAAAATTTCATCTATAAGTTTTAAAAGCCTATGAGATTCAGATAATATAATATCAAAAAATTCATCTTTAGTTTTTTCATCATAAATGCCTTTTTTAAGCAGTTCCGTAAACCCCATAATAGAAGTTATGGGAAGTTTTAAATCATGAACTATTTCTCGTATATTGCCTTTTTCGTTTATAATGTTATCCATAGTAACTTGCAAAGCCGCAAAAGCGCCCGGCTAGTGTTTCACCTCTTATTATTTAGTTAATTTTAAAGTTCGTCTTCTGAAGCGAATCTATATCCTACGCCTCTAACGGTCAAAATATATTTTGGATTTTCGGATTCGTCTTCGATTTTTTGACGCAAATATCTTATGTGAACGTCAACTGTTCTGGCATCTCCGCAAAATTCCACATCCCAGACTTTTTCCATAAGTTGATCTCTGTTTAAAACTCTGCCTTTGCTGAGCATAAGAGAGGTTAAAAGATCAAATTCTTTCATGGTAAGGTCAATTGGTTTGCCATTTTTAGAAACAGTTCGTCTGGCAAGATTTACTGTGATTTCTCCGCAGGTAACTATTTCATTACTTGGATTTGTTATATTTGAATATTCTTTTCTGCGAATTAAGGCTTTAACTCTGGCGCATAACTCTTTTAAACTGAATGGTTTTGTTACGTAATCATCAGCACCCATTTCCAGGCCAAGTACGCAGTCGACTTCGTCGTTTCTTGCAGTTAAAAGTATAATTGGTATAGTTCTGGTTTCTTTGCCAAGTTTTAATCTACCACAAACGCTTAATCCGTCTGGTGCAGGCATTACCCAGTCTAAAATAATTACGTCTGGTAATCTGCGTTGAACAGCTTTAAGAAGTTCATCTCCTCCTGCAAATTCTTGGGTCTCAAACCCGTGCTCTTTTAATGCTAAAGAAGCAAGTTTTCTAATGTTTGGTTCATCATCTACTATGTAGATAAGACCAGCGTCGGTTTTCTCCATGGTTGAATACACTCCTTGATAAAAATAAATTAATTGAATTATAAGTATAAATTAATTAATAGTCATTGTAGTTTAATTAAAAAATATTTCTTTAATACTAGTATAACTATTTTAACCTATACTCATTTTAACCTAAATAGAAAAAAACAACAAACGTTTTTATTTATTTTTAACTTCAAATTGTGAATTTAAAAATAAATTATACAATAGAATGATAATAAGCAGAGTTATTATGTGCAATCAATTGCAAAAACATCGTATAATTTTTTCTATTTTAAAAACCAATTTATTTCAAACTGATTAATTTATAGTTTGAAATAAATTTAAAACGACAAAATACATTGTATCATATTTTTAAAATAATGCTAGGACTTTGTGTGTAGTAAATTAAATAAAAAAATTATTATATTTTTATGTTGACAAACATAAAAATATATAGTAAAATAAAAACTGAAGTATATAATATCGCAGAATGGAGCAGCCTGGTAGCTCGTCGGGCTCATAACCCGAAGGTCGGTGGTTCAAATCCACCTTCTGCAACCAAACTAGTGGCTACTTGAAATTTCAAGTGGCTTTTTTCTTTTTAAAAATAAAAATTAAAGGAGAATTTCTATGAATACAATTGTTGCGGCGTCTGGAAATAAAGGAAAAATAATGCAAATAAAAAATTTTCTTTTAGAGCATAATGTAGATGTAAATATAAAAAGTATGAAAGATTTTGATATTGAAGAACCGGTAGAAAACGGAAAAACATATGCTGAAAACGCGATAATAAAAGCAAGATATACATTCAACATAACAGGACTCCCAACTTTAGCGGACGATTCTGGACTTAATATAGATTCTTTAAATGGGTTCCCCGGATTAGTGACTGGCAGATTTGCTGAAGCTTGCGGTGGTTATGAAAAGTCCTTTGAAATAATATCAAAATGTCTTGAGGACAGTAGTAAAACAGTGTCATTTTCTACTGCGGTTGCATTTATATATGAAAAAGATGGGGAGATTATAGAAAAAGTTTTTGACGGTAAAATTACCGGTGAATTTGTTTATCCGCCGAGAGGGAAAAACGGCGTTGGATATTGTCCGTGCTTTAAAATGAGCGGTTATGATAAAACTTTAGCGGAGCTTCCTGATGATGAAATATCAAAGATAAACCACAGAGCAACTGCGCTTAAAAAGTTTGTAGATTTTTTTAAAGAAGAGTTTAAGGAGTAAAAAATAGTATGGGACTTATTGAAGTGATAAATATATCGCATTCTTTTGGTGATAAAATTTTATATAAAAATGCTTCATTTGAACTTTTTAAAGGTGAACATATGGGTCTTGTGGGGCATAACGGGACGGGTAAAACCACGCTTTTAAATAGTATTGCTGGTGAAGTAATTCCAGATAAAGGTGAAGTGCGAATTCAAAAAGGAATAAAAATCGGGTATTTGGATCAGCACGTAAAAGTAAATAAAGATATCACGATTTTTGAATATTTGAAAACAGCTTTTAATGATCTTTATGAAATTGAAAATAGACTAAATAAAATTTACGAGAAAATGGCTAATGATAGCAGTGAAGAAACTATGAATAAAGCTTCAGATTATCAAAGTGTTTTAGTAAATAGGGGTTTTTATGAAATAGAAAGCACGGTTTTAAAGGTTTCCGATGGCCTTGGAATTACAGCTTTGGGAATGTACTCTAAACTTAAAAATTTAAGTGGCGGGCAAAGAGCAAAAGTTATGCTCGCAAAACTTCTTCTTGAAAATCCTGATGTTTTACTTCTTGATGAGCCTACAAATTTTTTGGATAAAAATCATATTGAATGGCTTACCGATTACTTAAAAAATTTTAAAAATGCGTTTATAGTTATTTCGCATGATTATAAATTTTTGGATAAAATAACAACCTGTATTTGCAATATTGAATTTGAAAACATAAAAAAATATACAGGAAATTTTTCTAAATTTTTAAGCAGTAAAAAGTTAAATCAAATTAGCTATGAGCGTGAGTACAAAGCCCAGCAACAAAAAATCGATAAGTTGGAAACATATATAGCTAAAAATAAAGTAAGGGCTTCCACAGCAAAGCAAGCAAAAAGCCGCCAAAAGCAGCTTGATAAAATGGAAAAATTAGCACCACCAAAAAATGAAGTAAAGCCAAAATTTAATTTTTCGTTTCGTCCGATTGGTTCAGGTAGAGCACTTACAATTAAAAATCTTGAAGTTGGGTACAATGGTAAAAAGCTTTTGCCAAGATTAAACTACGAAATTTTAACCGGACAAAAAATAGTTGTAATAGGATTTAACGGTATAGGTAAATCCACACTTTTAAAAACTCTGATGGGTGAGATACCTGCTATTAACGGTTATTCATGGTTTTTTGAAGATGTAAAAACGGGATATTTTGAGCAGGATTTAAACTGGGAGGATGGGGAAGATACGCCTCTTCAAATAGTAATGGAAGCGTACCCAAAACTTTCGGTTAAAGAAGCAAGGGCTCATCTTGCACAGTGCGGAATTAAAGCAAAAGACATTTCTCAGCCCGTAAATTCTCTCAGCGGTGGGGAACAAGCGAAGGTTAAACTCTGTTTGCTAACTTTAAAACATTGTAATTTTTTAATTTTGGATGAGCCTACTAATCATTTGGATGTTTTGGCAAAAGAGGCACTTAAAGACGCGCTTAAAATGTGGGAAGGAAATATAATTCTTGTTTCACATGATCCGGATTTTTATAAAGGCTGGAATGCAAAAGTAATTGATATAGAAAAATTAAAAAGCACCTAAATTTATTTTAGATGCTTTTTTAATTAGTTCATAGATTCCGGTGCGGTTACTTTCATTAAATCCAATGTGTTTTTGAGTATTATTCTTACGCATTTGCAAAGAAATAGTCTTGCGTTTGAAAGTTCTTTGTTTTCCGACATTACTTTGCACGAAGAATAAAATTTATGGAAAAGTGTAGAAAGTTCAATTGCAAATTTTGTGATTTTTGTTGGGTCGTAAGATTCGGCGGATTTTATTAATTCGCTGGGGTAAGTTGCCATAAAGAAGATAAGTTTTCTTTCGTTTTCGTTCGTTAGTAAAGATAAATCCGCATTTTTGAAATCCAAATTATTTTCAGAAAGTTTATTAAAAATGCTGCAAATTCTTGCGTGAGCGTACTGAACGTAATATACAGGGTTTTGTGAATCTTGTTTTACGGCAAGATCTAAATCAAAGTCCATTCCGGAAGAAGCTTCGTGGTTATTAAAAATGAATCTAGCGGAATCTGGACCAACTTCGTCAAGCAGGTCGGAAAGCTGAATGGCTTTTCCGGTTCTTTTGCTCATACGGACAATTTCACCGTTTTTTAAGAGCCTTACTAATTGGACAAGGATTACGTGAAGGCGGTTTCTATTTATTCCCAGAGCTTCCATGGCACCTTTCATTCGTTCAACGTGTCCGTGATGATCCGCACCCCAAATATCTATACAGGTGTCAAATTCACGAGTTATAAATTTATTGTAGTGATAGGCTATATCTGCTGCAAAATAAGTAGGAATGCCATTTTGGCGCACTAACACGTCGTCTTTTTCAGCACCAAATTCTGTTGCTTTGTACCATACTGATCCATCTTTTTCGTATGTATAGCCGTTTTCTTTTAATTTTTTAATAATCTTAATTACTTCGCCATTTTCATGGAGTGTACTTTCATAAAACCAATTATCGTATTTAATTTTGTATTTTTCCATGTCTTTTTGCATGCGGGAGATGTTTTTTGGTAGAGCAAAATTTACTAGTGCGGTTTTTCTGGTGTTAAAATCTTTATCGATATAACTGTTGTTAAAATTATTGTAAAATTCTTGTGCCAAATCGGTAATGTCTTGCCCTTGGTAGCATTCTTCGGGCATTTCTATGTTTTCGTTTGGGTTGCAAATTTGTCTGTATCTTACGTCTAAAGAAAGGCCGAATTTTTCAATTTGATTTCCGGCATCGTTAACGTAAAATTCTTTGTAAACGTCGTAACCTGTTTTTTTAAGAATTGCAGACAAACAATCTCCTAAAGCGCCTAATCTTGCGTTGCCCATATGCATTGGACCCGTTGGGTTTGCTGAGACAAATTCTACCATTATTTTTTTGTTTTTTCCGAAATCAGAATTGCCAAAACTATTACCACAATCGTTTATTTCTTTTAAAGTATCCGAAAAAAAATCATCTTTAAGAAAAAAGTTTATAAATCCCGGACCGGCTATTTCCACGCTTTTAAGAATATTTTGATTTTCATTTTTTAAAAATTCTAGAATTTCTTCAGCAATTTTTCTTGGTGGCATTTTAAAAATTTTTGCCGAAACCATGGCAATATTTGTAGATAAATCTCCATGGCTTCTGTTTGCGGGTATTTCAATTTCAAATTTAGGGGTAAGTGCATCAATAATGCCATTTTTTTTGGCAGATTTCAAAAAAGCACTGTTTATTAATTTTTTTAAATCGCTAATTGTTTTTTCAAGATTGTACATATTTTCCACTTCCCTTTAATTTTCTTTTTTTGTTGCATGGATTTTTATATGGTTTGTGCTGACGAATTCAGAGTTTACATCAATAGAATATTTTAAATTAAGATGTGCTTCATTTTCAGAATGATTAAATTCCACTAAATTTGTAAATATTCCCATCATAATAGCACCAAATTCTGTGGGGTATGGGCTGTATATGCGCTGGCCTTTTTCAAGAATTAGTTTTGTTTGAATCGTACTATTTTTTATTAGAGTTATTTTTTTATTGTCATTTTCAATTTTTAATATACATGTTTTAAATTTATTTGGGTTAGAGTCGCTATATTCTTTGTATATTATGTATTTTTTATTTTCTTTTTCCTTAAATGTACCTGCTGTTTTTATGTTTAAGGTTTCTTCGTTACCTTCCACTTTATACGTAGAGGTGATATTAATTAAATAATCTTCTTTTATGTTCGTCATCTCCCTTTTTAGAATTAGTATGTAGTTATGTCTATTTTTTGGGTACTGTTTTGAATGTCGTAGCCTAAAAATATTTTAGCTCTTTCAGAAAAATCGCTTAATTTATCGCTTACAAAGAAGTTATAAACCCCTGGGCTGTTTTTTTCAGAAAGCATGTTTTTTTCTTTTAGATATTTTTTAATAAATTTAGCAGTTTCTTCTCCTGAATTTATTAGGTTAACATGTCCGCCCAAAACATCATTTATAACGTCTTTTACAATTGGGTAATGAGTGCATCCCAAAATTAAAGTGTCTACCTTTTCTTCTATTAATTTTTTCATATAAATTTTTATAGTTTTTAAAAGTATGTCGCTGGATTTATCTATAAAGCCGTTTTCAATAAGCGACGCAAGCAGTGGGCAAGCTTGTTTGATTATTTTTGCCTGTGGGCATATTTTACTTAGTACACGGACGTAGGCGCCACTTCTTATGGTTGCTGAGGTCCCTATTACTCCTATTTTATAATTTCTTGTAAGGTTTGCTGCACTTTTGCAAGATGGCTCAATAACGCCTGTTATCAATTCAGGATTATCTAATTTATTAATATGTGAGCTTACTGTGCCGCAGGCAGAAACAATCATTTTTACATTTTTTGATTTTAAAAAATTTATGTCCTGATTTGCGTAAGATACAATTGTTTTTTCTTTTTTTGTCCCATATGGTGTTCTTCCGGTATCACCAAAGTAGATTATATCTTCATGCGGAAGTAATTTTTTAATGGCTTTTACGGTGGTAAGCCCGCCCAGGCCAGAATCAAATATGCCTATTGGTTTGTTTTTTGCGTCTTTTAAAATGTTTTCCAAGTTATCACATCACTTTTTGATTTGTATGAGTTTATAATTCTTTTTTCATGGCAAGTTCAATTAATTTGTCAATGAGTTTTGGGAGGGGGTAACCCGATTTTTCTATTAATTTAGGGTACATACTAATTTCCGTAAATCCCGGGAAAGTGTTTATTTCATTTAGTAAAATTTTATTTGTTTCATTTTCTACAAAAAAATCCACCCTGGAAAGCCCCTTACAGCCCATTATTTTAAAGGCTTTTTTGGCAATTTTTTGGATTTTTTGTGCTATTTCTTCGCTTATTCTTGCGGGGATATGCAGTCCGGAATCCCCCGAAATATATTTTGAATCATAATCGTAAAAATCTCCAGATGGTGAAATTTCGCCTATTGTAGATGCAATTAGTTCATCATTGCCAAGTACTGCGCATTCTACTTCTTTTCCAACTATAGCCTCTTCAATTAGTATTTTTTCATCTTCTTTAGCAGCAATTTTTATTGCATTTATAAGTTGCTCTTTATTTTGTGCTTTAGAAATTCCAACAGAAGAGCCTGCTTTAGATGGTTTTACGAACATGGGGTATTTTTTTAAAGCCATTTCGGTTTCAGATAAACATTTTTCCGGATTTTTTTCAAAATCATACTTTGTAAACCAGTGAAATTTTGCTTTTTCTATACCGTTAAATGAGAGCATGGTATTGGTTATAACTTTATCCATGCATGCTGCGGAAGACGTCATGTCGCAACCGACCACAGGTATGCCTGACAATTGTAATAATCCTTGAATAGATCCGTCTTCTCCATTTTTGCCGTGTAAAACAGGTATTACGGCATCTAGTTTAATGATAATCGTTTTATTTCCGTCTTTAATAATTAATCCTTTTGTATCTGTGTCTGGAGAAATTATTGCGGGTTTGTTATCTGAGTTAGTTTCCCAGTTGGAATCATCTGAAATGTATTTTCTGTCTCCTAGTAAATACCATTTTCCGTTTTTTGTTATTCCTATGTAATATACATTATATTTTTCCTTAGAAATAAATTTAGAAATTGTTTCTGCAGAAGATAAAGAAATTTTGTGTTCAGAGGAATTTCCTCCACAAATTATGCCAATATTAAGTTTAGACATAAAAAATCACCTCATAAGTTTTTTAGTTGTATAATAAATTATATGATTAAGCATTGCATAAAATAAAAACATATTCCTTAAATTATTATACCACTATTTGTGATAATTTTTTTAAAAAATAAAAAATTTATTTTTTAAAATTTTAAATACTTTAAAAAGAATAATTTATGAAATAATTGATTTGTTTTTATATTGAATTAATTCTTATTTTATTGTAACATTGCTATAGTAACATTTTTAAAATGGATAAAATTGTAAAGTAGGAGGAAAGGGTATGAATATTTTGAAAAAAGAAAAAAACATACTGGTAATAGGTACCGGCGGGACTATAGCCGGTGTGGGAGATGAAGGTAAAACCTTATGCTATAATTCTGCGCAGATAAATGTAGGCAGTATTTTAAGTAAGGTTCCATGTATAGAAGATTTGGCAAATATAAAATCTAAAGAGCTTTATAATATTGATAGCTGTGATATGGATATAGAAAAATTAATAAATATGTCATGCTATATAGAAGAAATGGCAGCAAGGGACGATGTTGATGGTTTTGTAATTACGCACGGAACAGATACACTTGAAGAAACTGCATATTTTTTAAATTTAACAGTTCATACACATAAACCAATAGTAATAACTGGTGCTATGCGTCCAAGCACAGCAATGAGTGCAGATGGGCCTTTTAATTTATATCAAGCTGTAGCTCTTGCTAGAAGCTCTGAAGCTGTAGGCAAAGGTGTATTGGTAGTGTTTTCTGATGTAATTTGTAGTGCAAGAGACGTAATAAAAGTAAATACATTTAAAACAGATGCTTTTAATCAAAAAGATATGGGCGCGCTTGGATATATGCGTGATGAAACGGTATATTTTTATAATAGTTCAGTAAAAAGACATACATTTAATAGTGAATTTAGTGTTTCCAGAGGGATAAAACTTCCGAATGTAGAAGTAGTGAATTACTATTTGGGGCGCAGTGAAAATAATTTAAAGTGTGCGGCAGAAATATCTGAAGGGATTGTACTGGGTGGTGCTGGTTGTGGTGGCGCTAGTGAACAGTGGAATAAAGAAATAGAAAAAATGCTTAAGTCTGGCAAAATAGTAATTCGTAGTTCTAGAATATGCAATGGTTTGGTAACTTACGATGAAAAAGAAATATTTGAAAAAGGAGTATATTCAAATAGCCTTACGCCGCAAAAATCAAGAATTTTACTTATGTTGGCACTAATGGTGACGAAAGATATTAAAAAAATTCAAGAAATTTTTAATACTTACTAATTAGTAAACAAAAAACAAAAATACAGGCAGAGTTAGCGTTCTACCTGTATTTTTTTGTGTTTTTTTAAATATGATATGAAAAGCTTGTTTAAAAAAGTGTGCATTTTCAGTTTTTGTACCATGTTTTTTTAACTTTTAAATTTATAATTTATAGAAAATTTTGCAAAAAATATTGCGTTTTGAAAATTATTATAGTATTATGTAATAATAACAATGTTTTTTGTTTTAATTTAGTGTTGAAAACTAATAAATTATATTGTTTTTTAAATGTAATTGAATTTAGGAGGTGGATGAAAGCGTAATGTTTTACGAAGTGTTTTTACAGTAGGTAAAAATTTTATTTTAAAAGAAAATTTTAAAAAATGGAGGTCTATTTTTATGATTAAAGAAAAAATTCAAAAATCGATAGCAGTTATACTGACTTTTGCATTAACAAGTACTATGACGCCTTGCCCTTCGGCAAAGGAAAAGGTTTCAGCTACCAGTGAAAAAACTAGCGTTTCACAATCAAAATTGATTTCTAGCGCTAGTGCTGAAGAAAAAGGTACATATAATGATAATTCTGCTCAAGCTGCGGAACCTAAAACTGATGAAAATGTTACTTCTGAAAAAATTCAAAGTGAACGCAGGTCGATTTATTCAGGTATGTGTGGAGATAATATTTATTGGGAGTTAAATACAGATACCGGTTTACTTGATATATCTGGATCGGGGAACATGAAAGGTGCTTATTATGATAACCCGTGGCAGTCTTATTGTAAATTTATAAAATCAGTAAAAATAAGTAGCGGAATTACATCTATTGGATCTTGTGCGTTTTATAGTTGTAATAAATTAGATTCAATAACAATTCCAGATTCTGTTACTTTTATTGGATATAGTGCATTTCAAGGTTGTAGTGCATTAAAATCGATAGAAATTCCAAATACTGTTACGACCATTGAACGGATGACGTTTTGCAATTGTAGTGAATTAGAATCAATAACAATTTCAAGCCCTGTTCTTTCGATTGACTATAGTTCGTTTGAAAATTGTAATAAGTTAGAGTATGGTGAATATGACAATGCGCTTTATCTGGGGAATTCGGTAAATCCATACCATGTCTTAATAAAAGCTAAAGATACATCTATAACTTCTTGTGAAATAAATAATAGTACCAAAGTTATCGCTACGGGGGCGTTTCAAGAGTGTAGTGCGTTAAACTCGATAGAGATACCAAGTTCTGTTATTTCTATTGGAGAGGGTACATTTTATAAATGTAGCTCGTTAAACTCGATAGAGATTCCAGATTCTGTTACTTCTATTGGGAAATCGGTGTTTTATAAATGCGATAAATTAGAATCTGTAACAATAGGTAATTCTATTTCTTCAATTAAAGAGTGGACGTTTGAACAATGTAGTTCATTAACTACTGTAATACTGGGTAAAGGAGTTACTTCTATTAATGGTCAAGCATTTAAAGATTGTACCAGCTTAAATTATAATTATGATTCAGATGATGCAGAAAATAAACTCCTTTATCTGGGAAGTTCAGATAATCCATACTTTGCTTTAATAAAAGCTAAAAATACATCTATAACTTCTTGTGAAATAAATAATAATACTAAGATTATTGCTAGTGCTGCATTTCAAGAGTGTAGTGCGTTAAAATCGATAGAAATTCCAAATTCTGTTATTTATATTGGTGATGGTGTATTTTATAATTGTGAGGCTTTAAAGTCAATAGAAATTCCAAATTCTGTTACTTCGATTGGTGCTTATATGTTTCATTATTGTGATGCGTTAAAATCGATAGAAATTCCAAATTCTGTTACTTCGATTGGAAATTATGCATTTAATTGTTGTGATGTGTTAGAGTCAGTAGAAATTCCAAATTCTGTTACTTCGATTGGAGATTATGCATTTAATGGGTGCATTAAGTTAACATCAATAGAAATTCCAAATAAAGTTACATCAATTGGAAAAAGTGTGTTTAGATATTGCAGTAAATTGACGTCAATAAGTATACCAGATTCAATTACTTCAATTGGGGATAATGCATTTTATAATTGTAGTGAATTAAAGTCAGTGTCAATAGGCAGCGGAATTACATTTCTT
>JAEEGL011224635.1_pt1 | contig 12565 bp, 12 predicted proteins | sample 9134231 | NCBI WGS metagenome assembly JAEEGL01 (sample SAMN16246548, study PRJNA631951) | gut metagenome | biome: gut microbiome; feature: rumen; material: fiber-attached | host: Bos | place: Iran: Karaj | collected 2018-10
GCCGCCGCCGCGAAGACCGCCGCGCCCATCAGTTCCACTGCTCTTTTCGTCACCGCAAAGTCCTCCGGTTTGACAAAGGGTTTTTCACATTTTGCTAAATATTATACCAAATCCACCCGCCCCGGTCAAATGCAGAGTTTTGGAAATAGGTCCGCTCGGCTTACGGCCTCAATCGTGACCGCGTTAGCCATTCTGGTGGTGTCGGTCGCTGCGTTCGGGTCTCGGCGCTCGGCCCCGGTCGAGCCGTAGACAGCTCTCGGCCAATCCATCGCCAATTCGAGCCGCTCTGCTTTGTCGCGTCACTTCGCGGCTAATCGCCGCTCCCTGCCGCTCCGCGCATAGCGCCTCGCCTTGGCGCGGCTTTGCCGAACCGCAGTCTTCGTCTCTCCCTTCGCCATACGCCTCAACCCTCACTCCGCGCCCGACTTCACTTGGGGAAGCAACCTCTGTTCTGACACCTGGCCCCTGACTACTGACCACTGACCACTGACTACTGTGGCAATTTACTGCGGAATCAGGTCGTGTTCCATGAGAGACATGAAACTGCCGCGATTGGCTATTTCGTCTTGTTAGGCAAAGCGGGCTTCTGGGACTGCTGCTCGGCTCGCCTGCGCATTATGGCTTCATGCTGCTTGCAGTACCGCGAGCCGTGCGCAGCGCGGCGCTTGCAGCGATTGCCCGAAAGCGTAGTCGCCTCGCACTGCCGGCGCTCCTGCCCGGTGGCCTTGCCCCGCGGCAGATTCGCAGATGCCGCCGCGACATCGTTTGTCGCCGCAGAGAGAAGCATGCACATGGAAACCACCGCGCACATCACAACGCCCTTCATCTCACATCCCTCCTTTTCATGTTTGCCACGGCAACGCCGCAGACAATCAGGATTCCACCGACAGCGGAAAGCCAAGTAATCCGCTCGCCCAGAAACAGCGTCGCGAAGACTACGCCTACAACCGGCGTAAGATAAAGCCCAATTGTAGTCCTCACGACGCCAAGCGCCCTGCACGCCCTGCTCCACAGGACAAAGCACGCGGCAGACGCCAGAAGGCCGAGAAACGCGAGGTTCCCCAGGTTGCGGAACGAAGAAAGGCGCTCGATGTTCGCGGCGGCCCCAAGCGTAACGGAGCAGGAGCCGTCAAGTGCGATGTAGCCAGCCTCCGTCACGCCCCACGCCGCGAGGGGCAGCATCATGAGGACCGCCCAGCCGAACGACTTCCGGACGGCGGCAAGCGGCTCGACGCCAAGCCGATTCGCCTTCTCGATGAGGACGGAGTAGATGCCCCAGCTCGCCATCGCCGCGAGCGCCATCGCGTCACCGAGCGGACGGAGTTGGAAGCTGACGACTCCGTTCAGGGCGACAACCGCCACACCGGCCACGGCGACAAGCGAGCCGCAGACAAGCCGCGGCGAGAGCGAGCGGTCGGCGGTCAGCATCCGCGCCATGACGGCAGTCACTATCGGGCCAAACGAGACGAGGATTGCGACATTGCTCGCGTTCGTGTAGTAGATGGCGCAGTTCTCGAGAAACTGGTAGGCGAACACGCCCGTGAACCCCATCGCAGGGAAGAGCCACCAGGGCGCACCGCCGCGGAAGTCGCTCCGACGCCGCCGGAGCATGCCGCCAGCCGCAAGAGCGGTCCACGCAAGCGCGAAGCGCACGATGTTGATCTCAAGCGCGGAGAACTCCTCCAGAAGCACCCGCGTCGAGGCGAACGTTACGCCCCAGACGAGGATGACCGCCGCGACGGCGGCCCAGCTTCTAAAATTTGTCATTATCGCAAAAATCAAACGCCGTATCAACGTGGTCAACTGCACACAACACAATATCTCCATTGCGATACATGCCCATTACGGCCCTTACCGCCGCATCTGGCGACTCGGCTTCGACTTCAACGCCTTTCTGCAAGGTCTCTGTGATTTCAACCGTACACTTCACAGCGACATCCCCAATGCCTGCATCCTGACACAATAATACTTATAGAGTGACTCGTAATCACGAAACTTTACACGCTTGCAGATTTCCCTATAATGCGAATAACTCAACAAATCATCAAACCGCGCTTTGTTTGAAGAATCCGCTACGATGTAAAACTTGGAATTGAAGTCTTGAAGCTCGTAGAACTTGTCTAATGAACGTTGAATATCGGTTGTATGCTCAACCTCAAAAAAAGAAACCGGCATTTCTCGACAGTTGAACCAGATAGTGTCAACCGTCTTGGCCTTGCGCAGTATTTTCTCACTCGTAAACTCGTATATCTTGCGAAGCTTTGCCTTGTCACCAAGCTTAGACTGGGAATACGGCCTGTTCTGATCCGCAGGAGGCACGTAAGTCACATAGTTCTCGGCATTGCCGATGTCAACCAACAATCCCTGATAATACCCATGTGTATATTTAGAATTGCGGGCGTCTGCTCCACAACTCTCTATCTGTCTACGCATCGACACCAAACCCCACTGCCCAGGAACAATTCGATAAAAGCATTTGGCGTCCTGCTGGACTATACGGCGTATGGTCGCCGAGGCAGTTTTCGTACCCCAGCGGGATGCATCAACAAGTTGATACAATTCCGCAAAGGTGGCGAAACCACCATGTTCTTCAAGAGCCGCAATCACCTGTTCCTTTTGAGTCATGCAGGCATTATACCAAAACGAGCCTCATTGCGTCAATCACATAGAATTCTCAAATCGCCTACTTTCTTGCGCCAACTTTCGCAAGAATCATCCATCTCCTGTCTGCGGCTGACTGCAATGTCGAGATATTGCTGCTCACAGTCTATTCCTACAAATCGCCTTCCTACAAGATTCGCCGCTACTCCTGTCGTGCCGCTTCCAGCGAATGGATCAAGCACTCGCGCGTTCTTCTTTGTGCTGGCAAGAATCGCCCGAACTACCAACGCCAATGGCTTCTGCGTCGGATGTCTGCCGCATGTCTTCTCCCAAGGTGCGATTGCCGGCATTCGCCACACGTCGGTCATTTGCCTATTGCCTGCAAGCTTACGCATCAATTCGTAGTTGAAATAATGTGGCACTTGCCTTGACTTCCGCGCCCACAAGATAACTTCCGTCGAATGAGTAAAAAATCGGCAGCTCAGATTCGGAGGCGGATTTGTCTTCTGCCACGTGATGGCGTTCAGAATGCGATAGCCAAGTTCCGCAAGCGCATTGGCAACGGAGAATATGTTATGGTATGTTCCGCACACCCAAATTGTACCCGCATCAGTCAACTTGTCTCGACACGCCCTAAGCCATTCATAATTAAATGCCGCGTCTTCTTCATAACCGTTCGACTTGTCCCACTTGCCCTTGTCGACACACACTGCCTTGCCAGCATATACTGAAATTCCGCCATTGGAAAGGAAGTATGGCGGATCGGCAAATATCATGTCGAAACGACTTTCAATCTTGGGGACAATCTTTCTGCAATCCCCTTTGTAAAGGATGAAATCGCCATCATTCGATGCAAAGACCGGCAACATCTCTTTTAGACAAAAAGTGAAGTCATAATGCCGTCTTCCAACTCCTTTATGTTAAACATAGTCGGAAGAACTTCAAATGTCTCTCTCAGGTTCTGCCGTGCGCTCTTCCATCCTGCCCCGTCAGTAAACCACACAAACTTGAAACCGCTTGCTATATTCTGCGCCTCAACCGCCAGCATCTTATAACTTCTCGCTGTTTCGTTCAACTTAGAACCACCACTTCCGTAAAAATTCGTCTCTATTGCATAGACGCACGCCGGGGTCTTCACAACAAAATCGAACCGCTTTTGTGTCTTGCCTGCATTTGTCAACAACGAAACGTCTATGCCCCATCTATGAACCAGTTCATCCGAATACATCTCCTTGTAGTACTCAACGCCCGCCCGCCGAAGGAATCCTTCGACAAGGTCTTCCATTAAATGCCCGCCTCGGTTCTTGCGACCATTCGAATCCAATCCTGTTTCCACGCCGACTACATAATCATAAAGATTATTCACAAGATGCTTCGATATAAGATCGAAAAGACCGGTCTTACGCATAAACACACAGTACTCGTCAACGCTCTGCGCTATGCCATCAAACCGATAAATTCCGCCTCCTTCATCGTCCTTTGCGTAGATCTCCGACTCGCGTTTTGCAAGCAAAATCGGAATCGCGCGCAGTATCGACGGGTATTTTACAAGGAGCCGGCGGAATTCCAACTCAATGTCGTTCGACCCAATAAGAGAATTCAGAATGTGAAGCTCTGTTTTAACGGATCGGGCATTCTCCATGACCTTCTCGAAGTCCGTATAATAACCGTAGTTTGAAATGCTGTCACGAAATTGTGCCAGCCATGTGTCAAAGTCCCTCATGTCATCTACTCCACATAGTTCCTTATAGCCAGTTCCATGATCTTGCCGCGCCCATCGCCCTTCGAATTAATTGCCCTGGATGCGACAACCCTCTTTATGTCAAACCCCTGGTAAAGCTCTTCAAAAAAATCGTCGTCCGGATTTACGTTGTGTGGATCGGAATTGGAGAGTAGCCACTGGTGACCCGCCCTGTCAAGCCTGCGGCAGAATTGTGCTAAGCGCCGCTGCTCGTCGTCATCGAATCCGCCTTTCGCATATGCCGTAAACGCCGCACTCTGCGTAAGCGGTCGATATGGCGGGTCTAAGTAGAAGAATGCCCTGCCCCTCACTGATTTCACGACGTCGGCAAAATCACCGTTCAGTATCGTCACCTTCTGCAGCACCTTGCTGAGCAAGCGAATATTGTCCGCGTCGCAAATGGCGGGGTTCTTCGCCTTCCCAAACGGAACATTGAATCCGCCTTTTGAATTTACCCTATAAAGGCCATTGAAGCATGTCTTGTTGAGAAATATGAAAAGCGACGACATTTCCAGTTCATCGCTCTTGCGCAAATTGAACTTCTCTCGCAACTTGAGATACATATCCTGCCGTGCCTCCATGTTTTCACATCGAAGAAACTCGTTTTGCAACACGGAAAGAAGTTCAATAAGCTCGTCTGGCTTCGTCTTAATCGTCCTATACGTGGCTATAAGCTCTGAATTGGTATCGTTTATCACGGCGCGCCTGATGTTCGGGTATTTCGCAAGAACATGAAAGAGCATCGCAGCGCCGCCAACAAACGGCTCGACGTAGACAAGATCCTCTCTCTGGGAAAAATCACTTGGCAATAGTGCGTCAAGCTGGTCCAACAACTGCCCCTTGCCTCCAGCCCACTTCACAAACGGTTTCGCGCGCACGGTCATGCCTCCATGTGCAATTCCAGGGAGCCCAGCCAACAGAAAAACAACGACAAGACGTCCAACTATCCAACAACATCTCGCCATAACTTATTGGCCCTCCACCGACTGCGCAAAAAACGTCGCGGAGACCGCCTCGTATGCATGAAAAAAGAGCGCATGTCCCGTTCATGCACTCCGTAGAAGCCCTACCACAGGCTGGTTTGAATACATGAAAAGACAATGCGCCCAGCTGGGCGCATCATCACTTACATATCGTTCAAACCTTAGGAATAGTGGTAGTATTTCTACGGAACGACGTGTAGCGTTGATGCTACATTGACTTAGCGCCCGGTGAGATGGGGAGAAGTGATGGAGTGGAGGATTGGTGGAGAGGAGGAGTTAACTCGCCCACTCACCCACTCTCAACTCACCCACTTGCCCTTCCGTTTCCCGAGCTATGACCCTGCGCCGCGATTTACGCCTCGCAGGATGTCACGTATTATATCATAAAATCCGCCGCGAAAACCGAAACAGAGAAGAAAAGTTGCGCCACAAGGCGCCTGTGTATGTCAACGCGCCACAAACGCCGCTTTTTTGATGCGGCGGATTTCGCCCGGGTCAAGTTTCGTGAACGCAAAGCACTTCTTGCCGAGGTCTTTCAGCGACGCGCCGATGAGGTAGAGTTCCCTGTCGTCGATGATGAGGAAGCGGTCGTGGAAGGTTTCGTTGTAGCGGACGGCGAGTTTTGGATACTGCGCGTTGAAGGTCTTGACGTCGGCATCGGAAATCTTGCGGTGCGGAACGTGCTTCTTGTCGTAGTGCTCCGACGTGAAGACCGTCACTTTCACGCCTTTGCGCTTCTTTGCGAAAAGGTCGAGCACTTCCGGCGTCGCCCAGTTGTCGATGAGCACGAGCGACCGTTTCGCGCCTGCAACCAGCTTCAGCACCAGCGCCCGCGCATCCCACAGCTGCCCGTCGTAGAACACGCCCTGAATAGGCGGCTCCTTCGTCTGTACGAAGAAATCGACTTTGTCTTTCAGCTCTGCAATATCGTCATCGTGCTTGGCAAGCCGCCTATCCACCTTGTCTTCAAGCTGGTTCAGACGTGAATTTACGGAATAGCCACGTAGCAAATACTCCTTCAATACATGCGTCGCCCACTGACGGAATTGGATTCCCAGCCTTGAATTAATGCGATATCCAAGCGAGATTATCACGTCAAGATTGAAATATTCAATGTCTCGGGCAACGTTACGACCAGACTCCAATCGAACTGTTCGAATTTTTTGAACAGTTGCCCCATAATCCAATTCATTTGTCCCGTAGATGTTTTTGAGGTGATAGGAGATGTTGGATTTCACTACCCCGAACAGTTCGCAAAGTTGCGCCTGCGTCAGCCATACCGTCTCGTTTTCAAGCCAAACATCCGGCCGCACTGTCTCGTTTGGCTGTAAAATCTCTGTGCCTCTCGGCTCTCGCTTCGCTCGACGTGTTCACTTCCCCCAAGGGTCCCTCACCCCCTCAAGGGGCGGCTACGCGTGAGATAAAACCGAGCGGTTGCAGGACGCGCATCTCGCCTAAATCTGGGGGTCTGTCCCCAAGTTTCCACTTCGATATCTTGCTAAAAACCACAATATACACCCATTTTCCATCTCGCCCCCAGGGTCTGTCCCCAAGTTTTCCGCTCCATAAGGTAGGAGCTAACAAGCCGGCGCAACAAGGCGGGTGGGTGGGTAGGTTGAAGCCTGTTGCGTTTGGGCTTGGGCGCGGCGACACGCAAGGTGAAAGCACCCAATGGAAGTACATCAAAGCATTAGGAGCAATCAACAACTTCCACCCAATGGAACGACATGAAAGCATTGGGTGCAAATGTTCGCTTCCATTGGGTGCATACCCCCCCCCCCTCGGCGAGGCCCTCCTGCTTCTCCTGCCCTTTGTGGCCGAAATCAATCTTCTAACCTCCTTCTGAAGTCGTTGTGGCAGATCATGGGTCGCCGCTTTTCGTCTATTTGCCAACGGGCTTGGCGTGTGCCATCTTGACGGGGCGGATCAGGTTGTAGGCCATCATCACGGCAAGGAACGCGGCGCAAGTCCAGTGCAGCGCCGTAAGACCATGCGCGGCGCATCGGGCGGCCTCCGTCGCAGCAGTGGCGTCCGTGAAGAAGTTGACGGCGCATCCGCAGAGTATCGCGCCCACGATGATGGTTGCGACATACGCGGCAGTGGCCTTGCGGCCGATGAGTGCCGCAACCGTCGTCACGGACATCGCGTTAATCGCCGGGCCGACCATGAGGAACACGAACGCCGCGCCAGGCGAGACGCCTTTCAGGATAAGCGACGCGGCAATCGGTATGGATGCCGTGGAGCAGACGTACATCGGGAAGCCGATAATGGCCATAGCCGGCATCGCGAGCCAGTCCCTGCCGCCGAACGCCTCGGCGAAAAACCCGTCCGGCACAAGCACGGTCACGAACGCGGACACCGCAAGGCCGACGGCAAGCGGCTTTACGACCGAGCCAAGGAGCCGTCTGTACGCTTGCCATAGGATTGCTTTCAGCCCGCGCGACGCGGGCGGCGCGTCGTCCACCGCAGAGGCCGAGGCGTCGTCGCCGCTGACAGCCGATACGACGACACCACCGACCAAGCCCGTAAGCGCGGCGGCGAGCGGACGCGCAATTGCGAACACGGGGCCCATCAGCGCGTATGTCGCGAGGATAGAGTCAATGCCCGTCTGGGGCGTGGAGATGAGGAACGCGGCAGTTGCGCCCTTCCCGGCGCCATTGCGGCGAAGCCCAGTCGCAATCGGGAGAACTCCGCACGAGCAGATCGGGAGCGGCACGCCCACGAGCACGGCGCGCAGGATTCCGGAGAAGCCGGAACTGCCGCCCATGACGCGGTTCACCCACGCCCTCGGAATCCATACGGCGATGACGCCTGCGGCGAAAAAGCCAACGACGAGCCACGGCGACATCGCGGCAAGGACTTTGGCAAATGAAGCCAGCAAATCACATGTTGTGCTCATTGATTCTTCACCTCATTATGCCATCTTTGCGAAGTTCTCAAGCGCTTCAGCGAACGCCTCTATCGTCTCGTCCGCGTTGCCTTTTTCGATTCCCTCGCGGACGCAATGCCGCAGATGCCCATCAAGGATCATGAACGAAATCCTGTGCAAAGCGCCGTTTGCCGCGTTGAGCTGCGTGAGGATGTCCTCGCATGGTACGTCCTCGGCAAGCATCTTCTGTATGCCGTTCAACTGTCCTATGATCTTCTTCAGACGCAGCTGTAGCGATGTTACATCTTCAATGCACTTTTTCATGTTACGTTGGGTTTCTTCTAGTCCTGTCAAAACGTCATGTATTATACCATACCCCCGTAGGGTATTCAAGCGGAATGTAACGCTGCGCCTAGCCGCGCCACCGAACTGCTAGCCTAAAAATCGCAGTTGAACCCAAGTCGCCTTCTTGCCGTCCAAGCCTTCCCTGCCTTCCGAACGTGCGCTCGCGTAATGGTAGCCGCCGAACGAGATGCGCCCGTCGCGAAGCGATCGGGTTGGGTGAGCGCGTAGCGCGAACTGCGAAGCAGCCGCAAGGCCCCGCGTGAGGGCCGAGCGAAGCGAGGGGACAGCCGATTCAACTGCGATTTTTAGGTTTATCCTAAGTGTCGCAGTTGAAAGGTTACACTCAAGACCCGAAAACATCCCACCGTTCAGTGACTCATTGCAATTACGTACCGTCCGCAAACCAAACATGCTGCGAACCGTATTGCCGTGGCGGCCAGAAGCGGATTGGGGCAGGGCATCCGAGGTTGATTATGAAGATGCGCGACGGTGAGCCTTCTGGCTTGCTCTCACGCTCAAGACAGATTCCATAGCATTCACCGGAACCATCCATCGGGGCGACGACCAACTGACTCCAGCATTCTGGTTCACAAATACGGCATACTGGAATCACTGCTCTGAGGAAGCTGTCCCGCATGGCAACACTCTCAAATTCAAGTACCACAGCGCCAACCCCTCCAATGTATTTTGACTTGCCGTCCCAATCGCCAGATTTTCTGTCCCCGTAGAGCTCGACTATCTTGGCCCGCACGTCGCATATCGTCAAGACGCATGGCTTGACTGGCGTACCGACGGCGCACAAATCCCACATTCCCCCGCCAACGCGCCAGGTGGCATCTTGCTCGAAATATTCACTTGTCCAGTGGCGAAGGAACACAAGAAAATTGTACTCAGGCGTATCGGGCTCTTCTTCAATCGCTTTACAGTCTTTCGGCAGGGGTTTCTCCATGTGTGCAATGATGTTTGTCGATATCTCGTCTCGCATCGTCTTGCAGTAGCCGTCCGCCTTGCGATACTTGAAGCTCGGATGCTCGACAAATGCCGCGACGATGTCCGGAGGGGTCTTTGGATTCGAAAGATAAGCCAGCGTCACATAGTCAGGAGCGGGATAATGCCTACGCCCGAGATAGAGCTGCGGCGCAATTGCCCGCAGCCCCTCCTCCGTCCATTCTTTGCGGTGCAGCAATGCGGCCAACTCGACATCCCCGCCAATAGGCCCCATGGGACGCACGTAGGCGAAGTACTGCATGACTTGCGCGACGAGGAACTTCTCCGAGAGCGGAATCACCTCGTCGGCATAGACCAGGCCCAGCGACAATCCCTTGGAACAAAACTCGGGCGCGACATTCTGCATCTTCGCCGGATCTTTCAGGAACTCTCCATGCAGTTCTTTTCGCCTAGATTGCCAGGAGCGGTCTTCAATGCTGCGGTTGAGCTTGTCCAGGCCAGACCCTACGCCTACGGCGATCCAGAACGGAAGCTGAACCGGCATTGTCACGACATCAAATGCAAACGCCTCGACCTTCTGTCCGGTCGATGGCGTACCGTCCCACGTCCACATGCGCACGAACACGGACGCGCAGCCGCAGAATCCAACGGCCAGCATTGCAACGATGAAGGCGACTATGCGCGAGCGTTTCATGTTTGATGACTTTTATTTATTACCGGACTTGGTTCGCGCAATCATCGTTCGACGAATTTTGTCAAACACACGTGTTAGCTCGGATGCTTCATTCATGACCTTCGGGAACTTTGCGCAGCATTTTAATGACTTCAACCGAGAACGCCACCGTTCGTTTCTCAAGTTGTATCTTGAATTCGTTGTTCGTCATCCAGTTTCCCTCTTTATTAACTTGCCAACTTGGCAACTTGCCAACTGTTCAACTTGGCAACTGACACTCTAGTTCCGCTCGTCTTCTTCCAGTTGACCAGTTAACCAGTTTTCAAGTTGACCAATTTTCAAGTTTTTGGTTGGTGGACGATGAGGGACTCGAACCCCCGACCTTGACCGTGTAAAGGTCCTGCTCTAACCAACTGAGCTAATCGTCCGGATGATCACGGCGCCATGTCGGCAGCGCCCGCAGGGCCGTACTGCCTCATCTTGCCCTTGAAATAGTATTCCTGCCCCGTCGCGTCCATCACGCTGCGCCACAGGTCGGACTTCAAGTAGACCGTCTGCCTCTCGATCGTCGCAAGCTTGATTGGCACGAGCGCATAGCTTTCGCCAAGGTTGCCGATCACGCAGTCCGTCCTGCCGGCCATTGCCGCGTGCACCGCGTTCCGCGCGAGCATGTAGCAGCGAATCGCGTCCGTCCCGCGCGCGGGAACGGAGCGGATCGTGTAGCTCGGGTCGAAGTACTTCACGCTGCACGGCACGCCGAGCCCGGAGAAATGCGCGGAGATGCTGCGCTTCAGGAACTCGCCTATGTCCTTCTTGCGGATGTTGCCGCTTTCGTCGCGCGACTCGCCCGTGCTGGCGATGAGATCCTGCCCGGCGCCCTCGGCGACCACTATCACCGCGTGGGTCTTGCCCGCGGCAAATCTGTTGCCTATCGCCTCGAGAAGCCCTCCCGGGCCCTCCAGCGCAAACTTCATTTCCGGGATGAGGCAGAAGTTCACCACCGGGTTCGCTATCGAGGAATATGCGGCGATGAAGCCGGAATCGCGGCCCATGAGCTTCACGAGGCCGATTCCGTGAGGCGTTCCCTTCGCCTCGACGTGCGCGTTGCGGATGACTTCCGCCGCGGCCGCGACCGCCGTCTCGAAGCCGAAGCTCCTGCCTACGAACTGGAGGTCGTTGTCGATCGTCTTCGGGATGCCGACAATTGAAATCTTGAGCCCGCGGCGCTTTATCTCCGCCGCGATGTCGTGCGCGCAGCGGAGCGACCCGTCGCCGCCCACGCAGAAGAGGATGTTTATGTTCATCCTGACGAGCGCGTCCACGATGTCCTCCGTGGGCTGCTGGCCGCGGCTCGACCCGAGGATGGTGCCGCCGAGCTCGTGGATCGTGTCCACGACGTCAGGGTTGAGGAGCAGCGGCTGGTGGCCGAACTTCGGGTTTAGCCCCGCGTAGCCGTAGCGGATGCCGAAGATCGTCTTTACGCCGTAGTCGAAGGCGAGAATCTCGACAAGCCCCTTTATGACGTTGTTGAGCCCGGGGCAGAGGCCGCCCGCCGTGACGATGCCGACGCGCGTCCAGCTCGGGTCGTGGAATATCTTCGAAAGCGGGCCGGCCCTCTCGAACGTCGGGGTGTGGCCGAGGCGCTTTTCGAGATAGCGCATGAAGGTCTCGTTCTCCGTGACAAGTATGCGCTCGCCTTCGGTGATGAACTCGTGGTGGCGCACGGGAGAGTCGATCTTGCACTCGCCCAGCCTCTCCACGAGGCACGAATACTCTTCCTGGTTGGCCGCTATCTTGTCAAGCGTCGTGGACATTTCGCCCCCCTTATTTCTTTTCCCTTATGACGCGCTTGGCCTTGCCTTCCGTGCGCGGCAGCGCGCCGACCGGGAAGACGTCGCCCTTCGGGAGGAAGCCGAGCCTCTCCCTGAGATGCTTCGCGACGACGTGGCCCGTAACGCCCGGCTCGGCCTCGACGTTGATGGTGACGTCGGTTATCCCGTTGTGCTCGGTGAGGATTATCTGGAACTCGTCCGCGACGCCGGGAATCTCCTTCAGCGCCTGCTCGACCTGGCGCGGGTAGAAGTTGACGCCCTTGACGATGAGCATGTCGTCGGTGCGGCCGGTTATGCGGTCTATCCTGAGCGACGTCCTGCCGCACTCGCAGGTTTCGCGCGAGAGGATGCGCGAGATGTCGTGCGTGCGGTAGCGGATTATCGGCATCGCCTCGCGCGTAAGCGAAGTGAAGACGACCTCGCCGTACTCGCCGTCGGGCACCGGAGCGCCGGTGACGGGATCGACGATCTCGGTGATGTACTGGTCTTCGAAGACATGTAGGCCGCAGTGGAACTTGCAGTCCTGCCCGGTCGTGCCGACGCCGCCCGTCTCGGTCATGCCGTAGATGTCGA
>JAEEGL011502331.1_pt1 | contig 12565 bp, 12 predicted proteins | sample 9134231 | NCBI WGS metagenome assembly JAEEGL01 (sample SAMN16246548, study PRJNA631951) | gut metagenome | biome: gut microbiome; feature: rumen; material: fiber-attached | host: Bos | place: Iran: Karaj | collected 2018-10
AAGTTAAATTTGATATCGATGCTAATGGTATAGTAAATGTTACTGCTAAAGATTTAGGTACAAATAAAGAACAATCTATTACAATTACATCTAATACATCACTTACTGATGAAGAAATCGATAAGATGATGAAAGAAGCTGAAGCAAATCGTGAAGCTGATGAAAAAAGAAAAGAAGAAGCAGATACTAAAAATGATGCAGAACAAATGATTTTCCAAACTGAAAAAGCTATTAAAGATCTTGGAGACAAAGTAGAAGAAAAAGATAAAGAAGAAGCAGAAGATAAGATTAAAGCTTTAAAAGAAGCAATGGAAAAAGAAGATATCGAAGATATCAAGAAAAAGAAAGAAGAATTACAAGAAGTAACTTATAAATTAGCAACAAAAGTTTATGAACAAGCTAATGCAGCTAGTCAAGCAGCTTCTGAAAATAGTGAAAAAGCTGAAGATAAAAAAGATGATGTAAAAGAAGCAGACTTCGAAGAAAAATAATAAAAAATAATTACTTAAGCCTTACCTAAAAGTAAGGCTTAAGGCTTTTAAAAAATAAATAAAAAGGAGAAACTATGACAAAAAAAAGAGATGAAATCGATAATAAGTATAAATGGGATCTAACTAAAATATATAAATCTTCTAAAGAAATAGAAAGTGATATTAAAGAAGTAAAAGAAAAAATAAAAGAATTATTATCCTATAAAGGTAAGATTATGGAAAGTAGTAATATGTTACAAGAAGTAACTGATAAATACTTTTCGCTTTTAAGAATTTTAGATAAATTAATAGTATATTCTCATATGAAAAAAGATGAAGATAAATCTTTATCAGAATCTGAAAAACTAGTAGGGAGAATAGATAAATTTACAGATGAAATATCAGAAAAGTTAGCTTTTTATATTCCAGAACTACTAGAACATGATTATGAAGAAGTAAAAAAATATATAAAAGAAAATAAAAACTTAGAAAAATATGATTTCATGTTTAAAGATTTATTTAGAGAAAAAGAACATACTCTTTCTTTAAAAGAAGAAGAAATGATGGCACGTCTTGGTGAAATACTATCTATTCCTGATAACGTCTTTAGTATGCTTGATGATGTAAATATAAAATTTAAAACTATTAAAGATGAAAAAGGTAATGAAGTAGAACTAAATAATAGTAACTATCAGATTTATATAAAATCACATGATAGAAAAATAAGAAAGGCTGCTTTTGAAAGTTTATATACTTCATATGATAGCCTAAAACATACATATGCATCTCTTTTAAAAGGAAATGTAAAAGGGAACTTCTTTGTATCTAATACTAGAAAATATAATAGTCCTCTTGAAATGAGTTTATATGCAGATAATATTGATAAAAAACTATATACTTCTTTAATAGAAAAAGTTCATAATAATTTAGATATTATGGAAGACTATTTAAATCTTAGAAAAGATATCCTTTCTCTAAAGGAAGTTCATATGTATGATGTATATGCACCACTTGTTAAAAATATATCTAAAAAATATACATATGAAGAAGCAAAAGAATTAGTTTTGAAAGCCTTAGAACCTTTAGGAAACACTTATATATCTGATTTAAAGAATCTTTTTGATAGTAATATAGTAGATGTATATAATAATGAAAATAAAAGAAGTGGAGCCTATTCTTGGGGCTGTTACGACTCACTTCCATATGTTCTTTTAAATTTCGAAGGAAAGTTTACAGACGTATCTACTATTGCTCATGAACTAGGACATTCTATGCATAGTTTCTATTCACATAAATATCAAGAATATCATGATTCTGGATATCCAATATTCCTTGCAGAAATAGCATCAACTGTTAATGAAATATTACTAAATAAATATTGCAGTATTCATGCAAAAACAAAAGAAGAAAAAGCTTTTTATTTAAATAATTTATTAGAAAACTTAAGAACAACTTTAATAAGACAAACAATGTTTGCAGAATTTGAACTTATTATTCATGATTTGGAAGAATCTGGTGAAGTATTAACAGAAGAATTACTTTCAAAAACATATCTAGATTTAAATAAAAAATATTATCCTGGAATAGTAAGTGATGATTTAATTAAACTAGAATGGGCTAGAATTCCTCATTTTTATAGCAGCTTTTATGTTTATAAATATGCAACAGGAATATCTGTAGCCTGCAGAATAGCAAGTGATATATTAAATAAAAAAGAAAATGCATTAGAAAACTATATGAAATTCTTATCAAGCGGAGGAAACGATTTTCCACTTGAAATATTAAAAAAGACTGGAATTGATATAGTAAATGATGATACAATTGATAAGGCTTTAGAAATGTTTAGAGATACCTTAAATAAGTTCAAAGAAATAACAAAGTAGAAAGATGTGATATAAATGGCAAAAAAAGATTATTATGAAGTTCTTGGAGTAGACAAAAATGCCAGTGAAAAAGATATAAAAATGGCTTTTAGACGTCTAGCTAAAAAATATCATCCTGATGTTAATAAAGAACCAGGAGCTGAAGAAAAATTTAAAGAAGCTCAAGAAGCATATGCAGTACTATCTGATGAAGGTAGAAGAAAACAATATGATCAATTTGGTCATGCAGCATTTGAAAATAATGGACAAGGTGGAGCAGGCGGCTTCGGAGGCTTTGATTTTTCAGGCTTTGACTTTTCAGATATATTTGATAACCTATTTGATTTCGGTATGGGAGGAAGTCCATTTGGTTTTTCATCTACAGGTAGATCAAAAAGAAAAGCTCGTGGTAGAGATACTTTATTAGAAATGGATATAACCTTTATGGAAGCAGCACTTGGAACTACTAAAGAAATAGAAATAACAACAACTGATGTTTGCCCAGAGTGCAGTGGTAAAGGTGGTTTCGGAGAACATTCATGTGATGAGTGTCATGGCTCTGGTACTGTTACTAAACAACAAAGCACTATGTTCGGAAGTTTTCTAACAAGAAATACTTGTCCCTCTTGTAATGGAGAAGGAGTAACATATGATAAAACATGTTCAAAATGTAAAGGTAAAGGCCGAGTAAAAGTAGTAAAAGATTTAGAAGTCAAAGTTCCTGAAGGAGTTCAAACAGGTAATAGAATTAGATTATCTAATATGGGTGAAGCATCTCCAAACGGTGGAGAAAATGGAGACCTATATATTGAATTCAATGTCAAAAGTCATGAGTTCTATGAAAGAGATGGAAATGATGTTTATCTAGAACTTCCAATCACATTAACTGAAGCTATATTAGGAACAAAAAAAGATATAAAACTACTAAGTAGCACAGTAACACTAAATATTCCCGCAGGAGCAAGTTCTGGTGATAAACACAGAATTAAAGGAAAAGGTATCAAAGATGTTAACTATAATAGTTATGGGGATTTCTACGTTGTAATAGATGTAGTAATACCAAAAAAACTATCTAGAGAACAAAAAAAATTAATAGAACAATTAAACAAAACAGATTTATCTGACAGAAGTATAGATAAATATAATAAGTTTTTAAAACAGTAATAAAAGGAATTTATTCCTTTTTTTATTTTTCACAAAAGAAATGTTGTCACCAACTTTTATTCATGTTAAAATATTTTTATATAAAGGTGATAAAATGAACGAATTTATTAAAGAATTTGGAAAAGAAAATATTATTATAATGTTAGTAATTGTAGGAGTAGTAATACTAGCACTTATTTTAATAATTATTATAGAAAAAATGAATACTAAAAAGGCTATAAAAAAAGAATTAAAAAATATCGAAGATAGTCTTAATGAAAATAAAGGTAGAGAACTAGTTCGTGAAATAAAAAAACATGAAGAAAAAGAAATGCCAAAACAAGTAACTATAAACCATCAAAAACCAGTAACAGAGTCAAAACCAATCACACCTAAAAAGATAGAATCTGAAGAAGAACTAGAACATACCAAAGAATTTAACATAAAAAAAATAGAACCAGAAGAGGAACTAGAACTCTTGGAAGATATACAAGAAGAAGTCTATTATGCACCTTTAGAACCAAGCAGAGAAGAAGCAAAAGAAAAACTTGAAGAAGTAACAAAAAGACTAATAGATGATGAACCTAACTTGGCAGATCATACTCATTTCGAAGTAGAACAAGAAGAAAAATCAATTATTAGTTATGAAGAATTAATAAAAGCTTCTCATGATATAGATGAAAAAAATGATAGAGTACTAAAAGATGAAGATGAAGCAGCTATAACAATTGAAGAATTATATAAAAAACATCAACAAGAACAAAGTATTATCGATGGAATAGATGCTGTAAATGAAAAAGCTAAAGTAAGTAATCCTGTTTTTGAAGAAGAACCAAAAAAATTCAAAAATTCTGAAGTTATTTCACCAGTATTTGGTATTTATAGTGGTAAAGTAAAACAAAAAGATGTTTTAAAAGAAATAGATAAAGATATAAAACCAAAAGATTTGGAAGATGAAATACAAAGAACAGAAGATTTCTTAACAGAATTAAAAAAGTTAAAAAATAAATTAGATTAACTAGTTTATTTTTTTTATTTAGTTTTTGTGATATAATGTATACTGTTTAAAGAAAGGGCTGATCATATGAAAGTAGGAATATATACCCTTGGTTGTAAAGTTAATACTTATGAAAGTGAATTTATCATGAGTCTATTTAAAAACAGAGGTTACACAATAGTAGATTTTAATGATAATCCAGATATTTATATAATTAATACATGTACAGTAACTAATAATAGTGATAGAAAAGATCGTAAAATAATAAATAGTATTAAAAATAAAAAAGCTTGTAAAGTAGTATGTGGTTGTTTTGTAGAAAGTGCTAAAGATTATGATTATGATGGAATAGATGTAGTAATAGGAAATTATAATAAATCAAATATCGTAGATTATGTTGAAGAATATTTAAAAACAAAAAAGCAAATAATAGCAAAAGATAATATAATGACAGTACCATTCGAAGATATGGAAATAAATCACTTAGAATCAAGAACAAGAGCCTTTGTTAAAATACAAGATGGTTGTGAAAACTATTGTGCCTATTGTATTATCCCTTTTGTAAGAGGAAGATGTAGATCTAAAGAAAAAGATAAAGTTATAAATGAAATAACTAATCTAGTTAATAATGGTTATAAAGAAATAGTTTTAACAGGAATACATACAGGTAGTTATGGAATAGATTTAAATATAAAATTTTCTGATTTAATTGAAGAATTGTTAAACATACCTGGGCTTGAAAGACTAAGAATATCTTCAATAGAAATAACAGAATTAGATGATAAATTCTTCAAACTATTAAAAAATGAAAAATTATGTAACCACATGCATGTACCATTACAAAGTGGAAGTGAAAAAGTATTAAAACTAATGAATAGAAAATATACAAAAGAAGAATATAAAAAACAAATAGAAAAAATTAGAAAAGTAAGACCAGGTATATCAATAACAACAGATGTTATAGTAGGTTTTCCAAATGAGACAGAAGAAGATTTCAAAGAATGTTTAGAATTTTGTAAAGAAATAAACTTTGCTAAAATACATGTCTTTCCATATTCTAAAAGAAATGGAACTAAAGCATCAAGAATGAGTGGTCATATAGATGGTATAACAAAAAAAGAAAGAACAAAAAGACTATTAAAACTATCTGAAGAATTAGAAAAAAATTATTACGAAAGTAATATTGGTAAAAAAGAAAAAATACTAATTGAAACAAAAAAAGATGAATACTTTTATGGACATACATCAAATTATTTATATTTAAGACTAAAAGGTAGTTTTAAAGAAAATGAAATTTATGAAATAACAGTCTCTAAAGATATGTTTACAGATAATAGTAAAGCATAAATAATATAATTGAAAAAAAATAATTATCTATGATATAATATTATTGTAAGGAGGCTATAACATGAATAACGATAAAGATTTTGATAGATTTGACTATGATGAAATGTCTAAATTGTTTGAAGAAGCCAAAAAAGAAAGAAAAGAAGAAGCAGAAATAGAAGAATATCAAGAAATAAGAAGAACTTCTAAAAGAGATCAAGCTAATGCTTTTTTAGAAAGCCTAAAAGTTGGAAGAGAATTAGAACCAGAAATTGAACCACTAATGGAAAAAAAATCTGTTTCAGAAATAATGAGTTTTCCAGCAACCGGAGAAAAGTATACTACCACAAGAACCGAAGATTTGTTAGAAAGCTTAAGAGCTAATGTTGATGGAGAAGAATATGCATATGTAGAATATCCAGAACAATCATTAAAAGAAACAAGAATACGCGATAATGAAAAAGTTAAAAAAGTTTTAAAGGCAGCATCAGCTATCCTAGTTTCATTAGGACTTATAGTAAGCGGAATTGCTTATGGACATATACTTCATGAAAGAGATAAAAATATGATGGAAGGTTTAGACCAATACTATGAATTTTTAGATGAAACAGGTCAAAGACCAAGTGAAGATAATTATAAATACTTTGTAGAACATGTATATCATAACGAAGATGTACCACAAGAAACAAGTGGAGGTAGAACTAATGGATAAAGGGATTATTTTAAATAATGAAGAATATTTAGTAGTTAAAGAAATAATGCTTGATGGTAAACATTATATATATGCAGTATCTACAGAAAGTAATCATTATACAGTTCTAGAACAAATAGAAACTGAAGAAGGTTCAAAAGTAAAAAGTCTAAGAGATAAAGAAGAAATAGATAAAATCTTAACAGAAATGGGAAAATAAGAAAACATTGATTGTTTTCTTTTTTTTTGATATAATTTTACTGAATTTGAGGTGATATTATGTTTGTAGATGAAGTAAATATCAAAGTAACTGCCGGAGCAGGCGGAGATGGTTGTACAGCCTTTAGAAGAGAAAAATATGTAGAACTAGGAGGTCCATTCGGAGGTAATGGTGGAAAAGGTTCTAGTATCATATTTAAAGTAGATGAAGGACTAAGAACACTTGTAGATTTAAGATATAACAAAATAATAAAAGGTGAAAAAGGAGAAAATGGACAAGGTAAAAATAAAAATGGGAAAGGCGCTAAAGATATAGTTATAAAAGTCCCTCCTGGAACGATAGTAAGAGATAATGATACAAATCTCTTAGTATGTGATTTAAAAAAACATGATGAAGAATGTATCGTTGCAAAAGGAGGAAGAGGAGGAAGAGGTAATACAGCCTTTAGAACTCAATCAAATCCAGCACCAAACTTTTCTGAAAGAGGAGAACCAGGTGAACAAAGGAATCTAAAAGTAGAACTAAAACTTTTAGCGGATGTCGGTTTGGTAGGACTTCCTAGTGTAGGAAAAAGTACCATAATATCAAAAATATCAAACTCTAAACCAAAAATCGCAGCATATCACTTCACAACATTAAATCCAAACCTTGGAGTAGTAAAAACAAAAGATGGTAGAAGCTACACTGTAGCAGATCTTCCAGGATTAATAAAAGGAGCATCTTTAGGAGAAGGACTTGGAGATAAATTCTTAAAACATATAGAAAGAACTAGAGTAATAGCTCATGTAATAGATATGTCAGGTATGGAAGGAAGAAATCCATATGATGATTATGAAACCATTTTAAAAGAATTAAAAGATTTTGATGAAAAACTATTAAAAAAAGAAAGACTAATTATAGCAAATAAAATGGATATGGCATCTTCTAAAGAAAATCTAAAAAGGTTTAAAGAAAAAGTAAAAGATATAGAAATATTTCCTATATCAGCAATTAATAACGAAGGATTAGATGAAGTATTAATTCACATTGCAGATTTACTAGATAAAATAGAAATAACACCACTAGAAAATGAAGAAGACTTTGAAGATTATATCCTTTATAAGTATAAGAAAGAAGAACCATTTGAAATAGAAAAAGATGGAGATATCTTCATCTTAAAAGGTAAACAAATAGAAAAATTATTCAGAATGAATAAATTTAATTCAGATGAAGCAATCATGAAATTTGCTAAAAAACTAACAGCACTTGGTGTAGATGATCGTCTAGAACAAATGGGTGCTAAACAAGGAGATATAGTAAAAATATTAGATTTTGAATTTGAATTTAGAAATTAGAAAGAAGAAATTCTTTCTTTTTTTATGCTTTTTAATAATCAAGCACATTTAAAAAATTAAACAATATATTTCTCTTAAAACAATAGTTATATTTCATTAATAGTATTCCATTAAAAACAAAAAAGTATCGTTTTACATATAAAAACAGATGTTGTATATTGACACAAAGAGGTGCTTACATGGATATAATATCAAAAACAAATATTGAAAATCTTATATATGAAATAAGAGACAAACAAGTAATGTTAGATAGTGATTTGGCTAAATTATATCATTGCAAAAATGGTACTAAAACAATTAACTTGGCTGTAAAACGACATATAAATAGATTTCCAGAAAGATTTATGTTTCAACTTACAAAAGAGGAAACAAGTAACTTGAAGTTTCAATTTGAAACTTCAAGTTGGAATAACCATGGCGGGGCAAGAAAACTACCATATGCCTTTACTGAACAAGGAGTAGCTATGTTAGCCACTATCATAAGAACAACCGTTGCTGAAGAAGTTAGCATCAAAATAATGGATGCCTTTGTAGCAATGAGGCATTATATAGGAACAAATGAGTATCGACTCTTAAACATAGAATCAAAAATAGTAGAACATGATTCAAATATAAAACTATTACAAGAATCATTTGATAAGTTTGAAGAGAAGAAAAAAACAAATGATATATATCTAAATAATCAAATATATGATGCTTATTCTAAAATAAAAGATATATTTCACTTTGCAAACAAAGAACTAATTATATAGATAGTTATGCAGATAAAACAGTATTAGATATGATAAAAGATCTAAATATAAAAATAATAATAATAACAAAAGAAAATAATAAATTAACAAATCTTGATATCAAAAAATATAATAAGCAATATAACAATTTAACTGTAATAAGAAACAACTATTTTCATGACAGATATTTTATTATAGATAAAAAAGAAGTATATCATTTTGGAACAAGTATTAATTATGCAGGAACAAAAGTTTTTTCTATAAACATACTAGAAGATGAAATAGTAAAAGAAAAACTAATAAAAGAAATAACAAAAAAAGACTAAATACTTAGTCTTTTATTTTGAATATAATCTATATACATTAATACTTGGAGTAGATAAAAATCTGAAATTAACAGATGATGCTCCAATACCGTTAGAAACATACATAGGAGTTCCATTAAAATCATAATAACTCTTATAATATTTTCTTCCGCCTTTAGGTAAAAATAATCTCATAACAAGAGGAATTCTTACTTGACCACCATGAGAGTGTCCTGCTAAAACTAAAGAAGTATCATAATCATTAATAAATTCATCTACATAATCAGGTTCATGCATAGCAACTATCTTATATGAAATAGTATTTAATTCTTTAGTTTTCATATTAGCTATTTTCGGAGTTCCTAATAAATTATCATCAAGACCATATATAGCAATAGCATCACTTTTTTCATTATAAATAATATCATAATTATTTTGTAATAAAACAAATTTTGAATCATATAAAATATTTTTATAATTTTCATTAGTAACATCATGATTACCAACAACAGCATATTTACCAAGTTTAGCATTTATTTTATTAAGATATTTAGTTAATAACTTTATATCATTCTCATTAAAATCATAATTTTCTTCCATTAAGTCACCAGTAAATACAACAATATCTGGTTTTAAACTATTAATATTTTTAACAAGTTTTTTAACATTTTTCTCTTTAGTAGTACCATAATGTAAATCAGAAAAATGAACAATTTTTAAACCATCAAAACTAGATTTTAATCTTTCACTTTCAATCTTATGATCATGTATGATTAACATATTAGGTTCTATAAAATTACCCCATACAAGAAATAAAGTAACAATAATTAAACAAATAACAACCATCCTTATCCTCCTGCCTCTGGTTTCTCTTCTTTTTTCTTTTTTTCTTAATCTTTCTCTTTCTTTCAGTCTAGATCTCATTTAAACAGCACCCCCGCTTGAAAAAGGGATATTAAAACTAAAATAGTATTATGCATCATATGCATGACAATAGGAATAAATATATTCTTCTTTTTGGTATATGCATAAGCAAATACACATCCAAATAGACCATATGGAATTATATAAATAATACTTGAAGTACCAATAACACTAATATTATGAGCAAGCCCAAATAAGAAACCAGATACTAATATAAATATTATATCAGTTTCAAATACCTTTCTAAGACTCTTTCTAAAAATCATTTCTTCCATAAAAGGAGCAAATATACAAGCAGTAAATGATGCATATAAAGGAGTTCTTCTAAGCATATCTTGGACAGCATCTTCATTTAAAGCTTTTGCACTAGGAACAAAATGTGCAATAAGTAAATTAGATACAATCATTAAAGATACTCCAATCATCCATATACTAACACCATATCCGAAGTTTTTAAAAAAGTTTTTAAAATATTTTTTTATATCACGATTATTATCTTTTAAATAGAATAAATAAGTAATAACCATTAGCATGACATCTATAACTATTAATAGAGTATTTTTATTATGAATACCAAATTTACTAACATTAATACCTAAATGTTCTAATAAATATAACATTGCACTAGAGAATACAGTATATAAAAGAAATAAGCCAATAAAAGTAAAAAAATTAGTTACTTTTTTATACATAAATATCGCTCCTATCATCTTATAGTATATCATTTTTTAAACCAAAGAAAAAGTAATAAAGGGACAAAACTATTATACTTGACAAATATAAAGTTAAGCATATAATAAATTACACCACTAAAGGAGGAAGACAAAATGAGTGAAAGAAAATTGCCTAGAGAAGCTGCACAAGAACAAGCAAAATTACATGATTTACCGGTAATAACAGCATATGAAACAAAAATATTATATTCCATGTTAAAAAGTTTAAATGAAGTAAATAAGACGGATAATAACATATTAATTGAAAACTATGACGAAGATCGTATTTCAATATTTAAAGGTAATAATGTATGGATAACGATTGAAAAACAGGATGACCAAATAATAACAAATGAATATGACAGTTGTGTTAGCATGACAATTGGAGTTATATCAAAATTAACAGATAATTGTGAAGAAAAAAAAGAAGTGTTATCAAGATGTATATCTAATATGGCAGAAGTATGCAACCACAATATGGTAGAAGAGTATGTAAATAATTATAAAAATAATTTTAAAAGTAGAGCAAGATAAAACTTGCTCTTTTTTTATAAAAAACATAATAAAAGAAGCCGTTCCCCCTGAGGACGGCTTCAATAAAAAGAATAAAAAGGGGTTGGCTAGTGTGATACTAGCATCCAATTCGCCTAAACCGAATTGGTGATATATATACTAATCAAAAAAGTACTATTTGTCAATAGATTTTAGATAAAAAAACACATTTTTTTTAAAACCAAAAAAAAGTCAAAAAAACTTTGAAAAAACTAATAAAATATGGTATAATTTGTAAGAAAAAGGACGTGGTATCTTTGATAACTTTAGATAAAGTAAAAGGCATTGGACCAAAGTCAAAAATGCTACTAGGGAAACTAGATATAGAAAGTGTTGAAGATTTAGTTTCACACTATCCCTTTAGATATGAAAAAATAGTAAGAAGCGATTTATCAAAAGTAGATGAAAACGATAAAGTAATTATAGATGGTAAAGTAGATGGAGCTCCTATACTATTAAGATTAAAAGGTAATCTTAATAAAATGAATATCAGAGTAGTAACCCAAGAAGGTAAAGTAGTAGGAGTTTCTATCTTTAATAGAGCTTTTCTAAAAAGTTCTTTAACAGTAGGAACTAGTATAACAGTTTTTGGTAAATATGATAGAACAAAAAATATAATACTAGCATCAGAAATAAGATTAGGACTTCTTCCAAAAGGAACAAAAATAGAAAGTGTTTATCATGGAACTGCTGGACTATCTTCCAAAAATGTTGCAGTATTTATTAATAATGCATTGATGCAATATGGTAATGATATAGATGATTATATTCCAAAAGAGTATATAGAAAAATATAATTTTTTAAATAAAAAAACAAGTTTAAATATCGTACATAATCCTTCAACATATGATAAGTTAAAAGAAGCAACAATAAGATTAAAATATGAAGAATTATTCCTATTTATGACAAAAATAAACTATTTAAAACTAAAAAATCAAAATCTAAAAAATGGTATAGCAAGAACCTATAAAGAATCTGATCTAAATAAATTAATAAAAAGTTTACCATTTAAATTAACAGAAGATCAAAATAAAGTTTTAGAAGAAATAAAAGAAGATTTAGTATCAGAAAAAAGAATGAATAGATTATTACAAGGTGATGTAGGTTCAGGAAAGACAGTTATATCTATTCTAGCACTATATATAAACTATTTAAGTGGTTACCAAGGGGCTTTAATGGTTCCAACAGAAATCTTAGCTAACCAACATATGGAAACAGTTAAAAATATATTAAAGGATACAGATTGTAAAGTAGAACTTTTAATAGGATCTCTATCAAAAAAAGAAAAAGATGAAAT
>JAEEGL011830017.1_pt1 | contig 12565 bp, 11 predicted proteins | sample 9134231 | NCBI WGS metagenome assembly JAEEGL01 (sample SAMN16246548, study PRJNA631951) | gut metagenome | biome: gut microbiome; feature: rumen; material: fiber-attached | host: Bos | place: Iran: Karaj | collected 2018-10
CGATGGCATCCTTATCCTCAAAACGTTTAATGATTTGATCAACGACGTAGTCGTTATAGAGTGTGGCGTTATCATAGTCTGCAACAAATGCTTTTTCTTTATCGTTGATGTCTTTACGATCTTGATAGTCTTTAACCTGGAGCTTTTTCCATTCTTTTGGACTTCGCTTGTAAAAGTCAATATGCTGGCCTATCAAGTGGAATATTGTCAGATTGTATTTTCTATTATATATTTTCAGCGAGTCGTAGTATTCTAAGAGAGTCTCATCATAACGTGGAGCTTTTTCATTCCTACAATCAAATGCCATAGATGACAAAGACGCATTATTCAAGAATAAACCACCACTTAAATCAAACACATCATTATCTGAATTATTAAAGAACTGACTAGAAATAAATGTCACATGATATCCAGCCTTCTTAAATAGTACAGGAAAGATGGATGCTTTACCAATTTTGTCATCTTCTACACTCTTTAGTGAAAAGGCATTCTTAAAAACGTGACTGGTATAATTAGACATCGTGACAACATCTGTAAAAGGTATCAGTAGTCCATTACCTACATCAGTAGTCCTTTGTTTTTGTAAAGGTGTAGTCTCTTTGGAGTATCCGTATAGCTGTGAGTGTGATTTGATATAACTTTCTCCTATAATGAAGACTATTTCGGAGGGCTCAAAAGAACAGGAATCCACTTTTACTTGTTTTTGTGCCTCCAATAATAAAACCAACTCTTGTTTATCCAGTTCCCTAAGCTTCATTCCAAATAATAAATTATTGCATGGGGTGTTCAACACTTGGAAACTTATGTGTTCGCCTATATCTGATTTTGATTTCGCGCCAAGGATTTTGACGAATTCAAATCTGGAGGGCAAACTAAGCACAATGCTTACAATGACAAGAAGAACAGTTATTGATTTTAAAATACTTCCCAAACGTAGTTGAGATAATTTTGATACCAAATACTTTTTGTATCTGCCCATCAACAGATGTAAGATGATGATAACAAGTATAATGCCTATGGGTGTAAAAAATAATCCTGGCTGAATATATTGTGACAAATACTCATTCGCTTCTCTGTTGTTGGTGTCCAAAATGAGATTCAGAATTTCCGGATTGAATTTTGCATCATGCGTTTTATAGCAAAAAACATCAACAATGGCAAGGATATAGAATGGAACAGCAATCAGTATACTTATCCACTTCTTTATTTTAGAGGGAAATAACTGTATGAGAAGACAAATGATATAAATATCAAATATCCAAGTAAAAAAACTGGTTTTCAACAATGTTTCATGATGCATGACTACAGGCAGTATTATTAATACTAATCCCGTTAAATAAAAGCAGATAAAAAGACATTGGTTCTCTTGTACCGGCTTTAAAAAAATATCGCGAAGCGTTATACCCCACCGCAGAAACTTATTACAATTGACCATGAGGATATCTGATTTCTTTGAACTTATCTATTTACTGCTATTGAATATACGTTTCAGGGATTTCTGGGATTGTAACAATGCGACTATCCTGTCCGAGGCCTGAGTCACGCCTTCACGATTAAAATGGGAGGCTCCCCATTTTATATAACTGCACGAATCGTGAAATTCCATATTCTTTGGACTGGTAAAAAAACATAATCCATATTTCTTCATGACCTCTTCTATACGAGTGGGATCATATTCCACATAATTGTCATGGGAACTTAATTCCGGCATTATCAAAACTATCGCTCCCTTATTGCGATAGCATTCAATGGACTTTTTCAGATAGACAATAAATGATTCGTCTACCTTTTCGTCGTTTTTGACAACTTCCTTGGGTTCCTTAGGGGGATTAACACGATAAGGTGGAATGACCCAATGGCTTATTTCATCGCCATACTCATTAAAACCACTTGCAATATAGCGGAATTCTGTATATTCCTGTGAGGAATCAAATTTTTTTTCAGGTGGCCTACGCAATTTCATTAAACTCCTCAAACAATAAAATGGAGTTCCTTTTATGAGCTGCCATATTTGTTCATAATTTAATTTGTCGACATTCCGCCACTTCGTTGCAACCATTAAATCAGGCATGGTTTCTGGAAGCCCATTGCCACTATGAAGGAAATCAGCATAATAAGATGGGCTTATTAAAACAATGTCATCTTTCCTAATAAATTGCAAGTAATCATCTAAATAATAGCGGGCACCTATTCCTGCATGCAACCCCATATTGATGACGTTTATTCCTAATGAATCTGATATCTGTTTAGAATCTATACCAAACGCAAGCGTACTTGCCCCCATTAGTATCAAGCGAGGACTTGGCGTATCTTTGATGAGTTCAACTTTCTTGTTATATTCATGCAGAAAATCCTCCTTATCCATGGGCAAGCATATAAGCAGCAGAAAGAAAACCAGCATAACAAGGACTGATACTGCAATAATATTTAGAAAAAATTTTTTCATTGAATGATATTAAAACTGGAAATATATAAACTTTGCTTCAACTCCTTTACAGAGAAATGTTACGACAAGCAGGGAAACATATAATACCCATCTCAGAAATTTGCTCTTAGAAAGGATGGTGCCACTCGTTATTTCAATATTATACTGATGTTTCCTGCACGTCCATTCAGTAATCATCAATATTAAGACAAAAAATAGAACGTATATATGTATGCCTAAGCTAAAGAGTTCTGAATAACCTTTAGAAAGGTCAAATACAGTAGAATCAAACAGACGATAGATATAGCTTGATGCATCACTGACGGATGAAGACTTAAATATAATTAATCCTAAAGAGACCAGAATAAATGTCATCAACATTTTTAACACATCACGTCCTTGAGGAAGGCCATATTTCACTGTTTTCAACTTCTTCCTTTTCCCAAATGAACCCGAAAGAATCAGAGGAATATACAGCAGGCCATGGTATAATCCAAACAAGGCAAAGGTCCAATTAGATCCATGCCACAAGCCGATGAGAAGGAAGTTAATGACAATTGCTAAAATAATACCAAGATTCCCCCAATTCCTAAAAGCGATACTCAATGGCGAGAAAACATAATCAGTAAGCCAACCTGTCAAGGAAATATGCCAATTTCTCCAATACTCAGCTATATTACGAGCCAGAAAAGGATGGTTGAAATTGCGAGTGATATTAATCCCTAACACCTTACCAACACCAATAGCCATATTAGAATAGCCATCAAAATCTGCATACATCTGAATCGGATACAAGATGACTACCCAAAGGAGGGTTGATGAGGAGAATTGGTCAATATTGGCCCAGACACTATCTGTTATTGATGCTAAATTGTCAGCAATACACATTTTTGTAAACATACCCCAAAGGATCTGCCTGCATCCATCGACAGCCAACTCATAATTAAAGACACGGCTGACAGCTATCTGTGGAATAAAAGCATTAGGCCTGTCGATGGGGCCAGAAAGAATCGTAGGGAAAAAAGCAACGTATGTGCCAAATTCTATAAAGTCTCTGCTTGGCTGGATATGTTCACGATGAACCTCAATAACATAACTGATGAGCTTAAACGTAAAAAAGCTAACTCCTATAGGTAGTACTATATTCAGTGTTGTCCATGAAACATTAAGGCCTATGGCATTAAGCAATACTGCAAACGAATCTGCGAAAAAATTCAAATACTTAAAGTACAAGAGTATGCACACGCCTAGAAAGACTCCCAATGTCGTTATATTGGAAGCCTTCTTGGCATGTCCCTTATCCATTTCTGCTTTCAGCCAGATTCCGATTCCATAGAACACGATTGTTGCCCCTAACAAAAGAGGAATCATCTTCCAGTCTGCAAAGCCATAGAAGAAATAACTCGCTAAGAATATCCAAGTATTCTGGAGTTTCGGATTGTTTCTGATGACAGGTATGTAGTAGATGACAAAGACCACTACAAAAAACAGCAGAAAATTAAAGGAGTTTACAACCATCTTGCTACTTTATCTTCTCTGAGATAGAGTCCACCATCTCACCGACATTCTTCCACCTCATAATCTCTAAAGAGGTGAATTTTATCTTAAACGCTTTCTCAATAGCTACAATCAGTTGAATATGGCTCAAAGAGTCCCATTCTTCAATGTCGTTTGCAGAGGTCTCATCAGTCAACTCACACTCATCTAAGTCTAAAACGTCAATGAATATCTCATTCAACTTCTCAAAAATCTCTTTTCTTTCCATAATTCCTTATAATTAATATTTGTTTACTAATTCTATAAAACCTATTTCGCGATTCCAAAAGTAACAAATTTTACGATGACCGAATGCAGGAGCTTGTACCGGCTTAAACAGCGCAGTCCAATTATTTACAATCATCCTATCATATTCTGCATCAATATTTTCTACTTCGTAACATACATGATAAGGAGTTACTCCTCTTTTAGCAAGCATCTTCTGCATCGTTTTGTTCTCCTCATAGGGTTCAACTAATTCTATATTGGTCTCACCCTCTTTGTGAAGAAAACAGATTCTTGTTTGCTGATTATCATCATGAATGGTTGCGCCAGCAATATATCCAAGAACTTCAAAAGCTTTGGCTGTTTCAGGTATACTGCCTGTCAAATATCCTATATGATTTATCTTGTAATTCATATCGTTTTTGTTTCAATATAACATTCTCGGGGCTGATAAGTAACTATATTTATTTCAAATTGAGCCGTTGCAGAGTTTTCTATCTTTGTAAAGCCAAGGCATATATAGTGATTTTCAACCATCTTGTTCTTAGATGTTGGCAGATACTCACCAATTATCTTCTTATAACCAGTAGATTTGGCTTTCTCCACCATGGTGTTCAGGGTAAAGTTCTCCATCCCGCGTTTCAGCACGCGGCAACTCATGAACCAAGTGTCAACAAAGAGGGTATCCTTATTGATAGGTTTCATGATAACTACAGCTATCAAGCCGTTGTCACCAAACTTATCCTCCAAAGTGAAGCTCAGGTCAATCACACTAGGGTCATTGGCCAGTGCCTCAATATCGGCATCGGTATAGCGGACGGTACGCAGGTTGAACTGGTTGCTGCGCTGGCTGAGCTGCGCTACACGGGGGATGTTGAACTTAGTGAAGCCGCTCACCACAGATACCATACTGAGGGATTTCAAAAAGTCAGCCTCATTGGTGAAGGACTTGCTCAGAGACACACGTTGTGCCTCCACCTGATACTGCTTGGTACGGTCTTTATCCAGATTACTGTAACTGGCCGTCTCAAAGAGATTTAGCGAGTACAGATACTCCAAGTACTCTGCTGGGTCTTCGGGCAGCTCAGGAACGATGATGCCGGGAATGTTGTCACGCACCATATTACGCTCAAACGGGTTGTCATCCAGGAACACCATGCTGTCAAAGCCGATGTTCAAAATTTGCTGGATGGTGCGGATATTATCCACCTTGGTTTCCCAGTTGGCTTGGAACACGGCTATGTCTTCCAGTTTGAGCACCATGTCCGGATGTTTCTCAAAGGGCTCCTTGGCGGTTTCTGCGTTGTTCTTGGATGCCACACATATGATGATGCCCCGCTGCTTAAGCTTCTTCACCCACATCTGGAACTCGGTAAAGGCCTTGCCAATGCCCAGTCCGTGCCCTAGTTGAATGCCTTCCAATCCATCATCACCTATCACACCACCCCAAATGGTGTTGTCAAGGTCTAAGATGAGGCATTTCTTGAATTGTCCTTTCAAAGCAGACACTATGTCCATCACACGGCTAGCCACGTACGGCAATGCATCCATGCTCAGCACCATTTCAGTACTGGTATAGATGTTGGCCGCGAACATAATGTCGCGTCCCAACTTGTTCTGCAGGCCGGCAATATCACAAATGAACAGATTCGGAAACTGCTGTGAGAGTCGCATCAGTTCGTAATTCAGTTTTCGCACCTGAAAGGTGAAACTGCTTTCCACTTTGTTGGCATAACTGCCAAACACTGTATCCTCAATCTCTGGATAGTTAAAATAGACAACCTTCTTACCAGCCAGAGCGGGATTGGTGCAGATGCTAGTGACAAACTGTAGACGTTCCTCAGCAAGCAGGGGCTGCTGTTCTTGTGACAAGATACTATGATGCTCACCCAATTTATGGGTACTCTGGAACACCACAATGAAGTCTGCATCAAACTGGTACAAATCGCTGGTAGGATCCATGAATTGGCGTTCCACCTGATTGTACTCGGCCTCGAAGAGATCAATGTCGTAGCCACGTTCCACACCCATGCCTCGAATGGCAGTAGCTAAGAATTGGGTGGCAGTATCACCGACTAACGCCATTTTCAATGAGGTCAGTCCTGATGTATTTTTATTCAGGTTCTTCTTTAATTCCTTAAATTGAAACATCTTTCATCATTTTAACTCAATACTCTATGCCATTGATAGTGCAAAGATACTCTTTTTTACTGAATTCTAATATAAAAACACAAAAAAAATAAAGTCCCCCATATCAACTCATATTTCAATTTGAAGAGTTTTCTCTATAACTGGAGCCATATCATAATATTTATATTCTGCAAGACGGCCTCCAAATAATACATTCTGCTCTTGGAGGGCTTTTTTCCGATAATGTTCTGCCAGATTGTTATTCGTATCATCGTTAATAGGATAATATGGTTCCATTCCAACTTTCCATTCTGATGAATATTCACGAGATATTACCGTATGAGGAATACGGCTCACTTCATCACCAAATAATTCAAAATGTTTATGTTCAATGATTCTTGTCCATGGTACGTCTGCAGATGTGTAATTAACGACCGCATTTCCCTGAAAATTAGGTACGCCAAGCATCTCATGTTCAAAACGGACTGTGCGATAGTTAAGTTTGCCCAAATCATACTCAAAATATTCATCAAGTTTTCCTGTATATACTATCTGATTCGCATTTCGCTCCCAATAACTACGATCTGCAAAGAAATCTGTGTCTGTTATCGCTTCCACCCCATCTATAAGTCCATTAATCAATTGATTATATCCACCTATAGGAATTCCTTGATACTTATCATTGAAATAATTATTATCATACACAAATCTAACTGGTAAACGTCTGATAATAAAAGCTGGCAATTCTGTACATTTTCGACCCCATTGTTTCTCTGTATACTCTTTAATCAATTTGTCATAAATATCCCGACCTATTAGCAAAAGAGCCTGTTCCTCAAGGTTACGAGGTAATTCAACACCTGCTATTTTCATCGCATATTCTGCTTCAGTCCGTTGCTCTGAAATAATACGCTGTGCTTCTTCCGGTGTTTTAACACCCCACATTTGGTAGAAGGTGTTCATATTGAACGGCAGATTATACAATTGACCTTTGTAATTAGCAATCGGTGAGTTCGTATAGCGATTGAACTCTACGAAGGAATTAACAAAATCCCACACTTTTTTGTTTGATGTATGAAAAATATGAGCCCCATATTGATGTACATGAATACCATTCACATCTTTGCAATATGTATTTCCACCTAAATGTGAGCGTTTCTCAATGATAATACACTTTTTGCCCATTTGTTTTGCCATATAAGCAAAAGTACAACCAAATAATCCTGAACCTACTATAATATAATCGTACATGACCACTATTTATTTAGTTTATATACTATCACGTTAGCCTCATTCTCTACTACAGAGTAATACTTATCAATATACTCCTTCATTCTTTTATTATTCACACCTTCCTTAGCGATTACCCAATCTATTTTCGACTCAGCAAAAGACTTCAACATCTTTGGTTCAATAGACGAGCCATGACTCATTAAGAAATCATGAAGATAAAAGAATCTCATTCCTGGCTTAATACTATTTTCTATGTATTCTGGTCCTGGATAATTATATAGAATCACAGAATTCTTATTTATATGATATTTCTTGCATACTCTCTCTATATATGATTCAGGCTTCTGATTGTCTGAGTTAATAAACACATTCTTTGAATAATATGCTCTCACGCAAACTCCAAAAGTTACAAAAACGACGATAATGCCTACAGATGCTTTCATCAACAGATTGTTATTGTTACAGTTTTTGAAATAATAATTCAACAATACGAAAGAAATACATAAATATTGAAAAACTATCATTCCGTAATGTGAAAAAGCAGCCCCTTTTATAAACCATACTAAAGGTAATAAAGCGGTCATCATCCACAATACGCCTTCAAATACTTTTCTTTTATAAAACAACAATAACGCTATTATTATTAACACAAAACAATTCAAATAACTTGTTATAAAATAATAGGCAGAGTCTCCATTACTGTTCATGGTTGCTGCATATTCCAAATTATATCCGAAAGTCCCATACCACATTTCACTTAAAGCACTATTGCCATAAAAATAGGAAATAACAGGTATCGTTATAATCATAAAACCTAAAAGCGTAGATAATATCCCGGTAATAAGTATTTTATAACTCTTGAGGTATAAAAGAGCTACACAAATAACAAACTCACTTGCACATACCCCCAATGCATTTGTCAATCTGGTAAAAAGACTAAACGCTAAAGAAAAACCTACAAAAAAACAAAAGTATAGCAAATGCGAATATTTTGGATTTTTGCTTATAGTATATTTTAGTAAGAAATAATAAGAAATAGAAATAAAAGGCAACAGGTACTCTTCTACAAGATTTCCGCCATCATAATTAATTGAAAGCGACAAAACTAAAAAAAATGTCAGTAATAATGACGGGAGTTGTGCATAAGATAACTTTAATGATTTAAAAGAAAATATTGCCGTAATATATAAGGAAACAATTTGAATAAAGAAAATGCCAATATCTGCCCCAAAACATTTATACCCTAAAGCATCAACAGCATGAATTAAAGGGCCCTTTTGGTCCCAAATGTCCACATAAGGGAGAAGCCCTTCAGCCCAAGACTTTCCCACCAATTTATAAACAGCGGAGTCTATTCCTTCAAATTGGCCTCCGTATATTGGTGAAGTGGTCCACGAAAAGATGGAAACGAAAGCCAAGCAAGCTACGAATAACAACAAATAAGGAAAAAACGTCCTCAATCTCATCATTTCAGATTATTATTGATTAGCCTAAAATCACCTATGGCCTTCATTCCAATTTTAAAAATACGCTTCATATTAATAGAGTTTATCCCACCTTGACGTGGTTTAAAAGTTATTGGATACCATTTACTGCGTTCGTGCCATTTAACAGCAATAGCAGAAATAGCAACATTGCAAAGGAAAAAATCTTGAGGAATTACTTCAAGAATCGGTTTCAATCTATTAACCGCCATGAGGCGAAAAGGCGTATTTGCATCTATAACCCATTCATGGAACATGAGCCAAACAACTATACGCAGTGTTTTTGTTACAAAAACTCTTGATGCACCATCTTCCCGATGATTTCTATTTCCTATTTGGAAGTCATATTTATCTCGATTTTCAAAGAATTGCCAAAACTCATCAGGGTTTGTCTGTCCATCACTATCTGTTTGAAAAATATAATCTGCTCCATGTTCTATAGCATATCGATACAAAAAAAGAACTGTTGCACCATGTCCTGAGTTACTTTTATCGAGAGGTTCCAAAAGAGGATACTGATTTTTCAACTCTAAAAGTTTTGCATGCGTATTATCCTTACTACCATCATTGGCTATCACCAACTTACAGTTCATTATTTCATTCACTTTAACGGCAATCGGATGCCATTCTGAAACAGTTTTCTCAATATTTGCCTCCTCATTATAAGCGGGCATCACAATATACAAACTACTCATTAGATTTTTTTGTAGGTTTGAATGTTATATATTTATTAACAAGAAATTGGAAGAATACAACCAAAACTATAGAGAGAAGTTTAGAAAAAATCTTATTCATTTGCAAATAATCTATGCACAAATACAAAATAAGATTGCTAAAAAGCATACCACAAAGGCCTACACATAAAAAAATCGAAAACCTTTTTGTTATCTGATCTTTTACCTTAAAATTATATGTACGATTTAAAGAAAAACTGGTTGTGATACCTGCAAGTACACTGATACAATTAGAAACAATGTAATGCCATGTCAAAACGTTCACAAAAAAAGTATACAGCAGGAAATCAAGCGCTGCAGAAGCACTTCCAATAATTCCATACAATATTAGTGTACGGAACTCCTTTATCAGTTTACTTATTGGAACAGGCGATGAATCAATTTTCATATCTTGCTGTCTTAGGTTTCAACTGCAAAGATAATATGATTATCTGAATTAGACAAATTATTTTGGTAAAATCTTAAATAAAACGAATAAAAACACTCTACTTCGCCCCGAAAAGGTAACGAGCCAGGAAGGGACTGAGGCGAAGAAGGTTGCTGGTGACTAGACATAGAGCAACCACAATTAAGGCTGCCAGCAAGATGACGAGAGGTAAGAGTATAGACGGAATGGTAGTCAGCAGTTGGGTTGCATGAGGCCGCAGGAATTCCGGAAGGAAGAAATAGTGAAGGAGGTAGATGTCTAAGGTTCGGGTACCCACAAATACTAGAGGTGAGAGGTGAGAGGTGAGAGGTGAGAAGAATCTAGATATATAAAGATAACGGAAGAGGGCGAAGAACATGGTCATGCCCAGGATGCCGCCGATGGAGAATTTGAAATATTCGCGGAGAAAGATATCGCTACGAGGAATTTGTGAGATAGCGAAGAAGCAAATAACGACAATAGTCATTAATTTGCAGTTACTTGCTAGTTTCAAAAATTGCGGGAAGTTCTTTCGGGCCAGGGTTCCCAAGAAGAAAAACAGGTAATAACGCCAAACGACATAACTCAGGAAGCCCAAAAGGGCTGTTACATATTGAAAAACGGGAGATTCAGAACAGGTCAGCGTCAGTCGATGGTAGTTGATGTCATACCAATAGGCGGACATGGAAATGGCTAATGTCAGCAACAGCATGACGATGTCTGCCCCCCTACCCTGTCGATGACGGAAAGGTAAGGACATCAGCATATAGATTACAAAGAAATAAAACAGTGCAAACGTAAACCAGTAGCCGCCTTTGAAAGCTCCGAACTGGTGGAAATAGGCTGGCGGTGGAGAAAGGAAGAATAAGAAGATTAGCGTAGGTACGATTTGTACCATGAATTTCTTCTTGACTATAGACCAGACTGAGGAGACTGGACTATACATATGGGGGACAGTCCCTGTGTAATCCGCTGCGCTACTCACATGAGGGACAGTCCCCTGAGTGCCACGAGTCACTTTGCCCCAGGTTCCTTGGAAGAGCCAGCCGCTGATGAAGAAGAAACAGGGCAAGCGGAAAAGGAAGAGCACATCGTTGAATGCCAGCGAACGATCGCCCAAGCAAAAGTTGCAGACGTGGGAATAAACGACGAGTATCATCGTAAATCCCCGCATAGCGTCAATATAACCGATTCGCTTGCTCATCCTTTTCTCATTTTCACAGAGTTAACAACGAAACGATATAACATATATAATCCAACCAAAATGGCGGCTTTGAGAAGTGGGCAGGCCAGATAGTGAATGCACATGCTAGGATTTGAGGTGCCGAAGAGACTGAAGAAGGCGGTATCGATAAAGGCGAAGAAGAGCACGTAGTGAGCCAGGTAAACGAAATACGAGGCATCGCAGGCCATCTGAAGGATCATGGGGACGGTTCTGCGTGATACCATTTCCTTTCGAAATTGGATCATCAGAACCGTCCCCATGATCCTGTTCGCCAAACAGAATACAGTCACCATACCTGCCAAACGGAAGCAGAGCATCAAAGACGAAAAGACAGGAGTACGGAAAGCGAAGATCATGGCCAAGCCTAAAACTGCAGTAAATAGAAAACTGGATTTCTCGTACCTCATACTAGTTTCAACAATATCCATTTTCCGAATTCCCAGGAAAGCGCCCAAGGTAAAGAAATAGACGGCGTAGGCAGAGAGTCCTGGGATGAAGGCGAAGACTCCGGAAAGGTAGATCGGAGTAAGGATCATCAATAGCCAACCACCAATTTTCCGTATACCGACATATATAATAGGTGAAAGTAGGGCCACCACCATCAGGTCGCGCAGAAACCACAACGGCATATTGGCCGGGGCTGTCATTAGCTGCTCATTTCCAAACCAGTCAATCTGTTTTCCGGCTTCCGTCCAATACGCCCAGAAAATGTTCAGGCTGAAGGTCTTTAATTTGATGGCCATCAACACGTTCCAGACAATATAGGGTATCAGCAATGTCTTTACCCTCCGGCGCAGTTTGGCCAAATACGTTTTTGCGTTCCATTCGGTCACGTTGGCAAAGAACAAATAGCCGGACATGACGAAGAATGTAGGCATGGCTACCTTGCACAGCGTCTGGCTCACCACGATTTTCAATACCTCGTAAGTGTCCCAGCCATCGCCCAACAGCGTGTACCCCACCCTCACGCCACTATAGCTGTGGGCGAAGGTGATCAACACGATAAGCGGTAACCGCAACTGTTTGATGGTATCAATATATCCGATTCGCTTGTTCATTCTATTTTTGAAACAAAACTTTCAAACGAAAGGATCCTATCTGCATTGGACTCATTGAAAAGCAAATGTGCGAAATCTCGTTTTTTCTGATTCAAATCGATTTCCTGCA
>JAEEGL013519417.1_pt1 | contig 12565 bp, 12 predicted proteins | sample 9134231 | NCBI WGS metagenome assembly JAEEGL01 (sample SAMN16246548, study PRJNA631951) | gut metagenome | biome: gut microbiome; feature: rumen; material: fiber-attached | host: Bos | place: Iran: Karaj | collected 2018-10
GTCGCCATATCGGGTGCTATGTCTTCATCGGAATCCATGCCGGAAACTTCCATAGTGATAAGTTCTATGTCATTTCCTTTTTCGTTGATCTCGTAGATCCTGTTCTCGGTAAATTCGAACTCTGAAGACCAGCATGCGGTGACGAGCTCAATGCGTCCGTTATGGTCAAGATCCGTGACATAATATCCGACGCTGTCATAGACCGCAACCTCATCACGCGGGATCTGCCATGTATCGCGTTTTTCAATAAGAACATCTATCTGCGGATCGAGGTCCTTATCTTTTATCTCTTCAACGATCTCCGGAATTTTTGTTTCAATCGGCTTATCGTCTTCTTCATCTTCTTCATCATCCTCTTCCGCAGTAACTTCTTCAGTCACATCTTCCTGCTTACCGCATGCGGATAAGACTGCGGAAGAACACAAGATCACAGACATAAACAACAGATAAAACTTTCTTTTCATGACATCCCCTCATAAAACATCAGTCGGGTCAGGAGCCCGGCTCCTGACCCGAAAACATCAGTCTGTTTTTTCAAAATACCAGGTGCTTCCCGGGAAGTATTCGTTTCCGTTCCAGGAGTCGCACATAACGACAAGATGACCTTCCTCATCGATACCGGTGAATGTCAGAAGCATGAAATCATAAGCCATTCCGTCGGAAGCGGGCGGTGTATACTGAACAATAAGCATTCCGTCTGCCTTATCGAGAAGACTTCCTTCGATCGTATATTCATAATCAGTATTCAGATACTCTTCCAGATGAATTGTCCTGTCTTCAAATACATCGAGAGTCATGTAATACTGGTCATCGGGCTCATAATACTCAACATAGCCTTCGGCATCGGTCATATAAAGCCCCCAGCTTCCGATCATATCCAGGAAAAGACCTTCGGAAGTCTGATCTGCGCTGTTAACGGAAATATATCTTTCGAAGAAATCTTCGTATGTGATCTTTCCGGCGAACAGAAGATAGGAATCCTTCAGAACAGCTCCCAACTCATCATCGGACATGTCTTCAACTATATGTCTGTTGATCGAGTATATGGAATCCGCATCGAAATTTCCGAGCCAGAACTCTTTGGTGGTATAGCCTTCGGGATATGAACCAAGAAAAGCATAATATGCATCTTCGCTCATCTCACCGTTAGGTCCGGTGAATGTTGTTTCCTCATCGTGATCGGAACCCTTGGATTCACCCATTGCATATACTTCGTCGATCACCTTGCCGCCCACAAATGACACGTCGTGCATTCTGACTCCGCCGTGGGAAAAGGAATACGCATAATAATCATAGAAAAGATAGTGGAATATTCCGTTATCCTTGTCGTAATAACCGTTTATAGCATCGAAATATCCGACATCGGGATAGGATTTCTGTTCCTTATCGATTCCTTCAAACACCCATTCAAGAAGATCGAATCCGTCTCCCTTTTCATTGATCTCATAGACATTTACGGTACTGTAGGTTCCCATGCCTTCCCAGTATGTGACAATGAGTTCGGCACGCCCGTTGTAATTGAGATCACTGAGAGCATAAGTCAATCCTTCATATACAACAGCTTCATCGTGAGGAATGACCCAGGTCTTTCTGTCCTTCAGAAATACCTCTATCTGTGACTCAAGCACCTTATCATCTATTGATTTAACGACCTCGGGGACAGAAGGCTTTTCATCCTCGTCCTCTTCTTCATCGTCTTCACCGTCCTCATCATCTTCATCTTCATCGTCTTCTTCAATGACGGTATCCTCTTCGGGCTCTACGGTCTTACCGCATCCCGAGAGAAAAGAAAACGAACACATTATTCCCGCAAGAAGGATGGCAAGATATTTCTTTTTCATATTTCCCTCCTCAGAGCTTACTCCATGTCTTTAAGATATTTCATATTACTTCCGCCGAGATATCCGTCCTCACCATAAAAATCAAAGCTGACGTATATAAGATCCCTGTCGGTATTCATTCCGGTAACGGTGTATCTTTCAAACATGATATCACCCGGAAGGATCGATCTGTCATCTATTTCAAAATACGGCTGCATGTACTCATCGATATAAACATCGGTTGACCAGACATATAATACCTTGCCTTCGTCATATTCGGTCAGAGTAACCCTTGAATCGGCGTCGAACTCAATTGTCCTGTAGTGGTTTGATGAAGGAGTATAACTTGTGACATCGCCTTCGATCTCACTTTCATACAGTCCCCAGAAGCCTATATACTGTTCGTAATAGGTTTCGGTAGTGTCCGTCGGTGCCCAGGAATCATTATATGACTTATAGAATTGTGAATAGTCAAGTTCCCCGGCAAACACTTTGTAAGAGTCTGTGAGAACGTTCACAAGGAAGGAATCTTCCAGTCCCATTACTCCGAAGTCGTCATACCAGCCCCTGTAATAGATTCCGAAATATATGGATTTTTTTTCATAATCATCGGGATAATTATCGATAATGTCATAATACTCTGCTTCATCGATCTCACCTTCGGGTGAGGAATAAGCATAGTCATAACTGAATTCCCAGGTGTCGGGATCACAAGACTGATTGACCTTGATGGAAGCATAGGTATAAACCGTGGCTGTACCGTCTTTATAATCAAGGTCACAGAAACAGTTTCCGTATTCGCCGTTTCCGTTATCATAGTTGTTGTCAACCAGATAGTGCGATACCTGCTTCTCTTTATCGAAATAACAATTTATATCGGGGTAATAGATAAGATCGGGAACGCCGCTTGAGCAGACTCCCGTAATGCCGGTATATTCCCAGTCGGCCTGTTTGAATGTCTCGCCGTTTTCGGTGATCTCATAGATTAACATATCGGTCACGGTGGAATATGCGGATTCGATCATTACAATGATCTCACATCTTCCGTTATGATCGAGGTCGGTGACACAGTATGCCGCATCCTCAAGCTCTACGGACATATCCGAAACGGTCCAGAGTTTCTTATTCTTGACAAAGACTTTGATCTGATCCGCGAGAGTGTCGGCATCGATCGTTCCTACATAGACGTTCTTTTCCTCGTCATCGTCATTGTCATCATCGTCATCATCTTTATCATACCTGTCATCGTCGTCATCTTCTTCGTCTTCATCCTCTTCCGCAACAGGCTCTTCGGCGGTTCTGCCGCAGCCCGATAAGAAAAGTGATGAACACATGACACAGGCAAGAATAAGTGCAAGATATTTTTTCTTCATCAGTTCTCCCCCCGTTTAGGAAAACGCATCAGATAAATACGCTCTTAATGCATCAATATTTCTTTTCAAAATACAGTGTATATGAACCGAGGTAATAGTCGTCCTCATCATAGAACATAAGCGCAACAGTCATCTCTTCATCATAAACATCGACTATCATATATTCTTCGTAGGCTATGGTAGAAGGAAGTACATCGGTATCATCGTAAATGAATGTAAAATAGGCATCGTCATATTCAACATCCATTCTGTATGCCAGAGTCTGCAAACCGTCGGTAAATTCAAAAAGCTCTACCGTCCTGTCGCTGTAGAAGCAAAGTCTTTCATTAAAGCCGGAATCCTCATCGAAATACTGATATTCACCGTCCATATATGCCATGGTGATATCCCAGTCTCCGATGAGTTCCTCGTAGTCATCATCTTCATCTGCGGAAACATCCGTGACAACGACATCGGGAACCATCTCATCATCGTAAACCTCTACCGTTCCACAGATCTGCTGAGCCTCCTGTGCGGTCTGAATATAATGTTCGACCTGGGATAATGTGCTTACGATAATTGCGATGATTATAAGTACTCTCATTTATCTTCCTCCTTCACAAGACGACTGTGTGTTATTTTTTTCTGCTCTTTTTAACTTCCGCCGCTTTACCCCTGAGTTCCCTCGCATTTTCAAGAGAACTTTCGGATACGGAATCCGTGCCGAGAAGTCTGGCTATCTCCGCTATTGATGCATCACCTTCCGCAGAAACGACATCCGTGGTGGTTGACGAAGCATCCGAGGATTTTACGATAATAAAATGATGGTCCGCCATTGCGGCTATCTGTGGAAGATGCGTGATGCAGATCACCTGGTGATGTCCCGATACACGTGCAAGGCTTCCCGCAACCTTCCATGCGGTGATACCGCTTATTCCGGAATCGATCTCATCGAATATAAGCGTTCCGGTATCCTCCTTACCTGCCATCACGGTCTTTACGGCAAGCATCATTCTTGAAAGTTCACCGCCCGATGCAACATCCGCGATCGGCTTTTTCTCTTCTCCGGGATTTACGGAGATAAGAAAATCTGCTTCATCGATACCGCGTGCCGTGGGTTCGCATTTATCGAGCCTTACCTCAAGATCTACGGTTTCAAAATTCAGTTCCTTTAACCTTTCGGTGAGTTCTTTTTCAAGAAGCGGTGCACTCTTCTTTCTGATGCCGGAAACTTTATCGGCGGTCTTAAGATATTCATCTTCCGCTTTCTTAAGATCTGCCTTCAGGCCTTCGATATATGCATCATAGTCTTCGTATTTTGCAATGATCTCTTTTCTCGATGCGGCATATGCAAGTACATCGGAGATCGTTCTTCCGTATTTGCTCTTGAGCTTATTGATAAGATTAAGTCTTTCTTCGGTGAGAGCAAACTTTTCTTCGTCGAACTCCATCTGGGACAGGTAAGAACCGAGTTCCATCTGCAGATCCGAAAGGATCGATTCGGCGGACCTGAGTTCCTCCTCAATACCCGCCAGCTCATCGTCATATTCCGAAACGGATGAAAGCTCCCTTAAAGCCTGTGAAGTAAGGTTGCCCGCATTTTCCTCATCTCCTCCGATGAGTTCATGTGCCCTGCTCACACCTTCCGCGATCTTCTTGAAATTACTCATCCTTCGATAAGTATTTTCAACTTCTTCGTCTTCACCTTCCTGCAGCGCAGCATCTTCTATCTCTTCGAGTTCGAAACGTGCAAGGTCGCATTCTCTTCCCGCAGCTCCGGTATCCTTTAATTCCTCATCGAGCTTATCCCTGAGTGAGCGCATCTTACGGAAGCTTTCGGAAAGACCATCCACAAGTACCGCAACATCCTTACCGCAGTAAAGATCGATTATCGAAAGAAGTTCAGAGCGGTGAAGAAGGGTTTCGTAATCCCTCTGTCCGTGCACATCGATAAGAGCCTGCGAAAGTCTCTTCATCTCTTTGACGGCAACGGTCGAACCGTTTACCCTGCATGTGCTTTTTGTCTGGGAACATGTTCTCTTGATGATGATGCTTCCGTCATCTTCCGGTTCGATATCGAGATCTTTCAGAACCGAAAGTGCGGTTTCGGATACAGAATCAAAGACCAGTTCAACAGAGGCGTTTTCCGCACCCTTCCTGATCATTGAGGTATCGAATCTCGAGCCCAGTGCCATCAGCACCGAACCCATAAGAAGGCTTTTTCCGGCACCGGTCTCACCGGTAAGGATATTAAGACCCTCGGAAAAATCTATATCGGCATCTTCTATAAGAGCCAGATTTTTTACATGAAGATTTTTAAGCATTTGTTCCTCCGCCTTGTTACGGGCGGTCGAAGGTATCAGGGATTCACGATATCCTTGATCTTGGTCATGAGTTCGTCGGCCTTATCCGCATAGCGTACTGCGATCATTACGGTATCGTCTCCGGCTATACATCCGGAAACCTCTTCGAGATGCATTGCATCTATTGCGGCACCTACCGCCATTGCCATTCCCGCAACGGTTCTTAAGACAAGAATCCTTTCAGCCTTGTCCATTGCGACAAATCCGTCCCTGAGCACTCTGGAGTACTTTTCCTCCATTGCACCGGAACCGGACATTATGCGCACGTATTTCAAGCCGTTCTTTTCGGAAGGCATCTTGGACAGTGACAGTTCACGGATGTCCCTGCTGACGGTTGCCTGTGTGGCTTTGAAGCCTTCCTTTTCGAGAAGTTCACAGAGTTCTTCCTGAGTGGCTATATCATTCTTTTCGATGAGGCTTAATATCGCTCTCTGTCTGGCATCCTTTTTAAGCATCATTCGTCTCCCATCTTGTTGTGGAGATTCTCAAGGAAGCTCAGGTTATTGAGGATTATGAATTCGGTTGATTTCTCGGACTTTCTGATCCTGATCACATCGCCCTTTTGCAGCAGTGTCCTGACCTGCCCGTCAAAAGAAAACTCGATCTGTCTTTCGGCCCACATTCCGTCCTCGGGAACTCTGACCTCTACACAGTCATTCGATGAAAGAATCAGCGAAGCACGGTTCAGTGAATGCGAACAGACAGAGGTAAGTACCATTACATCGGCATTATGTTCGACAATGGGTCCGCCTGCGGAAAGGTTGTATCCCGACGATCCCGTGGGTGTAGTGATTATTATTCCGTCGCCTTTATACTCGTGAAGGAACTGGCCGTTAATATATACGGGAAGATTGATCATATTCATCCCGCCGTAACGGGTGATGACGATATCATTGAGTGAACGGCCGCTGAATACTTCGCCGTTCTTTCTTATGATCTCACCGCGGAGCATCATTCTCTTCTGTGTAAGGAAGTCGCCCATGTAAATGCGGTTAAGACTGCTCTCGAGCTTATCGGGTTCTATCTCTGTTAAGAATCCGAGTCTTCCGAGATTGACTCCGACGATGGGAACATCAAGCTTCCATGCTTCCCTTGCTGCCTGAAGTACGGTTCCGTCTCCGCCTAGAACGAGTATGCAGTCATAGCCGGGATGATCTATCTCGGCATCGTGATTCTCGGTTCTCTTTTTATCCGAGATGAGCACATCATACGCCACACCCTTGGACTTAAAGAAATCGGAAACTCTCTTTGTGATCTTTCCATTCGGATCCTTAAATTGATTTGTGTAGATCAGAACTCTTTTCATTTCGCAAGCTCCGTATGTGACATACCCGCGAGGAGCGAGATCCTGTTCTTCCATGCTTCATCCGATGCAAGAACTCTTCCCTCACCGTTTGCTGTTTCAAAGCTTTCTATCGCTTCCTTTTCATTCATCGAAAGGATGTCTTCGGATATCTCTTTCCTTTTGATAAGGTTCATCAGATATTCGATATTCCCCTCGGGTCCCTTGATGGGTGAAAAGTCTATTCCGAGAACTTCAAATCCCACATAGTCCGCAAAGCTTATCGTACGTGCGATAACTTCTTCGTGAACGGATATGTCCCTTACGACACCGTTCTTTCCGACCTTGCCCTTGCCCGCTTCAAACTGCGGCTTTATAAGTGCCACGATCCTTCCGTCATCTTTAAGCAGATTTCTTGCGGGGATCAGGATCTTATCGAGTGAGATGAACGATACATCCACACTGGCAAAATCTATTTTTTCCGGAATATCATCAGGAGTAAGAAATCTGAAATTGGTCTGCTCCATCACAACGACCCTGTCGTCATTCCTGAGCTTCCAGTCGAGCTGTCCTCTTCCGACATCCACGGAATATACCTTCGAAGCACCGCTCTGGAGCATGCAGTCCGTAAATCCTCCGGTCGATGAACCGATATCCATACAGACCTTGCCGGTAAGATCGAATCCCCAGGCCTGCATTGCCTTCTCAAGCTTGAAACCTCCGCGGCTGACGTATTTGAGCTGCTTGGATCTGACCTCGATATTTACTTTTTCCGGATCAAAGGAGGTACCGGGCTTGTCTTCCTTCTGGCCGTCGACATATACTTCACCGGCCATGATGAGTGCTTTCGCTTTTTCCCTGGAAGGAGCCAGTCCCTTTTCCGTAAGGATCAGGTCAAGTCTTTCTTTCATATCACAGTCCCATGGAAAGCTTAGACCTTATCGATTCCGCGATTCCCTCGGGATCGAGTCCGAGTTCTTCACGGAGCTTGTCTACGCTTCCCTGATGTATGAATCTGTCGGGTATTCCGAGACAGAGTACTTCTTTTTCTATTCCTTCGGATGCAAGGCATTCAAGAACCTGTGAACCGAAGCCGCCGATCAGGGCATTGTCCTCGATCGTGACGATAAGCGAATGAGTCCTTGCGCATTCGATGATCATGTCCTTGTCGAGGGGCTTTACGAATCTTGCATTGACAAGGCTTACGTGAGTGCCTTCGGCTTTCAGGATATCCCTTGCCTTCTCGGCATTTTCCATCATGCCGCCGAGGGCAATGATGCATACGCCGTCCTCTTTGTATATCCATTCACTCTTTCCGAGTGCGACAGGCTCCCTGTATTCCTGGAGTCCCGTATATGCGCATCCCCTCGGATATCTGACTGCCACGGGACCGTCGTATGAAACGGCAAACTTGAGCATATCCGAAAGTTCCCATTTATTCTTGGGCGAGCAGACAACCATCCCGGGCATCTGTGAAAGGTATGAAAGATCGAACACACCCTGATGCGTCTCTCCGTCGGCTCCTACAAGTCCGGCCCTGTCTATCGCAAATACGACATGAAGGTTCTGGAGACATACATCTTCTATAACCTGATCGTATGCCCTTTGAAGGAATGATGAGTATACGGCTACAACCGGCTTGTATCCGCCCTTTGCGAGTCCCGCCGCAAATGTTACCGCATGCTGCTCTGCGATTCCGACATCAAAGAATCTGTCGGGATATTTGTTCCTGAATCTCTTTAGGCCGCATCCTTCGGCCATTGCCGCTGTTATCGCTACGATCTTCTCATCCTTTTCACCGAGCTTGCACATAACTGTTGAGAAGATATCCGTCCAGCCCGCAACGGTCCTGGGATGTAGAGGAACTCCGTTTGTTACGTCGAAGGGTTCCGTTCCGTGGAATCTTGCGGGATGCTTTTCCGCAGGTGCGAAGCCCTTTCCCTTCTTGGTAAGCACATGGATGAGAACACATCTCTTGAATCTCTTGGCTTCCCTGATGGCATTTCTCATCGCCCTGATATTATGTCCGTCAACGGGACCGAGATATACTATGCCCATCTGCTCAAAAAGCATTCCGGCGGGAACCATAAGTGATTTGAAGCTGTTCTTGGCGCGTCTTATCTTACCGACTATCTCCGCACCGTAGGGCTTGTCGATAATGCTCTTATAGACGCTTTCCTTAAGTCCGAGATAACCGTTTGATGTACGGATCGAATTGAGATATTTCGGAATACCGCCGACATTTTCCGAAATGGACATGTTGTTGTCGTTAAGTATGATAATGAAATTGGAATCGGTACGTCCGGCGTTGTTGAGCGCTTCAAAAGCAAGACCGCCCGTGAGCGATCCGTCGCCGATAACGGATACGATGGTCTCGTCTCCGCCCCTTAAATCCCTTGCACATACCATTCCGAGTCCTGCGGATATCGAGGTTGAGCTGTGACCTGTATCAAAGGTATCACAATCACTTTCGCATGCTTTCGGAAAGCCGCTCATTCCTCCGTATTTACGCAGGTTATCAAAGCCCTCTTTTCTGCCCGTGAGGATCTTGTGGGTATAAGCCTGATGGCCCACATCCCAGATGATCTTATCCTCGGGAAGGTCGAGTTCAAGGTGAAGAGCCATCGTAAGCTCCACGACTCCGAGATTGGCTCCGAGATGACCGCCGGTCTTCGAAACCTTATCGATCAGGAATTCCCTTATCTCCGAAGCAAGAGTTCCGAGCTGCTCTTCTTCTATGTTTTTTATATCGCCGGTACCGTTAATTCTGTCTAGGATCATTATTACTTGCGTCTTCCGAGGAGCGATAAGATAAGCTCCTCCATAAATTCATGATCGCCGGGAAGTCCTTCGAGAAGGGAAAGTGCTTCCTCGGTCAGTTTCTTTTCATCCGCTTCGGACTGTTCTATTCCGTGAAGCGTTACATAGGTCTGCTTTCCGTCCTTTTCATCGGAACCTACATTCTTGCCGAGCGTTTCGGTATCACCGATCACATCGAGAAGATCGTCCCTTATCTGGAAAGCGACTCCGACGTTATATCCTATCTTTTCAAGTCTTTCGATCTGTCTCTTGCCTGCACCCGCAAGCACACCGCCTATCATAAAGCATGCCTGGATGAGTGCCGCGGTCTTGTGCTCGTGGATGAATAAAAGCTCTTCCTCCGAAAGATTGAGGCTCTGCTTTTCGGCCTCCACGTCAAGGCACTGTCCTCCGACCATTCCGTAGATACCGGCTTTTTCGGCAAGTATCTTAAGTGCCTTTGCACATGACTGATATCTCGAAACCTCCGTTTCGGGGCTCACCTCAAATGCACTTCCTTCTTTTTCGATGAGGTCAAAACTCTTGAGTGCGGTTTCATATGCATAGTTGAGCAGACCGTCTCCCGCAAGAAGGGCCATTGCGTCACCGTACTTTTTCCAGGTGGTATCGCATCCCCTTCTGAGAGTATCGTTATCCAGACAGGGAAGATCGTCATGCACGAGAGAATACGTATGTATCATCTCGATCGCAGCCATGAAGGGCTCCACATAATCATCCTGTCCCCTGAACATACGGTAGGTCTCCTGGATGAGAAGAGGTCTTAATCTCTTTCCTCCGACGGTTACCGAATAGTTCATTGCTTCCATTACCGAATGCTGGAATTTATCCTCCGGATCCGGCAGATATTTCATTACGATCTTTTCAGAGTTCTCGGTCTGTTTCTTAAGTTCAAGTACAAATTTCTTTCTGTCCAATTCTCCCGCCCTTTTTGTTTCAGATCTTCTCAAGGCCCATATCGGAGCCGAGCTTAAGCACTTCCTTCTCGACCATATCGATCTGGGACGAACACTTTTTGATCAGATCCATTCCCTTCTTATAATTCTCGAAAGCCTCCTCGAGAGGCAGATCATCCGACTGCAGCTTGGAAGTCACTTCCTCGAGCAGATCGAAATTTTCTTCGAGTGTATTTTCTTTTTCACCCGCTTCGGGTGCAGATTTTGCTTTTGTCGCCATATGTATGTCCCTTTACAAACTGTCTGTTCCCGTCACCGTCGAATGTATCTCTCCGTCGAGAACCCTTATATTCAGCTTATCACCGGGCTTTACTCCGGATACCGATCTTATATTCTTTCCGCTTTCATCGGATGTGTATGAAAAGCCGCTCTTAAGTCTTCCGACAGGAGAAAGTCCCTCGAGCTTTCCGATGTAATTGTCGAGTCTTCCCGATGCCCTCTTTACCGAAAGCTCCATCAGGTGCGGAACCGAAGAGGAATATTTTTCAAGACTGTTCCGGCGCCTTTCGAGAGTCTGTCTCATCGAACCGTCGAGACTCATGCGGAATTTTTCGAGATCCTTTTTCTTTCGCTCCAGCCTGTTTTCGGGAGACGAATATCTGACCGCGGAATAGTATTCCCTGAGCTGCGTTCTCTTATCCCTGATGTTTCTCTCCATGAGGTCCGTAAGGACTTCGGGAGCATCCTCGAGAAAGGAAAGAAGGTCCCCCGTCTGCTCGGTCAAAAAGAGTGCCGCGCCCGTGGGTGTCGATTCGTAATGATCCGCAACATCGTCAGTGAGCGATCTGTCCCTGTCATGACCTATCGCGGATACGATCGGCGTGTTACAGTCAAATACGGCCTGCGCAACTATCCTTTCGTTAAAGGTCCAGAGACTGTCCTTGGAACCGCCGCCCCTTGTAAGAAGTATGACATCGGGTGAATATTCATCCATTAACGCTATCGCGGATGCAACGCTTTCGGCAGCACCTTCGCCTTCCATAAGTGCGGGGGCAACTATGATCTGAACATACGGATCGTTCTTCTTTGCATTGGTAACGACATCACTTACGGCAGCTCCGGTGAGCGAGGTTATGATGCCGATGGTTCTCGGAAATCTCGGGATGTCTTTCTTATACATCTCATCAAACATTCCGAGCTCTTCGAGTTCCTTTCTCAGTTCAAGGAGCGCTCTCATCCGCGCACCCTCTCCCGATTCGGATACCCTCTCAAACACAAAAGAAAGCCCGAACTGTTGATGATAATTCAGGCTCCCGTAAAGTGTGACATGCGCGCCTTCCCGAATGATCTGTTTGTATTCGTAGGTGCACTTACTCGCAAACATCATGCATTTGATGATTGCCTTTTCATCCTTGAGTTCAAAATAGATGTGCCCGTTTCGGTTTGGCCCGTTATATCCTACGATCTCGCCTTCAATCTCTATCTTGCTGAGAGCGGATGAAAGTCTGATCGCGTTATTCAGATTCTGTACTAATTCGGATACGCTGTATGCCATTAAGCAGATTCGTCCCTGACCTTGGTGAGAATGGCATTTACGAACGCACCGCCCGTATTGTCTCCGTATGTCTTGGCGATCTCTACGGCTTCGTTCATTGCGACATTCTCGGGAATATCATCATCATAAAGCATTTCATAGATGCCGAGCCTGAGTGCGGAAAGTTCCGCTTTTCCCATACGGCTTCTTGTCCAACCGACCGCAGCCTTATCTATGGCCGCGTCAATCTCCGGAAGTTTTTCCTTTACAGCCCTGAACTTCGTGACGATATATTCGAGATCCTCGGGAAGATATTCCTCTTCCTCGGCGAATTCCTCGAAGCTTTTTATCTGGTCATCGAGCTCATTTTCCGGATAAAATTCAATGCGGAACACAAGTCCGAAGACCTTGTCCCGCAGTTTATGTCTTGTCATGTTCTTTTTATCGCTTACTTCCACGTCAGATCTCTACTCCGCTAACTCTGATATTTACGTCTGTGCA
>JAEEGL014225263.1_pt1 | contig 12565 bp, 6 predicted proteins | sample 9134231 | NCBI WGS metagenome assembly JAEEGL01 (sample SAMN16246548, study PRJNA631951) | gut metagenome | biome: gut microbiome; feature: rumen; material: fiber-attached | host: Bos | place: Iran: Karaj | collected 2018-10
ATGATGGGCAGTTTGGAAGACTTGAATGCACTGGTAAGCGGTTGGAACGGCAACAACCTCTGGGGTATGGACAACGACCGTCTTGACATGAACGATAACGGCAACCTGCCGCTGATTATCATCGATGGTGTGAAGCGTCCGTCAAACAACGTGCTGCCTTCGGAGATTGAGCAGATTACCTTCCTCAAGGGTGCACAGGCTGTGGTGCTTTATGGTGCTAAAGGTGCCAAGGGTGCCATCCTGATCACCACCAAGCGTGGCAAGGTGGACGGCCTGCAGATTACGGCCAACGCCAACACCGGCTTCCATGTTGCCAAGGAATTCCCTGAGTATCTGGGTTCAGCAGAGTACATGACACTCTACAACGAAGCCCGTATTAATGATGGTCTTGACGCCAAATATACCCAGCAGGACATCTACAACCATGCTGTGGGAGAGAATCCCTACCATTATCCTAATATCAACTATTACTCTGACGAGTATGTAAGCAGAGCATACAACCGTTCAGAGGGTACGGTGGAGATACAAGGTGGTGGCATGCGTGCACACTTCTACACGAACATCAACTACTATCGCATAGGAGACCTGTTGAACTTCGGCCCGGCCAAGGACAACTACACCGACCGTTTCAGTGTGCGTGGTAATGTAGACCTTGTCATCAACAAGGTGGTAAAAGGTTATGCTAACGTCAGTGCTACGTTCTACAACGCCAACAAGAACAAGGGTGACTTCTGGGGCGAGGCAGCCAGCATGCGTCCGAACTTCCCCGAAAATGCTGCACCGCTGATTGATATCAATATGGTTGACCCGAATGCCAGCAAGGCACTTGCCATGCTTGACAAGTCTCTTAACCTCCTTGATGGCCGCTATTTCCCTGGCGGCACAAAGGCAACCAAGCAGAATGCTATTGCCAGTTGTTATTTTGGTGGCAAGACAACCGATGTCAGCCGTCAGTTCCAGTTTGATGCAGGTATTGACTACGACATGAACAAATTCGTGAAGGGCTTGTCGTTCAAGACGCTGTTCTCTATTGACTATGCCGGTTATTACAGTCTTTCCTACAACAACACGTATGCTGTGTTTATCCCCACTTGGAGTAACTATAACTCAAGCGACATGATTGTGGGACTGACGCAGGAGGGCGATGAAATCGTGACTGGTAACATGACTATGGACAATGATAGTAAGAAATATCGCCAGACCATCACCTGGAATGGCCATTTCGATTACGACAATGTCTTTGACGGCAAGCATCACGTCAGTGGTGTCCTGCTTGCCAGTATGTATACGACCACAGCCAGTGCTACTTACCATCGTTATACCAATGCCAACCTGGGACTTCAGGGTAGTTACGACTACATGGGCCGTTACTTTGGTGAAATAAGTTTGGCCGGTGTACATTCTTCCCGTCTGGCCGAAGGTCATCGCAATGCCATCTCACCCTCATTTACCCTGGGTTGGAACATTGCCAAGGAGGACTTCATGAAGGACGCCAAGTTTGTGGACGACCTGATGATCAGTGCTTCCTATAGCAATCTGAACGAGGATATCGATGTCTACATGGGTGACAAATACTACTATCTCTACGATGCTACTTGGAAGACTGGTGGTGATGGTATTTTATGGAATGAAGGTTCGTCGGCAGGCAGCACCTACTCTCAGGCTGGTGCCAACCCTGACCTTGACTTCATTCATCGCAAGGAGTTCTCGGTCAACCTTCATGGTTCATTCTTCAACAAGTTGCTCAGTGCCGACCTCACATTCTTCAACACTGACATGGATGGCTTCATAACGCCAAGCCCAACCACATTCCCCTCTCACATGGCAATAGGCACCAGTACTTTCAAGCCTGCCCTCAACTACAACATCCAGAACCGCAAGGGCCTTGACTTCTGCATCACAGCCCAAAAGCAGTTTGGTCAGGTTCACGCACAACTTGGTGTCGTGGGTACCTATCTCACCACTAAGTGGAAGAAGTATGATGAAATCATAGATGAGGCTGCGCCTTGGCGAAATTCGAATAAGGAACTTACTCACGAAGGAAGACCTCTTGATGCAATCTCTGGATACAAGTGCCTGGGATTCTATACCAATGACGACTTTGATCCTGACAAACTGGCCGAAGGCAAGTATGTCTTGAAGGCTGGCCTCCCGGAGCCAAAGATTGGTGGTAACATCCAACCCGGTGACTTGAAGTACGAAGACGTGAACGGCGATGGCAAACTCGACAGCAAAGACCAGGTGGACCTCGGCAAATGGGGTACATACGGCGCTCCCTTCACTTTTGGCTTGAACCTCACGTTGAAATATAAGAACTGGACACTCTTCCTGCTTGGCAACGGACAGTTTGGTGCTTATGGCATGAAGAACAACAGTTACTACTACATGAGTGGAGAGGACAAATACTCGGTCAATGTACGTGGCCGCTGGACACCTGAGACTGCAGCCACTGCTACTCACCCCCGTCTGACCACACTGGGTTCGGCCAATAATGCTGCGGCATCCACATTCTGGCTTTACAGCACAGACCGTTTCAATCTCCGCAAGATCCAACTCACTTACGACTTCCCGAAGGAGATGTTCGACGGCAAGTGGGTCAATGCACTCTCAATTTATATCAACGGTAACGACCTCTTCACCATCTCGAAGAATCGCAAGATCATGGAGACAAACGTGGGCAGTGTACCTCAGACCCGTTTCTATAACCTCGGCGTAAAAGTTACACTCTAAGGTATAAGTGAAAAGTGATAAATTTGCTACCGCTTAAAAAAACAAATTTAAGATTATGAAGACTAGAAACATTATATTATATTTCATCGGTGCGCTTGCCCTCTGTTCGTGCCAGGATATATTCGAACCAGCAGATGAAAATACCCGACAGGAAGATGCCATGTATCAGGAGTCGGAATATGCACATGGTCTGCTGGTGAACGGCTATAGTCGTCTGCCCTATTTTCAGGCCTCTACGACCGATATTGCCACGGACGACGCTGTCACCAACAACACAAGCAGTAACTACCTGTACATGGCGACTGGTACATGGGCTTCGGACAATAACCCGATGTCTGTATGGGACAATTGCAAGCATGGCATCCAGTATGTCAACAAGTTCCTCACTGTGGTAGAAAAGGTAAAGTGGGCCCCTAGAGCAGAATCCAAGCAGCAGATGTTCATCGACCGTCTGAAAGGCGAGGCTTTCGGCCTGCGTGCACTCTTCTATTTCTATCTGCTCCAGGCTCATGGTGGCTATGCCGACGATAACGTACTCTACGGCGTGCCCCTGCTCACTGAGCCCGAAGACGGTAGTTCTGACTTTAACAAGCCACGTGCAACCTTTGCCGAGTGCGTGCAACAGATTTTCAACGACTGCGACAGTGCTATGAATTATCTTCCCCTTGACTATGAAGATATCTATAGCAATGATGAAATCCCAGACAAGTATAAGGATCTTGGTGCCTACTATTCCAACTACAACCTGGTGTTTGGTCAAAAGGCAAAAAATCTCTTGTCCGGTAAGGCTGCTGCTGCTATTAAGGCACAGGTAGCCCTGCTCGCAGCAAGTCCTGCTTTCCGTGATCAGAGTAAAGTGACTTCTGCCGATGCTGCAAAACTTTGTTCCGATGTTCTCAAGGAGATTGGCGGTTTGCAGGGATTAGACCCAACTGGCAATGTATGGTTCAAGAATAAGACAAAGATTGACAATTCTTCGGAAATGCCCGAGATTCTCTGGCGCGAGGACCGTGGTAACGATACTAATCAGGAGATTGACAACTTCCCGCCGACACTATACGGTAGAGGACGAATCAATCCTTCGCAAAACCTGGTGGATGCCTTCCCCATGTTGAGCGGTCTGCCTATTACTGCCCCCGGTTCTGGCTATGATCCACAGAATCCTTACGCCAACCGTGACCCGCGTCTTGAAAACTACATTACCTATAATGGTACGACATTCAAAAAGACGGTTATCATTACGGGAACCTATCCAAATGAGAAAAAAGAGACGGATGACAACCTGAACAGCATTGCCACTTCGACACGCACGGGCTATTACTTGAAGAAACTGCTCCGCGACGATGTCATCCTGGGAAATTCTACCAGCGCGCGTTATCACATCTATCCGCGCATCCGTTACACGGAAATCTTCCTGGCTTACGCTGAAGCCGCCAACGATGCATGGGGACCCAAGGAAGACCCCTTAGGTGTAGGTTATACAGCCTACGATGTGATTAAGGCCATCCGCGTGCGTGCAGGACTTGGAAAGGACATGTATGGTGCAGCACTTCCCGAAGGCGATGCCTATTTGGAGGATTGTGCAAAAGATAAGTCTAAGATGACTGACCTGATCCGCAACGAGCGCCGTCTTGAACTTTGCTTCGAGAACAAGCGCTTCTGGGACCTCCGACGCTGGATGCTGCCCCTCAACGAAACTGTCAGGGGCGTGCAGATTGACCGTGATGAAACGACTCTACAACTCACCTTCACTTACAAAGACGTTGAGGAACGCAAATTCGACAACTCTTATCAGTGCTACGGCCCGATTCCAAAGGGTGAAGTGCTGAAATGGAGCAACCTCAAGCAGAATAAAGGATGGTAATATTATTGAGAGTTTAGAGTTTAGAGTTTAGAGATTAAAATTTAGATTTTTTACAAAGATGAAACTAAGTAAATATATATACGGTGTAGCCTTGGGAGCAGTTTCCCTCACGTTTGCATCTTGCTATAATGCAGATAGGGAGTTCCCGGACTACGAAGGAGGTACGACAGCCTATTTCGCTTATCAGTTCCCTGTACGTTCGCTGGTGCTTGGCAACGACATCTACGACAACACACTGGACAACGAGCACAAATGCCGTATTTGGGCTACTATGGGTGGTGCCTACAATGGACGCAATGCCTCGGTGGACATTACTGTTGATCCCACGCTCTGCGACAACCTCTTCTTTACTGATGAAGGTGGTAATCCCTCTACGCCTGTTAAACCAATGCCAACAGAGTACTACCAACTTTTATCGAATGCCATTCCCTACAATGGCGAGACGCGTGGTTATGTAGAAGTACAGTTCACCGATGCCTTCTTCAATGACACCAAGGCTATTGAGAATACATATGTTATTCCTCTGTTGATGACGGGTCAGACAGGTTTTGACCATATTCTCACTGGCACACCGCGTGAAGGTCTGAACCCGTCTCGCACGAATACTGAAGACTGGGAAGTCCTCGCCAAGGACTATGTGCTCTACTGCGTGAAGTTCATGAACCCCTGGCATGCCAAATACATTCGCCGCGGATTGGACAAAGTGACAGAAAACGATGTTACCACAGACTATGTGCGCAAGGACACCACGCTTGTTAATACAGACCTTGAGCATTACAAGGAGAACCCCATCAACCAGAATGATGAGATTTGTGGCATCACCACAAAGAGCATTAATCAGGCTGTATTCCCTGTATCTGTCAACATCGGTAAGGATGCTGATGGTTCTACCCGTCCGTCTCAGTTGTGTAACCTCGTGCTGACGTTCACAGACAACAAGTGCGTCATTACCAATGAAGATGCTGAAGTACCTTCTTCCGGTTCTGGAGAATTTATCGTCAAGGGAACTGAGCAGCCTGAATACAAGGACTACCAGTGGGGCACATTGGATGGCAATCCCGTTCAGCGTGACATTCTCCGTCTGGCATATAATGTGACCTTCAAAAAAGGCAGGGTCATCGGTAAAAAGATCGTCAACGGCAAAGAAGTGGACTGGGTTCTTGAGAACGATGTACAGGTTTCGACCAACGACACTCTGGTTGTCCAGACTCGCGAGTCAAACAAGAAAGTATTCTTCTCGCCGAAATACGTTAAGAATTGAAGATTGAATATTGATTATTGAAAATTTGGAGGCTAATAATATGAACAATATTTTCAGAAATGCGCTCTATGTGTTGGCTGTTGGTGCATTAGCAGTTTCCTGTGCCGACTATAATGAGACCGGCGGTTTCACTGCTGAGCCTGATCCTACTTCCGTAATACCTTACAAGGACTTGGATCCTATCAAGGATTACATCAACAGAAGTGAATATCCGAACATGACGCTCGGTGCCCAACTCCAAGTGACCGAATTCAACAAACAGGAACTGGCACATGCTGCCGCCGTTACCAACTTCGACAACCTCAGTTTCGGTACTACGCTCATGCAGGGTAAGATTGTCAATGCCAAGGGTGTGATGAACTTCCTGGACATGATGGATCTTCTCTCGCATGTGGAGGAGATTGGTTTTGATGTTTACGGCAGCCCTATTGTTGCCAATGCTAACCAGGCCGATGACTGGCTGGCCAGGGTTACCGCTCCTATTGAGATTCCTGTTGACTATGTAGAAGGTAAGGTCGTCAACTACAACGACTCAACGAAGTTTAATGGTACTGTTGTGAGCGGAAGTGCCTCTATTGCCAAATATGACAGTCAGAACACGCTCAAAATAGGTGCTCAGGGTAAGGTAAACATTATTGAAGGCTTCGAGGTTGACTCGCTCGCCACTTACACTACCACGTTCTGGGCAAAGGCTGACAAGGACGCTACCATTACAGCCATATACTTCTCCGGTAAAAAGGTACCTGGAAACACAAGTGACGGAAAGTGGACTTTCAAGGCCGGTAAATGGACCAAGATTGTTGTGGAGTCCCAGTGTGAGCCAGGCGTAACTGAGGGTTATTTGAGAGTTGAGAACTCTCGTTCTCCAGTTATCTATATCCAAAAGGTACAGGTAGGTTACTATCCTGACAACCACCGCCCGCAGACTGAACAGGAAATGAAGGACACCATCAACTATGCCCTTAATACCTGGTGCGAAGGTCTGATGAAGATCAACGCCGGTCGTATCACCTCGTTCGACCTCATCGACGAGCCCCTCGACAACAAGGCTGTACTCGACAACCAGATGTACGACCTCAAGCATTCTACAAGTAAGATCTTCTGGCAGGATGTTCTTGGCAGCGAGAACTATGCTCCAGTGGTGTCAAAGGTGGCAAGTGCTGCATACGAAAAGTATGATGGCGATCCTTCTAAGTTGAAGTTCTTTATCAGCGAAACAGGACTTGAGAATCAAAAGGTATTTGAGAGTCTTAACTATTGGGTTAACCTCTGGTGTAACAAAGGTGCCAAGATCGACGGTATCAATGCCAAACTGAACCTTACCTATAGCGAGGATCCTGCAACACAGCAGGCCAACGTGGCAACGGTTGACAAACTCCTTACCAACCTTGCCTCTACAGGCAAACTGATTCGACTGTCTAACTTCGACATCAAGTATCTGGATGCCACAGGTGCCAATGTCACTGCAAAGGATATTACGACAGAGCAGCGTCAGAAACTGGCCGACTACTATGGCTACGTCATCAAGCGCTATATGACCACTATCCAACCGGAGAATCAAGCCGGTATCAGTAAAGGCAGTCTGGTCGACACCAACGATCCCGTTGGCCTCTGGGCTAATGTCGCCGTTGATCGCAAGGGTACCAAGGACTGGGTGCGTACTGCCATCTATAAGGCCTTCTGCGATGCACTAAGCGGAAAATAAAGTAATGGTTGCAGGAGTCCAGGAGATGATTGCTGTATCTTCTGGACTCCGAAAACCTAAACTCCGATAAACAACATTTTTTCTTTTATTATTTAACTTATCATTAACTAAAATTATTGATGTTATGAAAAAATTAATTACTCTTTTTGCTTTCTTGGCAGTAGTCATGGGAGCAAATGCGAAAGAGATGATTGACGCAGAAGTCGACTTCTCTCAGTACTCGGACATCTCCGAGTGGAAATTCCCCTATGGTTGGGGTGGCAGTGAATCAGCAAAAGCACGCCTCTCAATTAAGGATGGTTGCCTGCACTTTGAAAGCGCTGAAGCAACAGATCCCACTTGGGACTGCCAGTTCTTCCCTATCGGCATGGGTTCAAATGCAGAGCCTGACGTAACCTACACGGTCCACTTCAAAATTAAGGGCGACCATGCTGAGAACGTCTCTCTGCTTGGCTTTGGTACGACACCTTATGGTCAGTTCCCCATCACTACTGATTGGGTGGAAGGAACCGTAGATTACGTAGCCACTTCTTCCGATGGTAACTTGCTTATGCAGTGTGGTGGTTTTGTTGGTTCTTTCGATATCGCCTATATGAAGATTACCCACGAAGGTAAGGAAGAGCGTCCCGTTGAGTGGATTGAGTTGCTTACCAATGGTAATGCTGAGACCCCATGGACTGAAGAGCAGAAGAACATTAAATACAACGATACTGAAAATAACTACAACATCTGTGCATGGTCTAAGGAGAAGGGTAATAACATGGACGATAATGGTGAGGCATGGAATCCGTTCGTTGCCACCATCGTAGTAGACCCCACTGATCCCAACAACCACGTATTCTTGTGCGATGGTCAGCCAGCTACTACACCTGATGCTGCCGATGGTGCTCAAGTTTCTTCATGGGACAACCAGTTCTGGATTGAGGCTCCAAGACAGATTAAGGCTGGTGAGCAGGTGAAGATTCACTTCCGTTATATGGCTTCTGAGGCTGCTAACACCAACACCCAGATCCACCATCAGACCCCGTCTGACTATATGCACTGGCAGGCTATTGGCGACATTGCCTTCACCACAGAGTGGCAGACTTATGACCAGGTTGTTACATGGCCTTCAGGCGGTGACGACAAGGGTTGGTCTATCGCCTTCAACCTGAACCCAGAGAACAAGAACGCCGTTAAATTCTATTTCGACGACCTCTCTATCCAGGAAATGAAACTTGACCGTGGTCTCTTCGTTGCTGCCGCTAACACAAAGACTGGCGACGACTATGACTTCGACAACGCTACTGAATTTGTATATGACGCCGAACTCGATGCATGGGTTGCTACTGTTGGTACAGCAGGTAAGCAGGACACTTGGGTTAATCAGGTCATGATTTCTACCGTTCGCGGTAATGACAGAATGTTCAAGTCTGGCACCATTAAGATTTCGGGTACTATCGATGGCTCTGAGGATACATGGCTCAACTTTACTGATGGCTCAAATGCCAAGACTGATCTTCCCGCCGCTGGTGTATGGAGAATCGCTGTTGACACAGAGAACAATCAGGCCAACTTCCTCTTGATTGAAGGTGAACAAATCGTTGTTAAGGAGGCTGAGGATATCGTTACTAACGCGACAGAAGTTATTGTCAAGGGTCAGGAGCGTCAGCCGACAGCATCTGAGCAGCCTGCTGATCCAGATGCAGGTATTGAAGAAGGTACAGGTCAGCCTTGGGACAACCAGTTCTTCCTTATAGCAAACCGCGTACTTGAGGCTGGTGAGGTTACCATTGTTAAGTTCCAGTATAAGGCTAATAAGGAAGCAAAAACTACTACTCAGACTCATGCTCAGCCAGGCGGATACATCCACTGGGCTGCTATTGGTGATGTCAACTTCACTGAGGAGTGGCAGGACTTCGAGTATGAATACACTATTCCTAGCGAGGCTTCTGGTAAGGACGCACAGTCTATCGCCTTCAACATGGCCGAAATCAAGGATGCTTGCGACTATGAATTGAAGAACTTCCAGTGGTATCTGAAGTACGATGAGGAAGAAGGTAAGACGATGGAGAACCTGATTGATGCAGAGGGTACCAAGAACCTCTTTGTGAAGGAAGGTGCCGGCACCACTCCTCACGAGTTCGGTACCAATCCTGAAACTGACGGTATCAACAGTGTCGTGACCAACAACAACGCTTCTGCCGTTATCTACAACCTCGCTGGCCAGCGTGTTGACAATGGCTACAAGGGCATCGTTGTTAAGAGCGGTAAGAAAGTCATGATGAAGTAATTCACCCTGACATTACAAATACACATAGTTATCGGGAGCACCTTCGGGTTGCTCCCGATTTCTTTGTCTTACATCTTAACCACTCCTTCGTTTTACATCATAACAACACGGCCTTGGACAGGTAAGAAACACTGCGATGCGGTAAAGGAACGTCACCTCTTAAAGTAAAACAACTTGTTTTACCTTCAAAAGTGATATTCCTTTCACTCAAAGGAATGCTTCCTTCGACAGTAAAACAAGTTGTTTTACTTTTAAGGGAGGCATGCCTTCATTCCATAGGTGCTATCTATATCGCTTGGAAAAAGGACTGCGATTACTTTAACAAGTGATAGTTGCCGCCAGCCAGGGGACGTACGACACCCTTCATCTCCAACTGGAAGAGCAGGGCGGTGAGTTGGCCAATGGGGATATTGGTCTTCACGGAGAGTTGATTAAGTTGCAGGTCACCCATCGCATCAAGGACGGTGACGATGTGCTGCTCGTCGTCAGAGAGGTCAGGGAAGAGCGACCGCTCGATACCATCGCCTTGAGCCTGACGGAGCAACGCATCGGTCTGCCACCCCATCGCCTTGATGAAGTCATCGGCTGAGGTGATGAGCGAGGCCCCATTGTCGCGGATGAGGTGGTTACAGCCTGCGCTGTAGGGAGCCCCCACAGGACCGGGGAAGGCAAAGACGGCACGGTTGTAGTCCATAGCGATGCTCGTGGTGATGAGACCACCACCCTTCTCAGCACTCTCCACAAGGATGGTGGCATCGCTGATGCCTGCCACGATACGGTTACGACGCACGAAGTTCACTTTGTCAGAGCGCGTCTCCGACATATATTCCGTCAGCAGACCGCCTTGCTGCAGCATCTGCTTGGCCGTTTCGCGATGGGCAGAGGGATAGAGGTCGTCCAGACCATGAGCCAGCACGCCAACGGTCTCATAGCCCTGCTGCAACGCCTGACGATGGGCTGTGATATCAACGCCATAGGCCAGTCCGCTGACGATGAGCACGCTGGGGCACTGCTGGCGCAGATCAGCGACGAAGTGACGGATGAGGTCCTGCCCGTAACTGGTGCAGTGGCGGGTGCCAATGATATTGATGACACGACTCTGGTTGAGGTCGGCGGTACCCATGTAATACATGACAATGGGGGCATCGGGACATTCGGCCAACCGCTGCGGATAGGCGCTGTCGCCCAGCAGCAACACACGGATGTGGTGCTTCCCGATAAAGGCCACCTCCTGGGCGGCACGAGCCAGTGCCAGGTCCCAGTCCTTCATCGCCGTAGCGAGCCGGTCGCTACAGTCGGGCAACACGGCCTTGAGGTCGTTGCGATGCTCATAGACAGCCTGTGCCGACCCAAGCGTCTGATAGAGATGGAGGGACGTCTGGAAGTTAAGCCCTGTCATGCGTGTCAGGGCGATGGCGTAATAGGCTTCTTGCTCTAAGGCCTCTATGTTCTTCGGCGAATCCATATCATCCGTTACTAATAAATCGCTCGAATGCTGCGTCGTAGTCGGAACTATTGGCGAGCCGTCCGTTAACCAGACATACCAGTTCTATCTTGCCACGGAAGCAGAGTAACTCATCGCTGGCGCGATAGATGTCCTGATGGAACACATACTTGATGCCCTCCTTGGTCAGGTTAAGACACGAGATGAACTCGTCGTCGGGCCTGAGGGGCGACTTATATTGCAGTTGCATGCGGGCCACTACAGCGTCGACACCTTTCTGGTGCATCTCCGCAAACGATAGGCCGCACTGCTTCAGGAACAGGTGGCGCGTATGCTCACAATAATGTATATACTGGGCATTGTTAACGATGCCCTCGATGTCGCACTCATAGTCGCGCACCTCCATCCGAGTCTCAAAAATATATTTCATATCGCGTTAGCAATTTCAATAACCAATAACCACTCTCCAATAACCAATAACCAATAACCACTCATCAATAACCAATAACCACTCACCAATAACCACTCACCAATAACCAATAACCAATAACCATTAACCCTTCCTGAGGTATTCATACCCAATCCTGCAGCGCAGGCAGTCCTTACGGTCACAGTATTCCTTCTTCAACTGTATGAGGGCCTGGCTGTCACCAGCCGTGTGCACCTCCAGCCCGCACTCCTTCCACATGCGGATGATGTGGTTCTGCTCTGCCCCCAACTGCTCCAGCAGGTCGAAGGCACGGTCGCAGAGTTGCTCCTTCTGGCGGTGGCGGCCAACGGCAAAGAGCATGGGGATGGCAGTATTGATGATAAGCAGATTCTGTGAGGATACCGATGTCTTCTTCTTACTCTGTGGACTCTCTGAGCCAAAGGTGTAGTGGGTCTCCCAATAGGGCGTGACATGCGTAGCCAGCAGGTTGCGCAACTGCTCGAGTGTCTCACACTCCAACAGCACACTGAGACCAGCGCGCCGCTCGTAGTAGAGGTTGGCCAACTGCGAGATACGGATATGGGGGAAGTTCTGCGGACGCAGGCGCAGGAAGCGCCATACGGCAAAATCCATCGGTTTCATCGAGAACTTATGCGCCAGATACTGATACTCCTTGTTCAACCTGGCATAATAGCCTTCGTTGAGGGCCTCAGCCTGATAGCGAGGCGGGATGCTCTCCAGCGCCAGCAGTCCTGCCTGTCCCATGAAGATAGCCTCTATCTGGAATAGGTCATCACGATGCTTGCCAACAGCCTGCAAAGGGATATGTCGCGCCCACTCCTCAAAAGCATCTCCATTG
>JAEEGL015251979.1_pt1 | contig 12565 bp, 9 predicted proteins | sample 9134231 | NCBI WGS metagenome assembly JAEEGL01 (sample SAMN16246548, study PRJNA631951) | gut metagenome | biome: gut microbiome; feature: rumen; material: fiber-attached | host: Bos | place: Iran: Karaj | collected 2018-10
CATTGCCAACGAAGTGGCAGGGCAACCAGTGACACAGAACTTGCCATTATACACAGGGCAATGGTTGTAGTAGGGTTCCTGCTGATCCCACATGGCCGTGAGCAGCGGAGCCACACTTGCGACACGAGTAGGCTCGTTCAATTTGTTGCTAATAACCAACTCAGGATGCTCCTGCAAATACTCCATCTGTCCCTTGTAATTGGCCAGCCAGTGCCCCATGTTGGCAGGAATGCGTTTCTCATCCAACGGACGGTCACCATAGGCAAGCACCTCTGGCGCACGGTCGTCACCTGAAATGATGTAGAAATGGTCGGCAGTGTTAAAAATGTAATACACTGTGGTACCTGGTTTCACACTATTCATTTCCTGTTTCACCAACGTCATGTCAATGTTCGACGGGTTCATAAAATGGCCTTGGGCTATCTTTGAAGCGGCAAACCTTTGAGCACTGGACTTGGCAGTCGCTAAATCAATGTCGGCTCCCATGGCCTGCAAAGCAATTGCAATGACAAAAACGAATAAAAACAATTTCTTCATAATAAACTGATTTGTTATTGGTTAATAATGTTAATTATATAAGTTATCTAACAATGTAGGATTGTTCTATCCACACACCTTATTTCATGACCTTGGCTTTGCTCGTGGTGCCATCGGTATAGGTAGTCACCTGGATAGTCATTTCTGATGTCAAAAAAACCTTCGCAAAATTAGTGCTGACCCTTTCCTCTTGCAAGGAAAAGGCCAGCGCCTGTGTTCTGTTTCAGTGAAACAGAACCAAAAACCTAGGTTTTATGGGTATTTTGAGCGTTATCTGTTAACCGGTGCTCCATTATTTCTCCTTGGCCATCTTTAAGAATTTTGAAGGAGATATGCCTGTAATACGCTTAAAAGTAACCGTAAAATTGCTTCGCGAATTAAAGCCCAAATTGGCGGCGATAGCTTCGATGGTTAAGTGACCATATCGCTCGGTATCGTTAAGTTGGCGACAGGCCTCACGCACCCGTTGTTCATTCAGTACCTGTTTAAAACTTTTCCCGTAGTACTCATTGACCACTTGAGAAACATATTTATAATTGCTGCTCACCAGGTCGGCAAGACTCTGTAATGAAAAATCAGGTTGGCAAATGATGTGAATATCATCCATCACCTGTTTGATTCGGGCAAAGAGGCGTTCCTTGCTCTCCTGGTCTAGAGTTGTACCCTGGTATTTAGGAGCAGATTCATCATGCAATTCATTGGGTTCGACAGAGCCCACAACGGTCGACTGGGGGATGACCTCGCTTGTCACCAACAACTGCACATTTTTTTCATACAGATGTCTGATATAATTGCGTTGTTTGAGGTAGCTACGCACCAACAAGACTAGGGCTAATAGTATTATGGCAGCAATCAAGCTCATCATTAGCAGCAACTGATGGGCACGCTCGTGCTTGGCTTGAATCTGTGCCACTTGATCATTGACACGGCGCATTTCGTCCAGAAAACGTGACTTTTCAACCATTTCGGCATGGCTCTTTTGAACAAATTCATCCCTGGCCTTTAGGAATTTGTAGTCAAGTTGCTCAGCCATTTTCTGGTTTCCCATGGCATCATAGACCTGAGCCATCGCCCTGTAATTGTCAATCAACTCGCTCTGCATGCCTTGATCAAGGGCAATTCGCTCTACCTGTTGTAAGCAAGAAATGGCTTCCTCATAATGGTGCATAACGGCAAGCACTGCAGCCTTCTGTTGCATGGCCTTGATGATACACTGTTGGCGGTTGGTCGTGAGTTTCTGAGCCTCAATGAGCATCTTTTCATAGCAATTGAGTGCCTGTTGATATTGGCCTGCCTGGAATGCTTCGGTGGCCTTGCAGAACATGCGCGTACATTGCAACATTTCCACGCTGTCGGTCAACTGCAAATTCTTGAAACGGACCAGATCTGGTGCAATGAGTTCAAAGTCAGCTTTATTGTGTATCATTTCCAGCATGTTATAGATACTGGTAACAGCCACATTCCACTCTTGGGCCTTGACGGCGAAATCAAATGCCAGTTTTGTGTTGTCCAGAGCCTCGGTCGATAGGGCATCGTTGGCAAAGAGTCTATTGCGATTGTCAAAGATAGAGGCCATGTTAAGATAGGAGTATGCCAGATTATTGTCAAAACCGTATAGTTTAGACAATTCCATTGATTTATTCAAATTCTCGTAAGCCTTCTGGAAGTCATAATAGTAGGTCGCAGAGATATAACCTATATTGTTTAGCGCTCTGGCAATCTGATACATCTCCTTGCTTTCCAGATTATTGTCCTGGGCACGATTGGCAACGATACTGTAACACACCATTGCGCTGTCAACCCAACCTTTATTTTGAAGATAATCCTGCCCACGACGCATCAGCTCTTCGGTAGATACCTTTACCCATTGATTGTACTGGTTTACGTTATAAGCATTAGCGACTTGCATCATGACTGATGCTAGCAGCATTATCAATATGGCACATAATTGCTTCTTAAACATGGACGCAAGGTCAGGAAAGTAGTTTAAACTTATTGATAGTCACGAATCAGATTATAACTCTTGCGAAGGGTGGAGCGGTGATGGGGCAGGTCTCGCCACGCAGGAATTTATAGTGGCCCGCAACAGCAATCATAGCGGCGTTGTCGGTAGTGAAGGTGCGCTTGGGAATAAATGCCTTGATGCCCCTACGGTCGCAGTACTGCTTCACGGCGGCTCGTACACCGCTATTGGCGCTCACTCCGCCACCTATCGCTACAGTTTTAATGCCTGTGTCTTTAATGGCTTTGCCAAATTTGTCCATCAGGATATCGATTATAGTCTTTTGTAACGACGCAGCCAGGTCGGCCTTGTTCTCCTCAATGAAGTTGGGATTAAGCTTTATTTCATCGCGCAGGGTGTATAGAAATGAGGTCTTCAAGCCACTGAAGCTATAGTTATAACCATCGATATGTGGTTTTGAGAATTTAAAACGCTTGGGGTCACCCTCTTGAGCAAGTTGGTCTATGATTGGTCCGCCAGGATAAGGCAGTCCCATCACCTTAGCGCATTTGTCGAAAGCCTCGCCGGCAGCGTCGTCGATGGTCTGACCCATGATTTCCATGTCATAAGGCGACTCTACCTTGATAATCTGAGAGTTGCCGCCGCTGATGAGCAGGCACAAGAAAGGAAATTCAGGCACCTCTGTATTCTCATCTTCTTTAATGAAGTGAGCAAGGACATGACCATGCAGGTGGTTCACATCGACGAGTGGGATGTTTAGCGCCAACGCCAACCCTTTGCTGAAAGCAGTGCCTACATGAAGCGAACCAGGCAACCCAGGACCACGTGTGAAGGCGATGGCATCAATCTCGCTTTTGTCGATGCCCGCTTGGCGTATTGCCTCGCTTACAACTGGTACGATGTTCTGCTGATGCGCGCGTGAAGCGAGCTCCGGAACCACGCCGCCATAGGCCTCATGCACCTTTTGGCTGGCAATGACGTTGCTCAATAAAACGCAGTCCTTAATGACCGCTGCGCTAGTATCATCACAAGACGACTCAATTCCTAATATTATCATAACTCAATATTGCTGTTCTAAATAACTTGCAAAAGTAGAAATATTTTTTCTATTCTAAACCCTTTAAGTGAGATTTTTTCTCACCGGTTTTGGTGAAAAAGTAGTAACTTTGCACGCTCGAAGGGCCTGTTGCAAAACTACTGCTCTAAATATAATCACAGAATTATGTGAAGTTCCTGATGTTTGTTTTGAAAATAATCAGATTTATCAGAAAAATCAATTGTTTTTGTTGCAACATGCTCTTAAAACAACAAATGTGAAAATGATTTCAACAACACATATCATAGGCGTACTTCTCACGGTGGCAGTATTGCTGGCGGTGAGTTGGCTCTCAGCGCGTAACGTCAAGGATGAGAAGGCTTTTATCGGTGGCGGAACGGCGGGCAGCTGGATGGTGTGTGGCGCTTTCCTTACCACACTGGCGGGCGGACAATCTACAGTAGGCACTGCACAGCTGGCATTCAGTTATGGCCTCTCGGCGTGGTGGTTCACGTTGGGCGCAGCACTTGGTGGCGTGGTGCTTGCTATTTTCTATGCTCCGTCGTTGCGTCGCAGTGGCTGCAGCACATTGCTCGAGATTGTGGGCAAGGAATATGGCCACAAGGTGGAGGCAGTGGGCTCGGTGCTGTTCTTGATAGGCATTTTCATCAGCATTGTTGCTCAGGTGCTCACTTCATCGGCTATGATAGGAAGCCTCTTTGACTTGTCAACGATATGGTCTCTGATTATTGGTGCCACCCTGATAATGCTCTTCGTCCTCTTTGGTGGAATAAAGAGCGCTGGCGCTGGTGGCATCGTCAAACTGTTACTGCTTTACTGCGGTTCGGTGGCAACAGGAATCATAGTGTGGCGCATGGCAGGGGGTGTTGATGGTTTTGCAAGCGGAATCGATAACGTCTATAGTTCGCCAACAATAGCATCACTCAATAATCTTGACGGTGTGGAGAGTATCCACCATCGCTACGGCAGCATGCTGGCTCGAGGCGTAATGAAAGATTTGGGCGGATGCCTGTCGTTGGTGCTAGGAGTTGTGTCAACTCAGACCTACGCGCAGTGTATCTGGTCGGGGGCAACCACTGCCAAGGCACGGCGTGGGGCATTATATTGTGCATTTTTCATTCCAGTGATTGGCGCGGCATGCACGTTGGTGGGACTCTATATGCGAGGACACTATGTTACGGCAGCCGAACTCGAAGCGCTGCAACGTGCGGGTGAGTCGTTGCCCAGCGGCATTGGCGTTATCGCCAGCTCGGCACAGGCTTTTCCATCGTTTATCCTGCAGCATCTGCCTGCATGGTTTGGCGGCTTGATGCTAGGAGCGTTGCTCATCAACATCTTGGGATGTGGCAGTGGACTAATGCTTGGCGCATCCACCATTCTGGTGCGCGATGTGATTGCCAATGTGCAACGCAAGTTTGGCTCGGAGAAGTCGCGCATCTCGCAACTGCTGCTCACGCGCATCTCTATCGTAGTATTATTGGCTATTGCCGTGGTGGTAGCCAACACCTTTAACGGGGCATTTATCAACGACCTTGGATTCCTCTCGCTGGGATTGAGGGCTGTGGCTATCATCTTCCCGTTAAGCTTTGCCTTATGGTTACCACAACGTTTCTCTCCTCGCAGCGTGATGCTTGCGATGATAGCAGGCACTGCCGCCATGCTCCTCGCCAACATGACAAACCTCCCCGGCGACGCCGTCTATTACGGCCTCGCCACGTCACTGCTCATAATGCTTTTCTTTAAAAGAAAGTAGAAGAGGAGATTTGTATAAGGCAGTTTTCTTTTAATACATTTACATTGTGCACATGCCGTCCCATTCTAGGAGATCGCCGCGCACGTAGCCTACTTTACCGTTGACTCTTACTTTGTACCAACCATTCACCTTGCCTAGACATTTGTAGCAATCGGGCATATAGCAAGCAGGATCGGGAATCTGAGTCACTACTGGTGAACTCTTGGTGGGTCTTTTGCGTACATTTAGTGGTCCAGTGTGAGATTGGTCATAATATACAATGCCTTGTCCTTTGGCAGCGCTGTATGTTACTACTTTGAGACCTTTTTTGGATACTTCAATGTCGTCTTGGACACTAACAGTATAGGTTAACTGATTGGTCTTAACATAACGACCCACAACCTCACCACGGCTGTCAACAACCATCTTCATGCTTTGTGCGCTCATCACGCCAAAACTCATGAGCAAAAAGGCTAAAACTAAATATTTTTTCATTGTTTTATTTTTATAAAGAATAATAGTTGATTCTTCTGATATTTTGACTTCTGTTTAATGTGCGTCGAGCCAGTTGGTGGCGGTGCCGTGGCTGGCGGTTAGGTGTACGCGGCCGTGGTAGGCGTTTTCCATCTCGGTGACTACGATTTGTGTCACTTTCTCAAGTTCAGCTGGGATGACGTCAAAGTTCAACTCATCATGTACTTGAAGTATCATTTTTGACTTGATTCCTTCTTCCTCGAAGCGGCGGTAGATGGCAATCATGGCTATCTTGATGACATCGGCAGCAGTGCCCTGGATGGGAGCGTTCACAGCGTTGCGCTCGCTGAAGCTGCGCACCACAGCGTTGCGCGAGTTAATGTCGGGCAACATGCGTCGGCGACCAAAGAGGGTGGTCACATAGCCTTTTTCACGTGCCTGAGCCACACTCTTCTCAATGTATTCTTTCACCTTCGGGAAGGTCTCGAAATATCCGTCTATCAGCATTTTTGCCTCACTGCGTGGGATATTCAGGCGCTGACTCAGTCCAAATGCCGAGATACCATAGAGGATACCAAAGTTGGCGGTTTTTGCCTTGCGGCGCTGGTCGCCCGTCACCTTGTCGAGGTCCTCGTGGTAAATCTTGGCTGCGGTGATAGCATGGATGTCCTCATTCTTGGCAAAAGCATCAAGCATGGTAGTGTCGTTGCTCAAGTCGGCGACGAGACGCAATTCGATCTGCGAATAATCGGCGCTGAAAAACACGTTGCCCTTGCTGGGTATGAAGGCGCGGCGAATCTCCTTGCCGTCGTCGCTGCGCACTGGGATATTCTGCAGGTTGGGATTCACCGACGACAGGCGGCCAGTAGCAGTGACGGTCTGGTTATAGGTGGTGTGGATGCGGCCTGTACGGGGGTTCACAAGTGCTGGAAGGGCATTAACGTAGGTAGAGAGTAGTTTGCGCACTCCTCTAAGTTCCAATATCTTATCTACCAGCGGATGTCGGTCACGTAGCTTCATCAGCACTTCCTCGGTGGTGGAGTATTGTCCAGTCTTGGTCTTCTTGGCTTTGGCATCAATTTTCAGATGTCCAAAGAGTACCTCTCCCACCTGTGCTGGCGAAGCGGTGTTGAACTCCATACCCGCCAACTCGTGGCACTCACGGTCAAGGGCTTCGACTTGCTCTGTGAGTTTCACGGAATACTCGGCAAGCGCCTTCTCATCGATGCGTGCGCCAGCCATTTCCATGCTTGCTAATACGCGCACCAGCGGCATCTCAATATCGGTAAGCAGGTGTGTCATGCCGTTATCTTCCAGGCGTTTGTCTAGTATGGGTTTCAGAGCGAGAGCAAGGTCCGCCATCTCACAAGCCCAGTTAATCAGTTTCTCGGGCTTGACATCGGCAAATTTCCTCTGCTTCTTACCCTTGGCACCTATTAGACTCTCCACGTTTATGGCCTGATAATTGAGTACTTCCTCAGCTATGAGACGGGTGCTGTGGCTTCGTTCGGGCTGCAGCAGATAGTGTGCTACGGCTGTGTCGTAGTAGTCGCCGCGGTAGTTGATGCCCACATTGCTGAGCATCACGATGTCGCGCTTAATGTCGTTGCTCACAAGCTGCACCTTGCCGTCAAAGAGCGGCGACACGGCACTCATCATCCAACCCATATCATCAAGCGGCAAGAAGGCAGCATTATAGCGCTCACTGCTCACTGCAATGCCCACGAGGTGTGCGCGCATCGCTTCATCGCCGTCGGCCACAAGGCACACGCCCACTGGCTTGCCATCGGCAATGAGTTTTTCCACGAGTTGTGCTGCTTCGCTGTCGTCGGCCACAAGACGGTAGTTGTGCTCGTGCGAATCGATATTATCCATCTCCACCACATCTGGTTTTAGTTGGGCAATATCTTTGGTGTCGAGGGCATCGAAGAGCGACGGTTGACCTGGATTCTTCTTGGGATGATTCACTATCTCGAGTTCGGCTCTCGATACATTTTTCAGAGCTTCGGCTGGTGCTGGAGCGTTTTTTACGCCCACATTGGCTTCGCCATGCTCGATAATGCGCACTGCAAGGGTGCGGAACTCCAACTCTTTAAACACTTTAGCAAGAGCATGCATGTCGGCAGGTTTGCGTCGCAGCAATTTCTCGTCCCACTTCACAGGTACATCGGTCTTGATGGTGGCGAGGAACTTCGAGAATTTGATTTGCTCCACGTTGTCGGCAATTTTGCGCTGCAACGCGCCCTTAATATTGTCGATATTGTCGAGCAAGTTCTCTACTGTGCCAAACTGGTGTATGAGTTTCTTGGCAGTGACCTCACCAACTCCTGGGCAACCTGGAATGTTGTCAACGCTGTCGCCCTGTAGCGCAAGCAAATCAATGACTTGCAACGGGCTGACAAAGCCATATTTAGCATTTATCTCCTTGACGCCTAAGATTTCCACATCTCCGCCTTTACGAGCTGGGTGATAGATTTTCACGTTATCAGTGACGAGCTGCCCAAAGTCCTTGTCGGGGGTCATCATGTAGGTTTCAAAACCATGCTCGCCAGCTAGATGGGCAAGGGTGCCTATCACGTCGTCGGCCTCAAAGCCCGGCACCTCTATCACAGGGATGTTGTAGGCCTCGATGATGCGCTTGATATAGGGCACCGCGAGTTTGATGTCCTCGGGAGTCTCGTCGCGGTTGGCCTTGTACTCTTTATAGGCCTCATGGCGGAAGGTGCCACCAGGAGGGTCGAAGCACACTGCAATGTGAGTGGGCTGCTCCTTTTTGAGCACATCTTGCAGAGAGTTGACAAACCCGAAGATTGCCGACGTGTTAAGTCCACCCGACGTGAACCGCGGGTTGCGCATAAGTGCATAATAAGCCCTGAAAATCAATGCGTAAGCATCAAGGAGAAAAAGCTTCATAATTAGTTCAGAGTTAATAGTTAAGAGTTCTCAGTTGTCAATTCACAGTAGTTAGTTCAGAGTTCAAGGCAACTAAAAACTCTGAACTCTGAACTATAAACTGTGAACTATTAAAATACTTTCTTGTCGGTGCCAGTGAAGGACTGGAAGAGGGCATTTGCGAGACTTGAGGCTCCAATGCGGAAGTAGCGGTTGTCGAGCCATTTTTCGCCGAGAACTTCCTTTACGATGGTGTAGTACTTCACTGCGTCTTCGGTCGAACGAATGCCGCCGGCAGCCTTGAAGCCAACCATCACGCCATGATTTTCGTAGTACTCCTTGATGCACTGGCACATCACGTAGGCAGCCTCAAGCGAAGCGCCTGGATACATCTTGCCAGTAGAAGTCTTGATGAAGTCGGCACCCGAGTACATTGCCAGGATTGACGCTTTCTTGATGTTGGCGGCGGTTTCCAGGCATCCTGTCTCAAGAATCACCTTGAGCATCTTGCCGTGGCATGCGTGCTTGATTTCGCTAATCTCGTCGCACAGTTCCTCGTAGGCCTCATCAAGAAAATAACCCATGTTGATGACGATATCCACCTCGTCGGCACCATCGGCAACGGCAAGGGCAGTCTCGGCAATCTTGGTCTCGAGATGAGCCTGTGAAGCGGGGAAGCTGGCGCTGCACACCACCACATCTACATCGCTAACCTCAAGGTTGGCACGTACTACCTGGGCAAAGTTGCTATAGACGCAGATTCCTGCCACGTTCTTGCGGTCGGGATAAGCACGCCAGTAGTCGTTCACCTTTTGTGTGAAGGCCGCCACGCTGCGCTCGCTGTCGGTAGTGCTCAGAGTTGTGAGATCTACTGTGTTGAGCAGGAACTCCTGCACCTCAGCAGTGTTATTCTCAGCAGCATGCTCCTCGATGATTTTTGCCACTTCGGCTTTTACTTTAGCGTCGTCTTCAATCACGTTGCTGCCATTGATTGCAGCCAAATACTTGTTTTCAATTTTTTCTGCCATAATATGTTTATTGTTGTTGGTTTTTTTCTAGACTTTCTAGATTATCTAGATATTCTAGACTTCTAGGGTCACTATTACTGCTTTATTAATTTGTCATTCTGCTGGTGACGGGCAACGTCGCGGGTGGTCTTTTTGGCGAAGTTGCGCTCGAGAGCGTCATCGAGGTCGATGCCCGTTTGGTTGGCGAGGCACATCACCACCCACAGCACATCGGCGAGTTCGTCGCCCAGGTCTTTGCCTTCGTCGCTGGGCTTGCACGACTGCTCACCATAGCGGCGAGCTATGATGCGCGCCACTTCACCCACTTCTTCGCTGAGTATCGCCATGTTGGTCAGCTCATTGAAGTAGCGCACACCATAGGTCTTAATCCACTTGTCAACGCGCTCTTGCGCCTCCTGTATAGTCATCAGTTTTGAGTTGTCAGTTATCAGTTATCAGGCTCTGATTCTGGCCTCTGTTATCTGTTATCTGGTCTCTGACATCTACTTAACTACCTTTGTTGTCGATGTGGTGCCGTCGCTATAGGTAGTCACCTTGATAGAGATGCCATCAGGACGTGAAATCTCCTGACCTGCCATGTTATAATAACGCTCGGCCACTACGTTCTTTCCTATCTGCACGCCCTCAATAGCGCTTGGAAATACCTCAAGATATACAATGTCCGATGAGTTGCGCACGCCGTCAACAGTGTAATGCACCTGAATACCTATGCGCCAGTTGAGCAGTGGGTTGTCGCCATTATTAGTACGGTAGAAATATACACGGCGCAGGTAGAAGTCTTCACCACTAAAGCCATAAGGAATTTCGGTCATGTCCTCGTCGAAGCCATTGGCGGCACCATAGGTTGCTGCATCAAAGGTGAATAGCTGGTCTTGGTCGGTATAGATGCTATAAGTTACAAGGTCGGCACGTAACTGATTTCCATCAACGTCAAAGAGGTTGATGTTGAAGTCAAAGCGTGTGAATCCACTCTCATCACCGCAGTCGAAGAACTCCAGTGCTTCGGGATTGGCGGGAACAGCTGGAACAGCATCGCCAAGAGGTGTCAGGGTTGTTCCCCACTCAATGGTTGCAACCGACTCGTCATCGCTCCAAATGCCTGCCAGGCCGTGTGCCAGGAGGTTGTTAGGATAGTCGGCATTGGCGTCGCCTTCAGAGCCAACTAAAGTGATGACACCACTTGCAGCATCCACTGCATAGGTCACTGTTTCGACTCCCTCATCTGGCATAAACCAGACATAATAAAAATCATCGCCTAAGTCTATCAAAGTGGTCTCTCCCCATGCCAGAATCAGACCATAGTCATATTCTTCGTTGTAGGCAACATATTGCCCAAGAGGTACTGTGATTGTGGCGCCGTCGTCCGATAGTTCACCTTGTACCCACACACCGGTACCCTCACCGTAAGCCAGTGGGTCGAGAAGATATACGGTCTTGCCATCACTGGCATAGGTGATCTTCATCTGACCAGTCTGCTGCATGGATTCGTATCCATAGAGACTTGCTGTCATGTACTCACCCGAGCGGCTGTAGGCCACTACGTTTCCCTCGGGTTGTTCGGTAATAATCTCCACACTGGCTGCTGCTTTAGCAGGTTTACACATTTTGTGGACGGTTTGTGCACCAGCGAAAATTGCCAATGGTGCGATAATGGTAAGAAGTAATAATTTCTTCATAATTATATACTAGCGCAGCACTTTGGTTTAACAATGGAAAGGTCTATATAGTTAATTGGTGTTCAACAAGATGTTACCCACATAATTATGCCATCTTTGAGTTCTACTTGTCTCAGTGCTGCATTACAAGAAAAGAGAATCATCTATGACATTGCAAAAATACAAATTATTTCAGATTTTACTAAACAATTATTGACAAATCTCAATGTTTTCTTATTAATTAAGGACAAATCCATGTTGCCTAGTAATCGTGAGCACAGTTTTATCAAACAATTCTAACAACCGAAACAACAAAAAAAGTTGTGCATGTTGTTTTATTATTGTCACCTTTAGAGATGTGGCTATTCCCTGAGTTTGGAGTCGATGATGATGGTCACGGGGCCGTCGTTGATGAGCGACACCTGCATATTGGCGCCGAAGACGCCACGTTTCACGGGTTTGCTCATAAGCTTCTCTACTTCCTCGCAATAGAGCTCATAGAGCGGCACGGCGAGCTCATGACCCGCAGCATGGATATAGCTTGGGCGGTTGCCCTTCTTGGTGCTTGCGTTGAGGGTGAACTGGCTCACTGCCAGCACCTCACCGCCGGCATCGAGGATGTTACGGTTCATCACCCCAGCGTCATCATCGAAGACGCGCAGGTTCACCGTCTTCTGCGCTAGCCATTTCACATCGTCGGCGGTGTCGCCCTCGCGCACGCCCACCAGTACCATGAAGCCGCCTTTTATCGCACTATGCACCGCACCATCAATAGCCACCGATGCCTCAGTCACTCGTTGTATTACTATTCGCATATCTATAAGTTATCAGTTGTCAGATGCAAAATTACTATTTTTTCAGACACTCTAAGACAATTACCGACAAAAATCTTTCCATCCCTTCTTTATTAAGGACAATTACTTGATGCTCTGTGTGGCGCTTCGCTTAAAAATTTATTTGGAACGATTTGTAAGATTTCTCGCTAATAGGCGATTCTCAAGGTGTGAGAGACAATTGTTCATTATGAATTATGCATTAAATAAAAGGTTATATTTATTCATTATTCTAGAATAATATTGTATTCCATCTAAATTCACAAACGAAGTGCAATAAATAATTCTTTATTGAATTAAAAAACACATATGATAATGTGCTGTTGGAAGTCGGAAATAACTTCCAGAGCGAAGCGCAGAAGTTATTCTGACTTTCAATAGCATCTACTAGATC
>JAEEGL016476883.1_pt1 | contig 12564 bp, 11 predicted proteins | sample 9134231 | NCBI WGS metagenome assembly JAEEGL01 (sample SAMN16246548, study PRJNA631951) | gut metagenome | biome: gut microbiome; feature: rumen; material: fiber-attached | host: Bos | place: Iran: Karaj | collected 2018-10
GGAGCTGGAGGACGCGGAGGAACTGGAGACCCTGCTCAGCGGCTACGCCGGGCGGCGCGTTTCCCTCGAGACGCCGAAGCGCGGCGAGCGGATGCGCCTGATCGAGAGCGCCGCGCTCAACGCGCGGGAGGAGATCCTGCGCCGGACGAGCGCCGCCCAGCGGCGGAGCAAAACCCTTGAGTGGCTGCAGAAGGCCCTGGAGCTGGAGGCCTTTCCGCACCGCATCGAGGCCTTCGATATCTCCAACCTCGGCTCGACCGGCATCGTTGCCGCGATGACCGTCCACGTCGACGGCAAGCCGCTCAAGCGGGATTACCGCAAATTCCGCATCCGGGAGCTCGACACGCCGGACGACTATGCCAGCATGTACCAGGCGGTGTACCGCCGTTTCCGGCATTACGCCGAGGGCGACGAGAAGTTCCGCGAGCTGCCGGACCTGCTGCTCATCGACGGCGGCGACACGCACGCCGCGACGGCGGAGGCCGCGCTGCGCGACCTGGGGCTGCACGTGCCGGTATTCGGTATGGTCAAGGACGACCGGCACCGCACGCGCGCGCTCGTCGACGCCTCGGGAAGAGAGATCGGCATCCGGGGCAATCAGGCGGTCTTCGCCCTGGTGGGGAATATCCAGGAGGAGACGCACCGCTTCGCCATTGAATACCAGCGCGCGCTGCGCAGCGAGAGCTTTGCCTCGCGCCTCGATGCGATCCCCGGCGTGGGGGCCAGGCGCAAGGCCGATCTCCTCAAGGCCTTCCGCTCCGTCAAGGCGATCCGGGAGGCAAGCGTGGAACAGCTCTCGCTCGTCGTGCCGAAGAACACGGCGCAGGCGATCTATGACAGCTTTCATACAGAGGAGGAAGCCCCATGCGAGTGATCACGGGCACGGCCAGAGGCCGTCGGCTCAAAACGCCGGAGGGCATGGATATCCGGCCGACGACCGACAACGTCAAGGAATCTCTGTTCAACATCATCCAGTTCGATATCGAGGGGCGGCGCGTGCTCGACCTCTTCGCCGGGACCGGGCAGCTCGGGATCGAGTGTCTCAGCCGCGGCGCGCGGGAGGCGGTCTTCCTCGACAAGAGCCCCGCAGCCGTGAAGATCGTGCGCGAAAACCTCAAAAGCTGCGGCTTTTCGGCCGCAGTCCTGCAGCGCGACGCGCTGGAATACCTGGACGGCTGCGGCCGCTTCGACCTGATTTTCGTCGATCCGCCCTATGACGCCGGACTGTACGAAAACGTCCTTGAAAAGATCAATTCAGTTGACATACTGTCGGATGGTGGTATAATAATATGCGAATCTCGGCGCGAGACGGCGATGCCGGACATGCGCGCGCCCTACCGCAAACGCCGGGAATACAACTATGGCAGCGTAAAGCTTTGCCTGTACGACAAGGAGAAGCAGAGATGAGAACGGCCATCTGCCCCGGCAGCTTTGACCCGATCACGCTCGGGCACCTGAACGTCATCCGGCGCGCGTCGAATATCTTCGACAAGGTCGTCGTATGCGTGATGCTCAATTCCACCAAGAAGGACCCCATGTTCACGGTCGAGGAGAAGGTCGAGATGGTGCGCATGGCGGTTGCGAAATACCCGAACGTCGAGGTCGACACCGCCTCTGGCCTGCTCGCCGAGTATGCAAAGAAGCATGAGGGCGCGGTCCTGATCAAGGGCCTGCGCGCGGCCTCGGATTTTGACTACGAGTTCCAGATGGACATGATCAACAAAAAGATCAATCCGGATCTGGAGACCATGTTCCTGACCGCCGATCAGAAGTACACCTTCCTGAGCTCCACCATCGTGCGCGAAATGGCGCGCTACGGCGCAGACCTCAAGGGCCTGGTGCCGGATGAGCTCATCGGATTCATCGAAGACAAAGCAAAAAAGTGGAGGGCTTGAGTGCTATGGCGAACAACGATATCATCGAACTGCTGGACGTTCTCTACGGTATGGTCACGGAGGCCTGGGGCGTCCCGCTCGGAAATGACAAGTGCATCATCGAGCGCGAGAAGGCCATTGAGATCATCAATCAGATCAAGGCCAACCTGCCCTCCTCCATCGCCGAGGCGCAGCGCCTTGTCGCGGCGCGCGACGAGTTCATCGGCAACGCCAAGCGCGAGGCGGAGGCCCTGCGCAAGACGGCCGAGGAGCAGGCGCATACCATGATCGAGGAGCAGGAGGTCGTGCGTGTGGCCCGGGCCAGGAGCAGCGAGATGATCGCCTCCGCCGAGGCCAAGTCCAAGGAGCTCCGCCGCGTCGCGAGCGAGTATGTCGACGAGCTGATGCGGCAGACCGAGCAGAGCATGAGCGACGCGCTCTCCACCATCCGCAACGCCCACAACTCCTTCCAGGCTCTCGGCGGCGGCATCGCCGGCCAGACCCCGGTCGCGGCCGCAAAGCCGAAGCAGAGCCAGAACGCCTCCCGTCAGCAGACGCCGAAGCAGCAGGCGCAGAGCGCCGCAAAAGAGCAGCCGCAGCCGCGGCCCGACCGCCTTCCCCAGGGGAGGCCGGACCCGATCTCCTCCAAGGTCCAGCGGATCTCCCGGACCGAGGAAGAGGAAGCCTGAACACCGAAAGCACAAGATACATAGGTCGTTTTCCCACCCGGGCCACAAGGGCTTGGGTGGGTATTTTTTGTGCCAAAAAGGGGCAAGAAAAAGTCAAAATATAACAAAAAGTTTCTCTTGCTTTTTCCCAGAGGGCACCCTATAATGAAATCAAAGTGGATGAAAGTGGGGCAAAATGGGTCATATACCCACGATTAGGGGGCACACTCTCATGACAGGAGAATACCAGCACTCTCTTGACAGCAAGGGAAGGCTGTTCATGCCTGCCAAACTCAGAGATGAGTTGGGCGAGGTCTTTTTTATCACGATCTCGATGGATCGCTGCCTCTGCGCCTATAACAGCGAGAGTTGGAACGCGCTTTCGCAGCGGGTCGACGCCATGCCGTACGTCAAGCAGCGGAAGATGCGGCCTCTGTTTGCCCACGCCGCAAGGTGTGAGCTCGACAGTCAAGGCCGGGCGCTGATCCCGCAGAACCTGCGCGAATACGCGGGCTTCACCAAAAATGTGACGGTGGTCGGCTGCAACAACCATGCTGAGCTCTGGGACAGTGACGCCTGGAAGGAGGTCTTCCTGCGCGAGACCACGCCGGAGAACATCGCGGCGGTGATGGAGGAACTGGAGTTTTGACACGATCTGACCGGACGCAGACGCCGCAGCATGTTTCGGTGCTGCTGAACGAATGCATCGAAGCTTTGAAAATCAGGCCCGACGGGATCTATCTCGACGGAACGCTCGGAATGGGCGGCCACTCTTTTGAGATCGCCTCCCGGCTCGACACCGGCCGCCTCATCTGTATCGACAGAGACGAGACGGCCATCGAAAGAGCCGGAAGGCGTCTTGCGCCATTTGGGGAAAAAGTGCGGCTCGTGCACGGGAATTTCTCGGACGCGGCCGCCATCCTGGACGAGCTCGGGATCGAGGCCGTCGACGGGATGCTCTTTGACCTGGGCGTCTCCTCCCCGCAGCTCGACGAGATCGAGCGGGGCTTTTCCTACATGGGGGACGCGCCCCTGGACATGCGGATGGATCGGAGCGAAAGCCTCTCGGCCTACGAGATCGTCAACACCTGGGACGAGGCGCGGCTGAACCGGATCCTCTGGGATTACGGCGAGGAGCGCTACGCCAGGCGCATCACGGCGGCCATCCTGAGGCGCCGCGCGCTCAGACCGATCGAGACGACGCTCGAGCTGGCGGATATCGTCCGCAGTGCGATGCCGGCCGCGGCCCTGCGCGAAAAGCAGCATCCTGCCAAGCGCACGTTCCAGGCGATCCGCATCGCGGTCAACGACGAGCTCGGCGCTGTCGCACAGATGATGGACACGGCGCCGGACAAGCTCAGGATCGGGGGACGGCTGTGCGTGATCAGCTTCCACTCCCTGGAGGACCGCATCGTGAAGGCGGGGATCCAGCGCCGCGAAAACGGCTGCACCTGCCCAAGGGAGGCCCCGGTCTGCACCTGCGGCTTCGTGCGCACGCTCAAAAGCGTGACCCGCAAGCCGATCCTCCCCTCGGCGGAGGAGCTGGAAAACAATCCCCGTTCCAGGAGCGCGAAGCTCCGCGTTGCGGAACGGGTATGAAAACAACAACACTCCCGGCGCTGCTGTTCCGGGCCGTCTGCCTGAGCTTTTCCGCGCTGCTCCTGACGCTCAGCCTCTTCTGCCAGATCCGTGCGATCGGCCTGGAGAGCGAGGCGGCGCGGGCGGAGGCGCGGATCGAGGAGCTGACGGAGGAGAGAGCCAGACTGGAGATCGAACGGACGGAAAGCCTCGGCCTCGCCGAGCTCGAGGACTACGCGACGCGCGTACTGGGGATGCAGCGCCCCGCGTGCGGACAGATCGTGACGATCGGGAAACTGGGATAAGGATACGGGCCGCCGAATAGAATGTAGTATTCTTGGGCGGGGGCGTATCATGGACTACAAGCAATCACAATCGGCCGTGAGCGGCGGTGTGAGCCGACAGATGCTGCGAAGAGGCGCGGCGCTCGCGGCCGTCTTCGGGATCGGCTGCTTTGCCCTGCTCCTGGCGCGGCTGTACCGGCTGCAGATCCGGGACCACAGCTTTTACGAGAAGCTTGCGATCGAGCAGCAGCTCCGGAGCACGCCGAGCGCGAAGCGACGCGGCGTGATCTATGACACGAACGGGAACGTGCTGGCTGTCAGCGCCACGGTGGACAACGTCTATCTGAGCCCCGCCGAGATCGAGGCCTACGGCGAGGACCGCGCGCTGATCGCGCGGGGACTCAGCGAGATCCTCGGCCTGGACTATGACGAGGTCTATGAAAAGACCGGGCGGCAGGGAAGCTGGTATGTGACCGCGGCGCGCCGGATCGAGCGGGACAAGGCAGACGAGCTGCGCCGCTTCAAGGCGGAGCACGGGCTGAAAGGCCTGCGCCTCGAGCCGGACACCCGGCGCTATTACCCGAACGGGAAGCTGGCCTGTCATCTGCTCGGCTTCGTGGGGACGGACAACATCGGCCTCGAGGGGATCGAGGCGCAGTACAACGAGGCGCTGTCGGGCACGGCGGACCGCACCCGGCGCGCGACGAACGCCTACGGAGCGGAGATGCTCTTCACCCGCTATGAGGACTATCAGGCGGGACAGGCGGGCGGCGATCTGGTCACGACCATCGACGCGACGATCCAGTATTATGTCGAGAAGCACCTGCGCCAGGCGGTCCTGGACTACGACGTGCAGAACGGAGCGGGCGCGATCGCGATGGATGTGAACACCGGCGCGATCCTGGCGATGGCCTCCCTCGGCGATTACGATCCCAACGACTTTCTGCGGGTGAGCCCCGACGCACAGGCGGCGGTCGACGCCGCGGGGGACCGGGACGAGGCCGCGAGCCTCCTGGCGGCGGCACAGGCGCGGCAGTGGCGGAACAAGGCCCTGTCTGACACGTACGAGCCGGGCTCGACCTTTAAGATCATCACGCTGGCCATGGCCCTCGAGGAGGGCAAGGTCAGTCTTTCCGACAGCTTTTACTGCGGCGGGAGGGTGAGCGTCAAGGGACGCACGAGCCCCATCCGCTGCTGGAAAACGGAGGGACACGGGAGCCAGACCCTCACCCAGGCGGTGCAGCATTCCTGCAACGTCGCCTTTGTCAACATCGGCCAAAGGGTCGGCGCGGAGCGCTTTTACGATTACTGCGAAGCCTTCGGCTTTCTGAAGCTCTCGGAAGACCCGGACGCCAATCTCACGGCCCGGACGGGCATCGACCTGGCGGGGGAGAGCGGCAGCATCTGGTGGAGCAAAAACACCTTCTGCTCGCCGAGGAACCTCTCGCAGCTCGCGGCGGCCTCCTTCGGGCAGACCTTTACGATCACGCCGCTGCAGCTGATCAGCGCGGTGAGCGCCTGCGTCAACGGCGGCTATCTGATGGAGCCCTACGTGGTGCGGCAGATCCTGGACCCGGACGGCAGCGTCCGCATGGAGCGGCAGCCGAAGCGCGTGCGCCAGGTCATCAGCGAGAGCACCAGCCGCCAGCTTAGAGGCATCCTCGAGCAGGTCGTCGGCGACCCCAGGGACGGGACCGGGAGGAACGCGGCCGTCACGGGCTACCGCATCGGCGGCAAGACCGGGACCAGCGAAAAGGTCAGCCTGGAGGCGCGGACCGGACAGAAGGAGTATATCGTCTCCTTCATCGGCTTCGCTCCGGCGGACGACCCGAAGATCGCGCTGCTGGTCTTTCTGGATACGCCGTCCTCGGCCTCGGGCGTCTATGTCAGCGGCGGCCAGATGGCCGCGCCGGTCGTCGGGCGCATGCTGGCGGACATCCTGCCCTATCTCGGCGTGGAACCGGAGGACGAGACGCACGGCGAGGCGCGGATGCCGCAGACGGTGGGGAGCAGTCTCCACGATGCGGTCAAGGCCGTCGAGGAGGCCGGGCTCCGCTACCGGACGATCGGCGAGGGGAACGCGGTCACCGATCAGCTCCCGCGGGCGGGCGCGGAGATCGCGGCGGACAGCCAGATCATCCTCTACCTCGGCGCTTCGATCTCGCCGGACGACGAGCGGATGCCGGAGCTGACGGGGATGGCCTATGACGAGGCGCGGGACGCGCTGTCTTATTACGGACTGTATCTCATGACGCGAAGCCCCGTCAGCGACCCTGCGGCACAGCGGGTCGCCGGGCAGAGCGTCCCCGCCGGGACCCTGCTCCGGCACGGCGACATCGTTGAGGTGACGCTGGTCGACCGGGACGAGACCTGGTACGGAAAATACTGAACGATCCAAAGAGAAAACGGGAAAACCCGGGAGGTAGCCATGAAGCTTGCTCAGCTGCTGGAAGAAATCGAGATCCTGGATACGAACGCGGCGCTCGACACCGAGATCGCGGGCATCAGCTACGACTCGCGCAAGACGCAGCCGGGAGACCTCTTTGTCGCGATCAAGGGCTTTGAGGCGGACGGACACCGCTTTATCCCCAAGGCGATGGAGAAGGGCGCGGCGGCGGTGCTCTGCGAGGATGCGCCGACGGACGGCACGCCCTACGTGCGCATCGCCGACTGCCGCAGGGGGCTTGCCCTCGCGAGCAAGGCCTTTTTCGGCGATCCCGCCGCGCAGATGAAGCTGATCGGCTTTACCGGAACGAGCGGGAAGACCAGCTCGACGCATATCCTCAAGCACGTCCTGGAGACGGAGCTCGGCGCGAAGGTCGGGCTCATCGGAACCAACGGGAACATGATCGGCGAGGAGCTGATCCACACGGAGTACACCACGCCCGAGAGCTATGAGCTGCACCGTCTGTTCCGTCAGATGGCGGACGCAGGCTGCACGCATGTGGTGATGGAGGTCTCGTCCCACTCGCTCGCCCTCGAGCGCGTGGCGGGCATCCGCTTCGATGTGGCCGTGTTTACGAATCTCTCCCAGGATCATCTGGACCTGCACGGGACGATGGAGGAGTATGCTGCGGCCAAGCGGAAGCTCTTTTCCCAGTGCGGGCGCGCCTGCATCAATCTCGACGACGCGCACGGCCCCTATATGATCGAGGGGGCGAAGTGCCCGGTCCTGACCTATGCGGCCGACACCAACGAGGCCGACCTGGTCGCGAAGGATCTGCGCCTGAACGCGGGCGGCGTACGCTTCGCGGCGGTCAGCGGGGGAGAGCTCGCGCTGGTGCGCCTGCCGATCCCCGGCATGTTCTCGGTCTACAACGCGCTGAGCGTGCTGGCCGCCTGCATGGCCCTCGGCCTGGACCTGCAGCGGGCGGCGGAGGGCGTCAGCAGCGCAAAGGGCGTCAAGGGGCGCATGGAGCCCGTCCCGACGGACGGAGACTACTCCATCATCATCGACTACTCCCACAAGCCGGACGCCCTGGAGAAGGCGCTCAAGACGCTGCGCCCGGTGACCAGGGGGCGGCTGACGGTGCTCTTCGGCTGCGGCGGCGACCGCGACCGCGGCAAGCGTCCCATCATGGGCGCGATCGCGGCGGACAACGCCGACCTCGTCATCGTCACGAGCGACAACCCGCGCACAGAGGAGCCCATGGCGATCATCAACGAGATCCTCCCCGGCCTGAAAAACAAGCGCACCGCCTGCAAGGTGATCTGCGACAGACCCGCGGCGATCCGCTGGGCTATTGACAACGCGGCCCCCGGTGATGTAATATTGCTTGCCGGGAAGGGTCACGAGGATTACCAGGTGGTCGGCCATGAGAAGCATCACATGGACGAGCGCGAGATCGTGGCGGACGTCCTGAAAGAGAGAAAACACGGGCGCTGACAGCTCTGACGGCGGCAGCCCTTTCTAGATAGTTGGAGAAGCGTATGACGATCAAGTTCATTACTTCTTTTGTGCTGGCTTTCCTGTTTGCCAGCGCGTTCGGAAAATACTATGTCCCTTGGCTGAGAAAGCAGAAGGCGGGGCAGGAGATCAAGTCCGAGGTCGACTGGCACAAATCCAAGAGCGGGACGCCGACGATGGGCGGCGTGATGTTCATCCTGGCGGCCGCCTTCGTCTGTCTCACCGTCGGCTTCGACGGAATGATCCACGGACGCTTCGAGCATATCTTCGTGCTGCTTTTCGCGTGCGTGTTCGGGCTGATCGGCTTTCTCGACGACTGGGAAAAGCTCAAGAAAAAACAGAACACGGGCCTGAGCTCGCGGAGCAAATTCCTGCTACAGCTTGCCGCGGCCCTGGCCTTTATCATGCTCATGCGGCACACGGGCTTTGTGCGCACGCATCTGTACATCCCCTTCTCGCAGAAGACCGTGTTCATGCCCGAGTGGCTGTATTTCATCTTCGCCGCCTTTGTCATCGTCGGGACGGTCAACGCCGTCAACATCACCGACGGGGTGGACGGCCTGGCCAGCGGCACCTCGATCCCGGTGTTTCTGTTCTTTGCCGTGGTGTCCTTTGCCTGGGGAACGCGCTTTCAGGAGCTTGGGATCTTCGCCTCCGCGATGGTGGGCGGCCTCCTCGGCTTCCTGACCTACAATTTCAACCCCGCCAAGTGCTTTATGGGCGACACGGGCTCGCTCTTCCTCGGCGGCGCGATCGCCGCGCTGGCCTTCGCCTATGACATGCCGCTGATCCTGGTCACCCTCGGCCTCCTCTTCATCATCGAGACGCTCTCCGACATCATCCAGGTCAGCTATTTCAAGTTCACCAAGCGAGTGTACGGGAAGGGCAGACGGATCTTCAAAATGGCGCCTTTCCACCATCATCTGGAGATGGGCGGCTGGACAGGGAAAAAGTGGAAGGAAAAAGAGCTCTTCGCGCTCTTTACCGGAATATCTCTCCTGATGGCGATCATATCCTTTATTGGGGTATACCAACGCTATCCGATGTAATCGATCGGCCGGGGAGGTGGGAGCTTGCGTTACGACGGACCCCGCCTCGCCGGCCTTTCCGGAACTGAAAGCCAAAAGGGCCGCTCAAGCTTTGACGGACCTTTTTTTACGCTCAGCATGCTGCTGCTCGCCGCGGGTGTGATCATGGTGCTCTCGGCGAGCTACCCGAGGGCCTGGTACGATCCCGGCCACGTCACCGGCGGGAACGCCGCCTACTATTTCATCCGGCAGTTCGTCTTTGCCCTGCTCGGGGTGGGGGCGATGCTCCTGGCCTCAAGGCTGCCGATGGGCTTTTACCGGCGCTGGGCTTTTCCCTTCCTGGGGCTGACGCTGCTGCTTCTGCTGCTGGTGCCGCTGATCGGCGTGAAGGCCAACGGCTCCAGGCGCTGGCTCGGCGTGGGCGGCCTCACCCTGCAGCCCTCGGAGCTGGCCAAGCTGGCGGTGATCCTGAGCTTTGCGGTGCTGATCTGCCGCACAAGGGGACGGATGCGCAGCTTTCGATACGGTATCCTGCCCTTCGCGGGCATCCTCGCCGTTCTGGTGGGCCTGCTGATCCTGGAGCCGCATTTCTCCGCCTCGATCATCCTGCTCGCCATCGGCGCGGTGATGCTCTTCGCGGGCGGGGTCCGTATCGGCTGGTTCATCGGCGCCTTCGGCGCGGCCGGGGCCGGCATCGCGGTGCTGCTGACCTTCTTCCCCTATGCCTCCTCGCGCATCAACACCTGGCGCGATCCCTTTTCCGATACGACGGACCAGGGCTATCAGATCGTGCAGTCCCTCTACACGATCGGCTCCGGCGGGCTGAGCGGTCTCGGCCTCGGCGGGAGCAGGCAGAAGTTCCTGTATCTGCCGGAGGAGCATAACGATTTCATCTTCTCGGTCGTGTGCGAGGAGCTCGGCTTCATCGGCGCGGCCTTGATCCTGTGCCTGTTCGCCATGCTGATCCTGCGCGGCTTCTGGATCGCCTTCCACTGCCGCGAGCGCTTCAGCTTCCTCGTGGTCTGCGGGATCAGCTCTCTGCTTGCCATTCAGGTGTTTCTGAACGTGGCGGTCGTGAGCAATCTTGTCCCCTGCACCGGGATCTCCCTGCCGATGTTCAGCTACGGCGGCACGGCGCTGCTGATCCAGCTTTTCGAGCTGGGCATCGTGCTCAGCGCCTCGCGGGATTTCCCGGAACAGTAAACATCAGAAAGGACAGCCCCATGAAATTCGTGTTTACCTGCGGCGGCACCGCCGGACATATCAATCCCGCGCTCGCGGTGGCGGGACGGCTTCGCGAGCTTCTTCCCGACGCGCAGTTCCTCTTTATCGGCGTGGAGGGGAAGATGGAGATGCGCCTCGTCCCGCTCGAGGGCTATGAGATCCGGGGCCTGAACATGACCTATATCCAGCGCGGCCACGATCTGAAGGCCCTGCGGCACAATCTCGAGACGCTGAAAAACGTTGCGCACTCGACCCGGGAGGCGCGGGAGATCCTGCGGGACTTCGGGCCGGACGCCGTGATCGGCACGGGCGGCTATATCTGTTATCCCGTGCTCAAGGCCGCCGAGCAGCTGCACATCCCCTGCTTCGTGCATGAGAGCAACGCCGTGCCGGGGCTGACGACGAAGCTTCTGGCCGACCATGTGGACGGCGTGCTGCTCGGCCTCGAGGAGAGCAGACAGTATTACCATCATCCGGAGCGCGTCGTCGTGACCGGAACGCCCGTGCGCGGCGAGTTCGACCGCCACACGCAGGAGAGCGCGAAGGCCGCGCTCGGCCTCGCGCCGGACGAAAAGCTCGTCGTCTCGGTCTGGGGCTCGCTCGGGGCGAGCCATATGAACAAAACCATGGCGGAGCTGATCCCGATGCTCGACGGACAGCAGGGCTTTCGCCTGATCCACGCGGCGGGGAGCCTCTATTACGAGGAGCTCAAGGCCAGGCTCGAGCGGGAGGCGCCGGACCTCGAAAGCCGCGGCGTGGAGCTGCGCGAGTACATCTACGACATGCCGCGCGTGATGGCGGCGGCCGATCTGATCCTCTGCCGGGCCGGGGCCTCGACGATTTCGGAGCTGAGCTATCTCGGCAAGCCCGTGGTGATGGTGCCCTCGCCGAACGTGACGAACAACCATCAGGAGAAAAATGCCCGCGTCCTGGAGAGCGCCGGCGGGGCGGAGGTCCTGCTCGAAGGGGAGTTCGACGCGCCCTTCCTCCTTGAGCGCATCCAGAGCCTGCTGCGGGACGAGGAGCGGCTGGAGGCCATGTCGCGGGCCATGCACGCGCTGTCCTCGGAGGACGCCGCCGGACGCATCGCGGAGATCATCCTCGAGCGCTGCACAAAATAACAGAACGCAAAGCCCCCGCATAAGATGGACTGATTTCATCATGCGGGGGTTGTATTATGGACAGTTGGCATATCCGGGGCGGCAGAAGACTGGAGGGCGTCAGCTTCATCCAGGGCTCGAAGAACGCCTCGCTCCCGATCCTGGCCGCCTCAATCATCGCTCCGGCGGAGTCGTCGCTGATCAATGTGCCGCAGCTTCGGGACATCGACGCGGCGCTGCGCATCCTGCGGCATCTCGGCTGCACGGCGGAGCAGTGCGAAAATGAGGTCTACATAGACGCGCGCGGTCTGGTGCGCAGCACGATCCCGCACGAGCTGATGCTGGAGATGCGCTCCTCGGTGATCTTCATGGGGGCGCTCCTTGCCAGGTGCGGCGAGGCGAGGCTCAGCCCGCCGGGCGGCTGTCAGCTCGGGAAACGGCCCATCGACCTGCATCTGAAGGCCCTGCGCGCCCTCGGCGCCGAGATCGAGGAGAGCGGGGGAGAGATCGTCTGCCGCAGCCGCGGCTTGAAGGGGACGAAGATCGAACTCAGCTTCCCGAGCGTCGGCGCGACGGAGAACGCCATGCTCACCGCCGCGGCCGCTGAGGGAGAGACGCTGATCCTCGGCGCCGCCCGGGAGCCGGAGATCGTCGCGCTGCAGGAATATATGCGGAAGCTGGGCGTCGAGAACAGCGGCGCGGGAGGGGAGCGGATCGTGATCGGCGGACGCAGCACCGTCACGCATGCGCGGCAGCGGATCGTCTCCGACCGCATCGTCGCTTCGACCCTGGCCTGCGCCGTCGCCGCCGCCGGCGGGAGCGTGGAACTGCGCGGCGTCGAGCCGGCGCATTTTTCTACGCTTCTCCACTTCCTAAAACAGGCCGGCTGTGATATAATAAA
>JAEEGL017242397.1_pt1 | contig 12564 bp, 16 predicted proteins | sample 9134231 | NCBI WGS metagenome assembly JAEEGL01 (sample SAMN16246548, study PRJNA631951) | gut metagenome | biome: gut microbiome; feature: rumen; material: fiber-attached | host: Bos | place: Iran: Karaj | collected 2018-10
ACGCTGTTCCTTGTAGTTGGACTTATAGCTATCGGTTCAGCAATCGTAACAATGTTCACTCTGTTTGGCTTACGCAAGGAAATAAACCAAACAGTACTGGATTAATCAGTTTACAAAATGAAAGACCGTATCGATACGGTCTTTTTTTTGCCTTGTTTTTCAGAATGCTGATGCCCTCTCCTGTTTATATCAATACCTGTTCTTTTACCCTGTAAGGAACTCTGTTCTTTTCAAGTTTATAGTTCAATTCAACAAGGTCAATTTCCTCTATGACCTCCAGAATGACTTCGCTGCCTTCAATTATTAAACCCGCTACAGTCGCATACTGGTAAGCCAGTTTCTTTAATTTTTCTTCTCCGGTAAACGGGTATCTGGCACACTCCCTTTCCAGTTTGCCTTCTCTGTTCTTGCGGGTAAACCAATCCGAACGGTAACGAATGATTGGCTGAGCATAATCATTATATTTCGTAATGGCCATAACCCCATACTGCCCGTCACTTACTAACTTTTCCGTAGAAGGTTCAATCATCTCAATTTCATAACCGCCTGTTTCAAAACAGTCTCTGTTTCTTTTGCCCAGCAGAAGTCCTATCTCGGGAAGATACCGCAGTTCTTCCGTCTTACAGTTAAGAACCTTCCCCACTCGTTCAGCTCTGTTATAGTTGTTGTCCTGCAGAACAACTGCTTTTTTTATTTTATGCGCTATACCGTGTCTGTACATTAACAGCGCCAGTCTGTAAACATCCTCATCGTCGCCCAGCAACGTGTCATTTTCCAGCAGGGCAAGATTGTCGTCTGCCAGCTGCTCTACAGTTGAGACAGTACAGTTTTCAAACATGTCATAATCAAAAGCGTGGGCCGGTTTTATTACCAGCAGTCTGTCATATTCCCCGATGCAGGTTTTCCACTGATTAACCGTTGCCTGCAGGCTTTCCCTGTTGTATACCCTGGTAAACCCGTCATAATTGAAACGATGAACGATCTCACTCTGCGAACACGTAACCATGCCGTAACAGTTCTCTCTGAGCTCTTCTATCGTTCTGTAAGGAAACAGCGAAAGATCCTCACCATGGTGATAGAACATGCTGCGGCGGTTGGCATAATACGTTAGCAGTTTCAGTTTTTCATTCATCTTTTTATAGGTTATTCTAGTCTGCCTTTTCCAGTATTCTTTCCAGTTCGTTGCTGTCGTTGAATTCTATGTATGTTTCAACATAGCCGCATTCCGGACACAGCGCGGCCTTAACGGGTGCCGCTGAAGCCTTCAGACCTGCGTCTTTCAGTACGATACTTGGAATAGAATTAAACGGTGTTATTCTCAGTCCTTCAATCATTTCCGCACCGCATCTGATGCATTTTCTCGGATTCTCATGATGTTCTGACATATTATAACCTCCAATTTATATATAAATATTATACTCCAACAATAACAAACATTCTTTAATTGCCTAAGTACTTGTTTCAAGTTATAATTTCAACGGGTGATAAAACTATGGACAAGATGATGTTAAGACTGGCCAACATGGCCAAAAGATATGATGAGATAAACAGCCTGCTGATAAACGGGTCTTTTTCCGATAACAGGGAATATGCCAAGCTCAGCAAGGAACAGTCTCTCTTACAGGCTCCGGTAGAAGCCTACCACCAGTTAGTCGGTGTCATGGATCAGATCAAGGATACTGAAAGTCTCCTGAGCGACCATGAACTGAGAGAAATGGCTGAAATGGAACTGGCTGAACTAAAGGAAAAGGAACAGCAGCTCATTGACCATCTCGAGATCCTGTTAATACCGAAGGATCCTAACGACGAATGCAATGTCATCTTTGAAATAAGAGGCGCAGCAGGCGGAGACGAAGGAAACATCTTTGCCGGAGACTTATACAGAATGTATACCCGCTATGCTGAAAGCAAGGGCTGGAAGATCGAACTGTATGACGCTGAAGAAAGCGAAGCCGGCGGTTTTGCCCAGATCAGTTTCTTAATGAAGGGCAAGGAAGTCTATAAGGAAATGAAGTTTGAGTCAGGTGCTCACCGTGTTCAGAGAGTTCCCAAGACTGAATCCGCAGGACGTGTCCATACTTCAACCGCCACCGTATTAGCCTTACCGGATGTTGACGACGCTGACATTGACATCAATCCGGAAGACCTGATCATTGAGACTCACAGAGCTTCAGGTGCCGGCGGACAGCACATCAACAAGACAGACTCTGCTGTAAGAATTACTCACGTGCCTACCGGTATTTCCGTCAACTGCCAGGATGGCAGAAGCCAGATCCAGAACCGTGAACAGGCCATGAGAATCATTACAGCCCGAGTATATGACTACTATCAGAGAAAGATGGAAGAAGAAAAAGGCGCGGAACGCCGCAGCAAGATCGGTACCGGAGACCGTTCTGAAAAAATCAGAACCTACAACTATCCGCAGAACAGAGTTACCGACCACAGAATCAACTTCACCATCCAGCAGCTGGACCGCGTAATGGAAGGCAAACTTGACGATATCATCGCTGCCCTTCTGGACGCTGATCAGAAAGCCAAGATAGCCGGAGAACAGTAATGCCGAGCTACAGAGAAGTATTGAATAAGACCATCAAGAACATTTCCAATACGGACATCTCAGACGAGGCTGTCCGTATTCTCATGCTGGAACTCTGCAACATGAGCAGTGCTGACTTTTATCTTCACTACGAGGATGAAATAAGCCCTGAGGTACTGGAAAAGTTCAATGACGGAGTGGAAAGACTGTTAAAAAACGAACCTCTGCAGTACATTCTGGGTTATCAGTGGTTCTACGGCAATAAGATCATTGTCAACGAGGAAGTTCTGATACCGCGCTATGAAACTGAAGAACTGGTCGCCAATGTACTGGCTGACTCTGATTACTTCTTTAAGGATAAGGAAGAGATCGTCATAGCTGACGTTGGAACAGGCAGCGGTGCCATAGCCGTATCCCTGGCTAAGGAAGAGCCGAAGTTCAGGATGTACGCTACAGACATTTCAGAAACAGCTCTGGATGTTGCCAGAGAAAACGCTGAATTAAATGGTGTAAACATTACCTTCTATCATGGTGACATGCTGGAACCGTTAATTGAGAAAAACCTGAAACTCGATATACTGGTTTCCAACCCTCCTTACATTCCCGTTGAACAGGAAGTACAGAAGAGCGTTGGAGAATATGAACCTCACGTAGCCTTATTCGGTGGCAACGACGGTCTGTACTTCTACAGAAAGATATTTGAAAAGGCTTATCAGCTGATAAAGGAACATTCCTTCATGGCCTTTGAAATAGGCTTTGATGAAAAAGACGCCTTACTGCAGTTAGCCAAAGAGTACTTCCCCAACGACCGCTATGATGTATTAAAGGACCTCAACGGCAAAAACAGAATGCTGTTCATATATCATAATCTTGAAGAGTAAAAAAACCATATGAATTCTGTTCATATGGTTTTTTTACTATCCTATAACAGCTGAATGAATCATCTTTAGAGTGTACCAGATCCGTCATGATTTTTATCAACGGCTAAGTTACTCCATCTTATTCACCCAGGACGACATTGTTATTCAATACTTATTAAAGAAAAAGGTAACCAAATCACTGATTACCCGTTCTTGTTTTTTGTTAAGTGTTAACCTTGCGGTTACTACATCATTTCCTCTTTAGAATCATCATCGATAATGAACAGATCATCATCTTCTTCAATAATCTCTTCTTCATCGTCTGAGTCATCATCAATCAGAGCAGAAGTGTCGATAAATGTCTCATCAAATTTGTGCTTCTTTTTAAGATCCCATTCGTTGTTTTCCAGAGCTGTGAATCTGCTGTCGAGAGTCAGGTCTGTATAAAACTGAGAAATCTTCTTTCTGGACTGGCTTTCGTCAAAACCTAATTCGCTTCTAACTACCTCCCACAGCTGCTTGAATGGAACACTGTGGTTCTGCGTCTTAAGATAATCATAAGCGACATCAATAGTTCTAATACTCATAAACTATCGCCTCCTATCATTATTCTTGACTGCCGTCATTTCTTCAATGATTATATAACATACTGATAATATTGCAATAGGTATATGTATATTTTTTAAATTAGTTTTTTCACGAGCTGAATATGCTCTTTTTCTAGTCCGTATATGCCGGGTCTATTTTAAAAAGGCACCAGATGAAATCCTTGCAGCGGGCACCTGTTTCCCGGGCATTATTATACCATCCCGCACTCAGAATGCTGTCGTCACAGGCTATTCCGTATACCTCCAGACCCAGAGACCTGGCAATGTAAATAGCCCTGTTAAGATGATATGACTGTGTGACGATTATCACCGACTCATAGCCCAATACATACTTTGCTCTCCACAGAGAATCATAGGTTCTGATTCCATATGGATCCTGAACGATCTTCTGCTGATCAACACCCTGCTGAATCGCATATCTGCTCATGGTTTCAGGTTCGTTATAGTTGGTTTCTCTGCCGTCACCTGTCATGAGAATATACTCTGTCTGTGCTGCGCTGAGCACTTCAATTCCCTTATCAATTCTCTTCTTCAGCATCGGCGAAGGATCATTTCCCCATACGGCCGCACCCAAAACAAGAACGCAGTCCGCGTTCTTATCCTTTGCTTCATCTATCGTTATGACCTGTCCGGTTGTAGTAAACAAAACAATCAGGTTCATGGCAGCTATGGTAATGACTGCCGCCATGACTACCTTAAATAAAAACTTAATTAATCTTTTCATCTATAACAGTATTTCTTTATTGCAAGATACAATCTGGCCATGTCTCTGTGATATTCCTTATCAAAAGTAACAGCCAGACGCCTTTTGAAGTTTATGTCATCCACAGGCATTCCGTCAAGCATCCTGTGCAGTTTTTCAACGATTTCACTGTCCAGGGCATCCGTAAAGATGTCCACTTTCTTTATGACTCCCTTATCTATATCAGCATACAGCTGAACTTCCCCAAAGTTATAGTAGTCATGGATCATGACAGTATAGGGGCTTATTCTGTTGTAGATATAGTTATAGGAATGATACTTTTCCACATATTCTTCAATACCTGTGGGAACCGCCATTTCATATACGGGACCGTAGTTGTCCGCTACAGCCTGCAATAAGGCTTTTTCAACATTCTGCAGGGTTATCTGGGGATTGAAATCAACCAGATTGGCTACTCTGGCGCTTACGGATTCTTCGCCCCTGGCCTTAATGTTCTTTTCCGACGGCTGCAGGTATCTGTTCATGTCACTCATCTTAACGTTCCACAGAATTGTCCCGTGATGCAGGCAGTGCTCTCTTTCCGTCATATAGGCGTTGCCTGATACCTTAAACCCGTTAACTTCTATGTCGTTTTTCCCGTTATATCCTGCAGCTAACCCCAGCAGATTAAGAGCGTGTATTACGGTATCATGCTGCTTCTGTATGTCATAGTTATCCAGATACATCAGGAAAGTATAGTTAATATTTCCCAGGTCATGATAAACAGCACCGCCTCCGCTGCTTCTTCTGGCCAGGTAACAGTGGTCATTCTCCATGGCATTCAGATTGCATTCCTTAAAAGCGTTCTGGTTCTTGCCAATGACTACCGTTTTCTCATTCTGCCACAGATAAAAGATCATGCTGTTGGCTGGAATGTTATGAAACAGGTATTCTTCCATGCCCAGATTATAGTAGGGATTAATGCTTTCGCTTTTTACGTAATAGACCTTTTCAATCATCTAACAATTCCCTTGGGCAGAACAGTCTTTCCACCCTTTCATCTATCTTACTTAAGGCTTCAACGACCTTTGATACCTTTGACAGTTCTTCCACTCTGCCGTCAGACTCAAGCACCCAGATGTTTTCACCGCTGTCTCCCTTATAAGGCTGATAAGGTACCTGCTGCATCTGATCCTTTACTACATAGTATCTTGGATCAAGGCCCCTGGCCCGGCACTTCTTTACAAGTTCTTCTTCCCTGCAGGCCGGTGCCACTTCAAACAGATCTCTGTCCATGATCCTTCTGGCCAGGTCGCTTAACACCTTATCCTCACAGTTTCTCATAAGGGAGAAGCTGTACATGCAGGTAGAATCATCCAGCATGAAGTATTCCTCATTGGTCAGAGGTTCATGGTCAAACATGTTCCTGTACATCGGGAACTCCTTGATGATCGGATCTTTCGCATCGTTAAGATCCTTCAGTCTGATAAACAGGGACTTCAGAATGCTGTCAAAGCTTCTGGAGTTGGCATGATAGTACACCTGCCAGTACATGTGGTATCTGGCCATGATGTAGTTTTCCACCGTATACATGGAACTGGCTTTCATGCAGACCTTGTTACCCGCAATTCTCATCGTTCTTAACAGTCTGTCCAGGTCTACCTGTCCGTAGCTGGTGCCCGTAAAGTATGAGTCTCTTAACAGATAATCCAGTCTGTCAGCGTCCAGCTGTGACGTGATCAGCTGATGCAGTATCGGATTGGGATGGGTATGCTCTATGACGGAAGCCACCTCTTCCGGTAAATTGGGATCCTCTTTCCTTAATACATCCGCTATTTCACTTGGACCTCTGATTATCTGCGTTGTGTAATATTCATGCTTGCGGCTCATGATGCTTTCAAATGAGTGGGAAAAAGGAGCGTGTCCGATGTCGTGCAGTAAGGCCGCAACCAAAACCACGATCTTTTCGTGTTCTGTCAGGCGGTCCTTTATCTCATCGACTTCCGTGATCATTCTGTGGGCTACTTCATATACACCCAGAGAGTGCGTGGCTCTGGAATGTTCTCCCGCCGGGAATACCATCAGCGTGGCACCCAGCTGTCTTACTCTTCTCAGCCTCTGAAATTCCCTGGTGTTAATGCAGTCCCAGATCACCTGTTCGTCAATGTGGATATAACCGTGAATCGGATCTCTGATTACTCTTTTTTCCGCAAGCTTTGTCATCTGCACCTCTTTATTACATGTTACGTGTGGCGATGATGTTGGCACCGGTGCCTAAGACATCTTCCAGTATGACGTCTCCCATCTTTACAGGGGACTTTACTGCCACACTTCTTAATAGCTCCATTACTTCAAACATCCTGCCCTTTGGTACAGGCTTGTCTGTCTTAACCGGCAGGCAGTCATGCAGACCGCCGGTTATGCGTACAGTTGATGTAACTATTCTGGTTGGATTTCTTAATTCGTTGGCACCGTATTCAGCTCCTATCGGGCAGCTGTTTCCGGTTACCTTGTAGTCGTTTTCCTCATCTACGAGAAGGTGACAGCCTCTTGGGCAGCCAATGCATATCAATGATGTCATGTTATTTATCCTCCTCTACTGATACGGTTATATTGCCTTTGGCTCTTTCCAGCAATACCTTCGGCAGTACGATCTTTTCCATGCTGCCAGGTACAACGAACTGTCTCTTAAACTTGGCAACTATATTGTTTTCGTCGTCCGTTACCATGATGGTACTTGGTCCGAACACTCTATTGACTCTGAAGAACATCTCCACATTACCGGTAAAAGGTGTGTGGATATGCTGAGGAACGGTATAGCCAACGCCCGGTTTGGTCTTAACTTCTATGCAGCCGTCAAACTGTCCCTTGCCTTCCAGGTAATCGCAGGCAGCGTTGCCGGCTCTGGCAGCCTCAACAGCTACGTTATCAGCCAGGTCATGTACATGCAGAACGTTGCCGCAGGCAAATATGCCGTCAATTGATGTCTGCAGGTTTTCATATACGATCGGTCCTCTGGTACGTCTGTCCAGTTCAACTCCGGCACCCTTGCTGAGTTCGTTTTCCGGAATCAGGCCTACTGACAGCAGCAGCGTATCGCAGTCAAAGTACATTTCAGTTCCCGGAATAGGATTGAAGTGCTCGTCAACCTTGGCTACTACTACCTGTTCGATTCTGTCCTTGCCCTTGATGTCCAGAACGGTATGACTCAGATACAGCGGAATGTCAAAGTCTTCCAGACACTGCTTGATGTTTCTGGCCAGTCCGCCTGAATAAGGGTTGATTTCAACACAGGCGAGTACCTTGGCTCCTTCCAGAGTCATTCTTCTGGCCATGATCAGGCCAATGTCGCCTGAACCTAATATGACAACTCTCTTGCCGACCATGTAGCCGTCAATGTTCATGTATCTCTGAGCTGTACCGGCAGTAAATACACCGGCTGCTCTGGTACCGGGAGTAGCGATGGCGCCTCTTGTTCTTTCGCGGCAACCCATTGCCAGTACTATGGCTCCGGCTTTCAGGCACTGATAGCCTTTTACGCTGTTAATGACGTGGACTTCCTTATTCTCGGTAATGTCCAGTACCATGGTATCCAGCATTACCTCAACACCGGTATCCTTTAACATTTCAATGAACTTACCCGCAAATTCAGGTCCTGTCAGCTCTTCCTTGAACATGTGCAGTCCGAATCCGTTATGAATGCACTGATTCAGGATGCCGCCCAGTTCCTTGTCTCTCTCAACTATAAGTATCTTTTTAACACCGCGGTCATAACAGGCCTTGGCACAAGCCAGACCGGCAGGACCGCCGCCGATAATAATTACATCATACATGTTCAGTTACCCCCTTTGAATGGCCGACAAGAATGTTGGAACCTTCTCTGTCCTGCAGGATCTCGGTTCCGTCTGCCTTCATTTCCCTCATCAGGATGTCAGCTACTCTTTCTGAACAGAAACCGCCCTGGCATCTGCCCATGCCGGCATTGGTTCTTCTCTTGACACCATCAATTGATACCGCCGGTATTACTCCGTGAATGGCATTCAGTATTTCACCCTCAGTGATGGTTTCACAGCGGCATATTACTCTGCCGTAGGCACTGTTCTGTGCTATCAGCTTCTGTTTTTCATCAGCCGGCAGCGTCTTGAATCTTATCTTATGTCTTTCGTCAACGATATGTTCCTTCTTACTAAGTTCGACGCCCTTCTTTTGCAGCCAGTCAACCGCAGCCAGAGCCAGTGACGGAGCACTGGACAGACCCGGTGACATGATTCCGGCTATGTTGAAGAAGTCCGGGACGCTTCTGCTTTCCTCGACAATGAAGTCTCCCCTGTCATTCTTCGCTCTGATGCCGGCGAAGTTACGGATATTCTCTCTGAAGTTAACAGACGGTACGCTGAGTGCCGCCATTTTTCTGACAAATGCCAGTCCTTCGTATGATGTACTGGTATCATCACTCTCGGTATCTACGGCATCAGGTCCCACTATCAGGTTACCGTGTACCGTCGGTGATACCAGAACGCCCTTTCCAAGTTTGGTAGGACACATGAATATTGTTCTGGATACTCTTGAGCACTCACCCTTATCCAACAGATAGTACTCACCTTTGGCAGGCATGATGGTAAATTCCTTCTTACCGATCAGTTCATGTACCTTATCGGCCATGACACCTGCAGCGTTTATGACATATTTGGCTTCGTATTCGCCCTGATTTGTCTTTACCTTGAAGTTCTGTTCTTTTGTTATGGCTTCAACCCTGTTATTTAACAGAATGTCAACACCGTTAAGTTTGGCTACCTCGGACATGGCCAAAGCCAGTTCCCATGGGGAAACGATGGCGCTTGTCGGCACCAGCAGCGAACAGGTAACCTTGTCAGACAGATTAGGTTCCAGCGCCAGAGTTTCCTCATGATTCAGGATCCTTAACTGTTCTACCCCGTTATTAACACCTCTTCTGTACAGCTTTTCCAGATGCCTGTGATCTTCATCCGTAAAACCGACTACCATGGCACCGCACTGCTTGTACGGTACATCAAGTTTTGCGCAAAGTTGCTTTATCAGCTCTGCTCCCCTGATGTTGTGCTTGGCCATCAGTGTTCCTTCCTCCGGGTCATATCCCGCATGAACAATGGCTGAGTTAGCCTTTGTTGTGCCTTCGGAGATGTCGTTTTCCGCTTCCAGAAGCGCAACCTTGAGATCATACTGTCCCAGATAGTAGGCAACAGAACATCCTACTATTCCGCCGCCGATAATGATTACATCATACATATTGTTTCAACCCCTCTAATCCAATATCTTTTGTTATTTTATTGCTCCAGGTCTTTGAATCTGGCAATCACAAACTTTTCATCGCCTTCATGCTGCATGGCATCAATGATGGCTGTGGAACTGACGTTGTAATAGTCCATGAGTTTTTCAAATGTCCTCTTGCTGTAGTCAGGATGAATTGTGCTTATGGCATATGCTTCATCGCACATCACAAAAACGAGAAAAGACTTTGCCTTCATGATTCTCTGTTCTGTTGTAAGGACATCTATCTCAACCATTTCCTGCGGTCTGTAAATATACAGCTCATCGGGATAATCGATCATGATCCTGTCTCTTTCAACGTACAGCCTGGTATTCATCGGTAATAGTTTCATATTATTTTCCCATTATCTTTCTATTCTATTCTATCATTATTTGACACTCTTATCGTGATAAACATATAATTTGAACATGAAATATTTAACCAGAGGCACCAGTACAGTTATCACCATTGACAGTGAATTCAACGGCCGTACAGTCCGTGATTTTCTGTCTTTTTATAACAGAACTTCCATGTCAGGTTTCTCTCTGAGCCTAAACAGCAGGAAGGCTCAGCCTGATGATGTCCTTTCATCCGGTGACCGGCTGGAGATAAACGTTCCGGAAAGGGAAATTGACTACCCGTTCAGTGACAGGGAGTGCGAAGTCCTGTATGAAGATGACTTTGTATATGTCGTGCACAAGGATCCGGGCATCATAATCCATGACCCTGAAAGCGAATGCCTGGCCAGACAGGCAGCTCTTTATCAATCTCTGCATGGCATTAATCAGCCGGTAAGATATATTCACAGGCTGGACCGCAATACCGCCGGGCTGGTAATGTTTGTTAAAAACCTGTTCTTTCAGCCCTGGTTTGATACCCAGCTGAAGGAAAAGAACATTCACCGCACCTACCTGGCAATTACTACCGGTTCGGGAAAAGGAGGACAGCACTTCACCTATAATCAGCCCATAGGCAAGGACAGACATGTCAACGGCAAGTACCGCATTTCACCGACGGGAAAGGAAGCCCTCACAAAGTGCACGGTATTAAAGAAGAAAAACGGTTATCTTCTGATTGAGTGTATCCTGGAAACAGGCAGAACACATCAGATTAGAGTACATCTTTCCTCCAATAAACACCCGATAGTAAATGATGAAATATACGGTGTCAGAAGCACTGACTTCAGAAGCATGGGTTTATGGGCATATAAGATTTCATTCTCCAACCCGCTGACTCACGAACAGATTTCGGTTACCGACCGTGAAAACCCTGATTTCAGGTATTTCAATAAATAGACATTATGTTATATTAATACAGGTGACAGATATGATAGAAACGATATTTAACTTCTTCGCAGCTCTGGGTGACCGCTTCGCCCTGTTTATGATTTCACTGATACCTCTCATTGAAGAAAGAGGGGCTATCATTTTCGGTGCTGCCAAAGGAATGCCCTGGTATGAAGTACTGCCCATATGCATAGTTTCAAACATGCTGCCGATACCGTTTCTGTTAATATTCGGCATGAAGATCATTGCCTGGCTGAAAACCACAAAGACCTTTGGCCCGTTTTTTACCCGCTATGAAGAAAAGCTCCACTCCAAGAGTGAAGCTGTTAAGAAATACGGCTTCTTTGCCCTGACAATGTTTGTCGGCATACCGATTCCGGGCACAGGTGCCTGGTCAGGCTCTCTGGTAGCTACCATACTGGGATTCGATTTTAAAAGAGGACTGCTAAGCATCCTCCTTGGTGTCATTTTGGCCGCCCTGATAATCGGTGCTGCCAGCTACGGTCTGTTTGGCTTCCTGTCTGCCCTGTTCTAATTGCCTGCTCCGGGAAGCTTGTATAATTCCTCTCCTTCTTCCAGAATGAGGAATTCGCCCCTCGCCCAGACTCTTAAGTAATCTTCGTCCATGAGACGTTCCTTCTGCTGGGTGAGATAAGCTTCTTCTTGCTGCAGTTCAGCAAGTTCCTTCTTGGCATCATTGATATTACTGATGAGAGAGAAAGTGGTTTCCACTTCCTTGGAGATCTCCCATACGAAATACCCGATTGCGCCAAGCATCAGTACTGTTATTAATATAGTTGTGATCCTCTTTGCAGGATTCTTTTTTGTTTTCTTCTTTTCTGTCATCACTTTACTCCGTGTGTTTACTATTATACAGACATAATGTGAAATATCAATACTTTTTATACTGGCTCTTCTTCGCTGACAGTTCTCTCCTCGATTATCTCATAGAGATCCCCGGCTTCGTTTTTACGGACATTTTCCCTGACATCCAGTACTCTGACAACCAGGCAGCGCGAACCGAAGGTGACCTCAATGACGTCTCCGGCCTTCACGGCTGTAGACGGTTTGGCGGTTTTTCCGTTCACAACAACTCTTTCGTTAGCTGCCAGTTCCTTGGATACTGTTCTGCGCTTAAGTATGCGGGCTACCTTTAAATATTTATCCAGTCTCATTCTGTCTTTTCTCCTGCGTTTTCAACGATCGCCATGGCCTTGTTTACCAGTAACAGCCAGTTCTTTCTCTTAGGGAAGATCAGTGCGATCTTATTATGATTATATCTCAGCTTGATGTCTGAGGACAGAT
>JAEEGL010512406.1_pt1 | contig 12563 bp, 23 predicted proteins | sample 9134231 | NCBI WGS metagenome assembly JAEEGL01 (sample SAMN16246548, study PRJNA631951) | gut metagenome | biome: gut microbiome; feature: rumen; material: fiber-attached | host: Bos | place: Iran: Karaj | collected 2018-10
AAATGGGAATGACACGTCTGTATGATGACGCAGGTGTAGCGCATGCAGTAACAGTTTTGTCTGTTGGTGATTGCGCGGTTATCGGAAATCGGACGATGGATAAAAATGGTTATGTGGCCAATGTCTTGGGTATTCGTGAAGCCAAGGCAAAACACATCGCCAAACCGCAGGCGGTTGCCGCGGAAAAGGCGGGCGTAAAGCCATATCGTAAAATTGTGGAATTTCGTGTGTCTGATGACTGTGTTATTCCGGTTGGAACACCGTTGAACGCGTCTCATTTTGTTGCCGGGCAATTTATCGATGTCCAAGCGACAAGCAAGGGTAAAGGATTCCAAGGTGCGATGAAACGTCACAACTTTGGTGGTAAAGAAGCAACCCACGGTGTATTAAAAGCGCATCGTTCATTGGGTGGTACGGGTATGCGTGAATGGCCGGGTCGTGTTTTGAAAGGTAAAAAGATGTCCGGACAAATGGGTAATGAAACCGTAACAGTTCAAAACCTGAAAGTGTTTGGCATAGACGAAGGTGAAAATTTGATTTTCGTCGAAGGCGCAGTTCCGGGTTGCAATGGAACGTTTGTTTTGATTACAGACGCGGTTAAAAAAGAACACAAAGATTTACCTGTTCCGACATCGGTCAAAGAACCAACAGAAACCAAATCTGAATCTGTTGCAGAATAGGTTTTGAAAATTAAGGTGAAACACTATGCAAGTAAATGTTATAAATTTTGATGGCAAAGCGGTCGGCAAGATTGATTTGCAAGATTCTATTTTTGGTTTGGACGCACGTGCGGATATTCTGCATCGTGTTGTAACATGGCAACGCGCCAAGGCGCGCGCAGGCACCCACGCGGTAAAAACCGTTTCTGATGTCGCGGGCAGTGGTAAAAAAGCCTTTAAACAAAAGAAAACTGGTAACGCACGTCAAGGTGAACGTTACAATGTTCATATGCGTGGGGGTGGTGTTGTTCATGGGCCGGTTGTTCGTGATCACAGCATTGATTTGCCGAAAAAGATTCGCGCATTGGGTCTTAAAATGGCACTTTCTTCAAAATTAAAAGAAGAAAGTTTGATAATCGTTGATTCTGAAAAAATGTCAGTGGCAAAAACGGGCGCATTTGCGAAACAGTTGAAAAAATTGAATATCGCATCTGCTTTGTTCGTTGGTGGGGACACTTTGGATGAAAATTTCAAGAAGTCTGCGGCAAATATTGTTAATATTGATGTTTTGCCAACGGTCGGTTTGAACGTTTTGGACATCTTGAAACACGAAAAATTGGTTTTGACGGCTGATGCTGTCAAGGCCATCGAGGCACGCCTGGCGGCGTAATGTCAATCGGTTTGAATAAAAGGTCAAAGATATGGCAGAAAAAAAAGTTAAGACAGAAAAGAAACCAGTTGTAACAGCCGGTATTTATGATGTGCTGCGTCGCCCAATCGTTTCTGAAAAGGCGGTGAAGTTATCAGAAGAAGGCTCGGTTGCTTTTGAAGTCGATGCACGTGCAACCAAAGAAGATGTTGCGCGCGCGGTTCAGACAATATACGGTGTTAAACCAACCAAGGTAAACATTGTTGTTGTCAAAGGTAAAGTCAAACAATTCCGTGGCCGTGGTACAGGAACACAACGCACAGTTAAAAAAGCGTATGTTTCGTTACCGGCGGATGCAAAATTGGATTTGTCGACAAATATATAAACTAATGCCCCCGGCAGAGAATCCAGATGGTCTGGACGTTAGTGTCGGGGTGAACAAAGGATAGAAAAAATGGCATTGAAAAATTATAAACCAATTACCGCAGGCACACGTGGTCTGGTTTTGATTGATCACAGTGAATTGCACCGTGGTGCGCCAGAAAAGGCGTTGACGGTTGGTTTGAAATCCAAAGGTGGCCGTAATAATTTCGGTCATGTTACTGTTCCACATCAAGGTGGCGGTCATAAACGTAAATATCGTTTGATTGACTTTAAACGCAAAAAGGTTGATATGCCGGCGACGGTTGTTCGTTTGGAATATGATCCGAATCGCACTGCGTTTATTGCTTTGATTGAATATAAAGATGGTATGCGTTCATATATTTTGGCGCCACGTGATTTAAAGGCGGGCGATATTGTTATTTCCGGTGCTCATCAAGATATTAAACCGGGTAATGCGATGCCATTGAAAAATATGCCAATTGGTACAATTGTTCATAATGTAGAGTTGAAACCGGGTGCCGGTGGTCAATTGGCCCGCAGTGCCGGTTGTTATGCACAATTGATGGGTAAAGACGGTGTCTATGCCCAGATTAAGATGAACAGCGGTGAATTGCGTAAAGTTCATTCTGATTGCTTTGCGACGGTTGGTGCGGTTTCTAACCAAGACCAACGTAACGTCAATTTGGGTAAAGCAGGTCGTGCGCGTTGGTTGGGTATCCGCCCATCTACACGTGGTATGGCGCAAAACCCGGTTGATCACCCGATGGGTGGTGGTAACGGTCATTCCAAGGGACATGAACCGGTGTCACGTACAGGTATTCCAGCCAAGGGATATCGTACCCGCAGAAATAAACGTACAGCCAAAATGATTATTCGTAGCAGACATTTGGCAAAGAAAAAATAAAATAGGTTAGGAGTTATAAATGTCTCGTTCAGTTTGGAAAGGTCCGTATGTTCATCCATCTATCTTGAAAAAGGTAGCGGTGGCAAATGAAAAAAATGATCACAAACCAATTAAAACTTGGTCTCGTGGCAGCACGATTGTTCCTCCGATGGTTGGTTTGACGTTCGAAGTTCACAATGGTAACAAATTTATCCCTGTGTCAATCGTAGAAGATATGGTCGGACACAAATTGGGTGAATTTGCCCCAACGCGCACTTTCAAAGGCCATGCGGCGAATAAGAAGGCGGCAGCAGGTAAATAATAAAAGGTGTAGACTATGACAAGATATGGAATAAAAGACAATCAAGTTCGTGCGTTCAATAAAATGATACGCATCAGCCACCAGAAATTAAACCTGGTCTGTGCCATGGTTCGTGGTTTGCCAGTTGATCGCGCGGTCGATGTGTTGAAGTTTTCGAAAAAACGCGTTGCCGGTGAAGTTTTAAAAACTTTGTTGTCGGCGATTGCAAATGCGGAACACAATAAAAATTTGCCAGTTGACACTTTGTTCATCAAAGAAATTTGGTGTGGCAAGGCACTGACAATGAAACGTATCATGCCGGGACCACGTGGCAGTGCCCGTCCGATTTTGAAACCATTTTCTAATTTGACGATTGTTTTGGAATCTGGGGCGGCCCCGAAAAAGAAAGAACCGGCAAAAAAGAAAGAAACAAAAAAAGAAACAAAAAAATAAAAGAACCGTGTCGGGTGGTATGGGGCGGTGCCTCGGAATAAAACCGTTTGGTTTCAAGAACACTGGACACAAACAGTAAGGAAAAAAAATGGGACAGAAAGTATCGCCAATCGCACAGCGTTTGTCCATCAACAAAATCCCGGATTCTCGTTGGATTGTTGATAAAAAGCACTATGCGGAATGCTTGGCAGAAGATAATACGATTCGTAAATTTATCGAAAAGAAACTGAAAAAAGCCGGTGTGGCCAAGATTGTTATTGACCGTATTGCAAAAAAGGTTATTGTTACGGTTCATACATCTCGTCCTGGTATGATTATCGGTAAAAATGGGGCAGATATTGAAGCGTTGCGCAACGATATCAAAAAGTTGGTTAAAAATGACCAAGTTGTTGTCAATATTTACGAAGTTCGTCGTCCAGATTTGAATGCTCAATTGGTTGCCCAAGGAATTGCGCAACAAATTGAAGGTCGTGTTTCATATAAACGCGCGATGAAAAAGGCAATTCAAAATGCTCAAAAGGCGGGCGCCCAGGGTGTTAAGGTTATGTGCAGCGGTCGTTTGAACGGTGCGGAAATCGCACGCAGCGAACAGATTCGTGAAGGTCGCATACCATTACATACTTTGCGTGCCGATATTGACTATGCCGCGGTTCAAGCCAAGACTACATACGGTGTCGTTGGGGTCAAGGTTTGGATTTATACTGGTGATGTCGTGAACAAAGAAAAGTTGGCGTCAGAAATGGCACGTCCAACGGAATACGCCGGCACAAGCGATAGAAGAACAAAATAATTCAAAAAAGTTGAGGTTTGTATCATGTTAATGCCAAATAAGACAAAATTTCGCAAACAGCACAAAGGCCGCATCCATGGCGTTGCCAAGGGTGGCAGTGAATTAGCGTTCGGTTCGTTTGGGCTTAAGGCTATGTCGCCTGAACGTATTACCGCACGTCAGATTGAGGCCGCGCGTCGTGCAATCACACGTCGTATGAGACGTATGGGTAAACTTTGGATTCGTGTATTTCCGGATGTTCCAGTTACCGCAAAACCGGCCCAGGTTCGTATGGGTAAAGGTAAAGGTGCGGTTGAATACTGGATTTGCCGTGTTAAACCGGGTCGTATAATCTTTGAATTGGACGGTGTTAAACCAGATGTCGCCATGGAAGCATTTGCTTTGGCGGCTGCTAAATTGCCGGTCAAAACCAAAGTTGTCGAACGTAAAGTTAACTAATAAGGTGGTAGATATGGCAGAAAAGAAAACAGAATCTTTGAAAAAAGAAGAATTGCAAAGCAAATTGGTTGATTTGAAAAAAGAACAAATGAATCAACGCTTTCAACATGCTGCGGGTCAATTGCCGAAAACTCATGTTTTGCGCAAAACCCGTCGTGAAATCGCACGCGTCCACACAAAGTTGAACGCGGCAGAATAAAAATTGCTGATTTTGGTTGAGATTTCCAAATTTTTGGTTATTATATACCAGGTTGGCCAAAAGTAAACAAGAAGTATATAAGGATTAAGGTTATGCCAAGACGTATACTGCAGGGAACAGTTAGAAGTACAGCAAATGATAAAACGGTTGTTGTAGAAGTTGAGCGCCGTTTCCGTCATCCGCTGTATGGAAAATTTGTTAAGCAGAACAAAAAGTACAAGGCGCACGATGAAGACAACAAATATAAAGTTGGGGACATTGTTGCGATTGAAGAACATCGTCCGATATCCAAAACTAAATCTTGGATTGTCAAAGGTTTAGTTGGGGTGTCCAAAGATAACGATGTAGAAGTAGTGGACTAAAAGTAAATCAACCCAGGGGCTTTTGAGGAAATATTGGTCTTCGTGACGGATATTTCAGTCGGGTCCCATAACAAAGCGGTGGGGAATTGCCCCATTCGCAGGACGAGGATAAGGTTATGATTCAAAATGAAACAGTTATGACGGTTGCAGATAACAGTGGTGCGCGTAAAGCAATGTGCATCAAGGTTTTGGGTGGGTCTCACCGCCGCTATGCCACCGTTGGTGATAAAATAGTTGTTGCCATCAAAGAAGCGATTCCGCGTGGTAAAGTTCAAAAAGGAACTGTGCAACGTGCGATTATTGTTCGGACAAAATTCCCAATCAAACGTGCGGATGGTTCGATAATTCGCTTTGATGACAATGCGGTTGTTCTTATTAACAAGAACAATTTTGAACCGATTGGCACACGTATTTTTGGACCGATTGCGCGTGAAGTTCGTCGCAAATATGACGTTCAAAAAATTGTGTCTTTGGCACCGGAAGTATTATAACAAAAGGCGTGTAAAATGAAAATCAAGAAAGGCGATGAAGTCGTAGTTATTTCGGGAAAATACAAAGGCGTCAAAGGTGCAGTACTGGAAGCGCGCCCGACTGAATCCCGTGTCGTTGTTGCCGGTGTGAATCGTCACAAATGGCATATCAAACCGACCCAGGATAAACCAGGTCAGATTGTTGACCGCGAAGCCCCAATTCATGTATCTAATGTTGCTTTGGTTGATCCAAAAACCAAGAAGCCAACGCGTGTTGGGTATAAAATGGAAAAAGGCAAAAAAGTTCGCGTTGCCAAAAAGTCAGGCACGGAATTATAAAAAACATCCCGCTGTTACGGGAAACAACGTTAAGGAATAAAAGATGCAAAGCAGATTGCGCGAAATTTATGAAAAAGAAATTGTTCCTGAATTGGTTAAAGAATTCGGGTACAAGAATATGTTGGCGGTGCCAAAGTTGTCTAAAATCGTTTTGAATATGGGCGTTGGCGAAGCTGTTTCTGATAAAAAGAAATTGGATGCGGCGGTAACAGACTTGACGGCGATTGCCGCGCAAAAACCGGTTATCACGCATGCCAAGAAGTCAATTGCTACATATCGTTTACGTGAAGGTCAGGCGATTGGAACCAAGGTTACATTGCGTGGTAAACGTATGTACGATTTCTTGGATAAATTGATTACGGTTGCGTTGCCACGTGTAAAGGACTTTCGTGGTCTGTCCAAATCCAAATTTGATGGTCGTGGAAACTATGCCTTTGGTATCAAGGAACATTTAATATTCCCTGAAATTTCCATTGATAAAATTGATTCTATCCGCGGTATGGACATCGTGATTGCCACAACCGCCAAGACAGATGATGAAGCGCGTGCATTGCTGACCAAAATCGGCCTGCCGTTGGTATTGAAATAATAAAAGGGACAAAAATGGCTAAATTAGCGTTGATAAACAAACAGAAAAAACGTGAAAAGATGGTTGCAAAATACGCCAAGAAATGGGCGGCATTGGACGAAAAAATGTCTGTAAATGCAACACCAGAAGAACGCAAGGAAGCGATGCTTAAACGTGCAAAGTTGCCGCGTAATTCTAACCCGACACGTTTGCATAATCGTTGTTCAATCACTGGGCGTGCACGTGGGTATTCACGTATGTTCGGTCTGTGCCGTCAACAGGTCAGAACCCAGGCGTCTGAAGGCAAACTGCCAGGTGTGCGTAAGTCCAGTTGGTAAACAATTAAAACAATGCCGATTGTGGACAATGCAGTCGGTTACAATAGGAGTAAAAGATGTCATTATCACACCCGATTGGGGATATGGTTGCCCGCATTCGTAACGGTCAAAACGCGGGTAAAGAAACAGTTACTGTTCCAAACAGCAAATTGCGTGCCGCAGTTTTGGCTGTGTTAAAGGAGGAAGGCTTTATCGAAGATTTTACAAAACAAGAAATTGATGAACACCGTTCTAACTTGGTCATCACATTGAAATATGTTGGTGGAAATGGTGCAATCCAAGATATATCTGTGGTATCAAAGCCAGGCCGTCGTGTTTATTCTGGGTCTGCCAAGATGCCACGTGTATTGAACGGACTTGGTGTCGCGGTTGTTTCCACACCGCAGGGTGTCATGACGGATCACAAGGCGCGTTTGATGAATATCGGCGGCGAAGTCTTGTGCAAGGTTATATAATAACAATAAGGATGTAATTATGTCTCGTGCAGGAAAATATCCAGTTAAATTAAGTGATGGTGTGGTTGCATCAATCGCAGAAGGTAAATTGGTCATCAAAGGACCAAAGGGTGAATTGACTGTCCCGATGAACACCAAGAATGCTCATTTGGTTGATATCAAGGTTGAAGCCGGTCAGGTTTCTGTTGCACCAAAGGATGCCGAAGATAAAGATTCGCGCACAATGTGGGGAACAATGACACGTAATATCCGCAATGCCGTCGAAGGTGTTACACATGGCTTTTCCAAAGCTATGTATATGAAAGGTGTCGGTTACAAGGCATCGGTTAGTGGTAAAAAGTTTACTTTGGTTGTTGGATTTTCGCATGATGTTGTTATGGAAATTCCAGATGGTTTGACCGTAACAATGGGCGATACACCAACAGAATTTACCATCAGTGGTAATGATAAATGTGCGGTTGGTTTGTTCGCGGATAAAATTCACAAGATTCGTAAAATGGACCCGTACAAGGCCAAAGGCATCTTCTATAAGGGCGAAAGAATCCGCCACAAGGAAGGTAAAAAGAAATAATAAATAGAATTTCCGCTGTTACGGAAATTGGAAAAAAGGAAAAACAAATGTTGAAACATTTATCTACAGAGTCAAGACGCAAATTGGTTACACGTGTTGCGTTGAAAAAGAAAAACCCGGGCAAAATTCGTCTGTCGGTTTTCCGCAGTGGTCGTCATATTGAAATCCAGGCTATCGATGATGTCAAGGGACATACAATTTGTTCTGCTTCGTCCAAAGAGAAAGATTTCAAAGGCAAAGGTTGGAATATTGCTGGCGCAGAATTGGTTGGCAAAGCGTTTGCAGAACGCGCGGTTAAGGCAAAGATCGCTGATAATTGCTATTTCGATCGTGGTGGATATCGTTATCATGGTCGCGTCAAAGCACTGTGCGAAGCGATTCGTGCGGGTGGCGTTCGGATATAAAACAACATTATAAGAATATACGGAGAATATAATGGCACGTTTTGATGATAAAAAATTACAGACAGATAATTTGGTAGATAAATTGGTTTCTGTCAACCGCGTTTCTAAAACTGTGAAGGGCGGTAAGAATATGTCTTTTTCGGCATTGGTTGTCGTTGGGGACAAGGCCGGTAAGGTTGGTTTCGGTAAAGGTAAAGCATTGGAAGTCCAGGCTGCTGTTCAAAAGGCGACCAAGGCGGCAAAAGCAAAAATGATTCGCGTTCCGCTGAAAGAAGGCCGCACACTGCACCATGACGTTGCGGTTAAATATGGCGCAAGTAAATTGGTTTTGCGCAGTGCGGTTCCTGGTACCGGTATCATCGCGGGTGGTGCGTTGCGTGCGGTGTTTGATTGCTTGGGGGTCCAAGATGTCGTTGTGAAATCCCAAGGCGCAAACAATCCAAACAATATGATTCGCGCGGTGTTCTTGGCGTTTTCTAAGATGAATTCTCCAAAGACAGTAGCAGCGCGTCGTGGTAAAACGGTCGCAGAAATTGTTGCCGGTCGTGATGGTAAAAAAGTTGCCGAATCAGAAACAACGGAAGACAAATAATAAAAGGTGATTGTTATGGCAAAAAAATTGGTTGTAAAACAAATCAAAAGCGTTATCGGTCGTCCGGAAACACAACGTCGCACTTTGGCGGCATTGGGATTAGGCCGTATTGGTAAAACCGCAGAATTGGATGATAATGCATCGATTCGTGGTATGATTGCCAAGGTTTCACATTTGGTTAGTGTTGTGGAAAAATAAAAAATGACGACTTCGAATAAAAAAGATTACGTTGCAAGTTTAAATATGGCCGATGTGGTCAAAAAGCATCAGGTTTTTGATGTTTTTGTTCGTGTTGCTAAGATGTATCCAAATTTGGCACCGAATTTATTTAAAAAATATGTTGATTTTATTCGGAATAACAATAATCACGTTCAAAATGTCGCGGATGATCTGAAACATTCTGCCGCAGAACGTATAGCAAGTGAAAATATCGGTTATTTCATTGGAAATTGTGAAGAATTTGATACAAGAAAATTCTTGTTTAACACATATCCAATGGCGTATCATCCGGTATTAGGACGAGAGTTCTAAACAAGTAAACCGAGTATGCGGATACTTGTCCGCATGCGAAACAGAACTATATAAGGTTCATAGGAGTAAAAGAAATGAAATTAAATGCTTTGATGGATAATTTGGGCGCACGTAAAGATGTTAAACGCGTTGGGCGCGGTATGGCGTCTGGTTATGGTAAGACCGCTGGCCGTGGAACCAAGGGTCAAAAGGCACGTGCAGGTTCACGTAAACAGGCAACTTTCCAAGGTGGTCAGATGCCAATTTTGCGCCGTTTCCCAAAATATGGTTTTACAAATCCGTTTGCAAAACGTTATGCCACAATTAACTTAGGCGATATTGAAAAGTTTATCGCATCTGGTAAAATTGATGCCAAAAAAGAAATCAATATCGATTCGTTGATGAATGCAAAAATTTTGAACCGTGAAATGTCTGGTTTGAAAATTTTGGCCAAAGGCGAAATAAAAACTGCTGTAAATATTGTCGCAGACAAATGGTCCAAGGCGGCCGAAGCGGCAATTGTCAAAGCCGGCGGAAGCATCAAAAATAAATAATAGTTGGGAATCAAAACAAGAGAGATTAACGCCATGAAATTCATTTCAAAATATTTTGGTAAACTGACCGATTTGCAGAAAAGAATTCTGTTTACGTTGGGGGCGTTAATCATCTATCGTGTTGGTTCTTTCATCCCATTGCCGGGCGTTAACGCGTCTGCGGTTCTGCACCTGTTCCAAGGTGAAGGCAGCGGTATGATGGGCATGTTCGATATGTTTACAGGCGGTTCGCTTTCGCGTATGTCCGTGTTGGCATTGAACATTTTCCCGTACATCTCGGCATCTATCGTGTTGCAGTTGTTGACCGCAACCAGCAAGTCTTTAAATGATTTGCGTAAAGAAGGCGAATCGGGCCGTATCAAAATCAACCAATACACACGTTATTTGGCGGTATTATTGGCGGTGGTCCAAGGTTGGGCCGTCGTTCGTGGTTTGGAAATGATGGCACCGGTAAATGGTGTACGCGCGGTCGTGAATCCAGGGTTTTCGTTTGAACTGTCGGCGATTATCGCGTTGGTTGGTGGAACCGTATTTGTTATGTGGTTGGCGGAACAAATTACCGCACGTGGCATAGGCCAGGGCGCATCACTGTTAATCTTTGCGGGTATTATTGCCCAGGTTCCCGAAGGTATCGCAAAAATCGTATCATTGGGTTCGGTTGGCCAAATGTCCCCGGCGATGATTGCGTTGGTCTTGGGCTTTGTTGTCGGTATTGTCGCGTTGATTGCGTTCTTTGAATTGGCCCAGCGTCGTATTCAGATTTTGTATCCGCGCCAGGTTATGGCCAATGGGGTTGTAAATACTAATGCGTCTTATTTGCCGATTAAGGTTAATATGTCGGGCGTTATGGGTCCGGTGTTTGCATCATCTATTATGATGTTACCGGCATTTATTCAGCGGTTTGCACAAAGTGAAAATTTGATTGTTCAGAATATTATGGCGTTCTTTACGTATGGTGCGTGGTCATATATTGTTCTGTACACGATTTTGATAGCGTTTTTTGCGTATTTTCAAACCGCGGTCGTCTTTAATTCCGAAGAAACAAGTAATAATTTGCGTAATGCCGGTGGTTATATTCCGGGTGTTCGTCCTGGTGAACAGACGATAACATTTTTGGATACTTTGGTGTCGCGCGTTACGGCGATTGGCGTTTTGTATTTGATTGTGGTTTGCGTTGTGCCAATCATATTGAATACTCATTTTGGTATGCCGTTGATGATTGGCGGAACCAGTGTTTTAATCGTTGCGGGTGTTGTTTTGGACACAATGAACCAGGTTCAATCTTACTTGGTTGCGAAACAATATCATGGCGTTATGGGCGCCGCCGCAAAGAAAGGGCGTTTCCGTAACTAATAGGTTAATGTGAAACAAAGTTTGACTTTTGCGGTAATTCGTATAAAATTATTCGCAAAAGTGGGCGTTCGAACGGTGCGTAGTCGTCGAACGAGTAAACCGGGGCAGGATTGTCCCAAAGAAAAATAAAAAGGAAAAGTAAAAATGGCACGTATAGCAGGTGTAAACATCCCCGCGGAAAAACGTATAGAAGCGTCATTGCAATATATTCACGGCATTGGCCCGGCACGGGCGGCCCAGATTTGCAAGGCCCTTAAATTAAAAGATGGGTTGCGCACAAAAGATTTGACCGACGAAGATGTTATTAAAATTTCAAACTATATTGAACAGAATTTCAAGGTCGAAGGTGATGTTCGTCGTGAAGTTGCAATGAATATTAAACGGTTGCAAGATTTGAAAACATATCGCGGCATTCGTCATCGTAATCGTTTGCCCGTCCGCGGTCAACGGACCCAAACAAACGCACGTACCCGTAAAGGTAAACGCGTCGTTGTCGCGGGTTCTGCGGTCAAGGGTAAATAATTTAATTGGGTAGAGATTAACACGATAGTTAATTGAAGACATCTAATAAAAGGAAAAAACAAAAATGGCAGTTTCAAAATCTAAAAAGAAAGTTGTAAAAAAAGTATCTCATGGCATCGCACACATCGTTGCCACGAACAATAACACACGCATCACAATCACAGACCAATCGGGGGCTGTGTTGACATGGGCAACCGCGGGCGCAAATAATTTCAAAGGTGCCAAAAAATCTACGCCATATGCCGCGACCGTTGTTGCAGATGCCATCGGCAAGAAAGTCGCCGAAATGGGGATGAAAACGGTTGATGTCCTTATGCGTGGTATTGGCCAGGGTCGTGAATCTGCGGTTCGTGGTTTGGCAAATGCCGGCCTGGTTGTGCAGAGCATTACCGATACAACACGTATTCCGCACAACGGATGCAGACCAAAGAAAGTCCGTCGTGTTTAAAAAAACGCCCGCTTGGGCGTTTTTTTAGTGGTTAGTGTTAGTGGTTAGTGAAAACGGCGCATTTGCGCCGTTTTTAAATATTTGATTACAGAAATTCATAATTACAAATAAAATTCCAGAAATTACTAACCACCATCCACTAACACTAACCACTAATCACTAAAAAAATTTGTCAATAATACTTGACAACGGTTTTTTGTGTCCTATAATTCTTGACGAATAACCAAAAGGGTCAAATATGAAAAAAACAATTTTAACTTCTTTGTTTGCTGCGATGGTTGCGGTTAGTGCCAATGCATCTGACGGTGGTCTGTACAGCGA